>JAAUXU010011717.1_pt1 | contig 29944 bp, 33 predicted proteins | sample 7278151 | NCBI WGS metagenome assembly JAAUXU01 (sample SAMN14350113, study PRJNA611818) | marine sediment metagenome | isolation source: surface marine sediment (1.8m) | place: French Polynesia: Moorea | collected 2018-08
CCCCCCCCCCCCCCCCCCCCCCCCCCCCCCCCCCCCCCCCCCCCCCCCCCCCCCCCCCCCCCCCCCCCCCCCCCCCCCCCTTCAAATGTTGGGCCTCTGGCAATCAGTTAGACGAATTGACACACTTTCATGGTCCCCGGCTCTCAATTAGGACAGCTGACACATGTGGCTAACGAGTCGGGGTCCGTCTGTGTCACTCGGCCAAAAGAATCCCCTTTTTTTTGAGCGGCTGTTGAAACAGGGGAAACGACTTTATATGGCCATCAATTAGGAGAATTGACACATCTCGCTAACGAGTTTGTTCTGTGTCACTCGCATAAAACTGCTGACTGCTTCTTTTGGTCGGAGAAACGAGGGAAAAGAACTTCGTCAGGGTAAGCGAGTTTGCTCTTTTTGAGTTGCATTTCACCTAAATTCTGCAATGAAAAAATTGCTGTTATGCAACCGTCTACAAATCTGTCATAATCGGGCGCCTTTTGGGAGGTTTTCATCTCACGTGGGCGTAGGAAAGAAGACGTATTTTCATCGTCATTGTGCCTATTCAAAAGTAGATGAGAAGCAGCAATTTGGCCTCCCATTTTTGGAAAAAAAAAGTCTGGGAATCTGCGTGGTTGCATGGAGGAAAGAAAAAAAGTGAGCGGAGGAAGTGTAGCTGGAGGCACAAGAAAAAACTCTGCGCTTTCATATAGAGACACAAAGCCCAGGAACCGTTCTCTCAACGCTTTTTGGCAGTCGATGTCTGAATAGCCTGTCAATTCCCATTTTTTTTTTTGGACAGGAGAAATTATGCCATTCCTACTTGTTTGGGTCACGTCAATCAAAAACTAGTTCAACAGCCTAAACAAAAAAAAGGCATGGAAAAAGAGAAGAGAGAAATGACAGAAAAAAGAGCTGCCGAATCGAAGTTGTTGTCCACAGATGTCTGATCGAGTTTCTCTCTTGTTTAAAGTGATGTCAGTTGTTGAAAGAGGGAAGATTTAATCACAAGGATCAGACATCTGACTCTTTTTAGGGCAAATTAACCGTTGGATCGAGATCTTCTTCAAAAGCCTCGAGGAAATTGAGAAAAAAACCCACCAAACTGGATCGCTTTGTTTGTTCCGACGACGACGACGAGCAAACATTTGTCAGGGTGACTTTTTTTTTCTTTCTCATTCGCACAATGAAGTGTGCAAAATTACTCACAGTTCGAGGTCGTCTTCAGTGAGTGAGGGAGCGTTTACACGGGACGACTTTACGGGCTAAAGGCGGGGTCACTTCTGACAAGAGTCGGTTTCAACCTTGTTGACGAGCGAAATCGTTACAACTTCTTGGCCTTGGCCGTCATGTGGCAATGGGGAATTCGCTGGGAATTCCCCAGATCGTCGGTTCACGAAATTCCTGCCAGCATCATCATTTCTTATCCATCAGCTGGCCATAATGGGCGACCTGACCCAGCGCAGTCAAGCTCCAAGAAATGGGGGACGAACATTTGCAGTGAGTGACTTGGGATTCGCTGACTGAATCGGTTAAACGCAACAAGAACTCGTGTACCGATGGAGGCGTTCAATGCTTCTGTGCATACAAATTCCGTGATGTACTCAATTCAGGACAGGTGCACTCTTTTGCCCCACACTGTCCCTCCGGGTCCCCACGCCTTGCCCCGGGCGGCCCGGTTCCACAGCACTGAGGGAACATCATGCCCGGATGAATGAAGAAAGCTTGGGCCTGGCCGCAAATATTCGGCCAGTGCAAATCATGATTTGACTGAGTCTGAATGAGACTCCACGAATGTGCAGTTCCGTGAGTTCTCCTCAGCTCAGAATGTCTGTTTCGGTCCGAAGTCACGCAAGCAGCGCAAAAATCCTGACTTATTTGCAGTTGCTTCAACGGTTGCATAACTGGAAGCAAAATTTGGCAGCCAAGTTGCCCCTTGATTCCCGGAAAGCCGGTCTTTTTTCCCCCAACGTCCTAAGGCTTTTCCCAAATTCTGCTCTAAATGCACGTAGACATTTTTTTTGTTGCTGGCAATTCTTGAATTTTTTGACTTTGCACCAACGTGAGTCTGTTTGTCTGAGTCGGCGTGAGGAACGTGGCCAACCTGAAGGACGCCGCTCGACACTGAGGACGGCGCCAAGTGTACGAACTGGGAAGAGGAGTCACTCAGGTGACAACGGATCTGTTCCTGTTTGATTTGCTCAGGGCGAGCACGTAAATTGCTGACTCAGGCCTTCCCAAGGCCCCCTGGACGTCTTCACAGTGACCTCAGTGGAGTTGTAGGCCCAGGCAGGCAACCTACGTGACGTCATCCAGATTGGCACGACCACTTTGCTCCACCAGAACTGATCTGGAGTTTGGCCTCTTTGTCTCAACCAATCTTCTGCCGGGTTTGCCATCAGATATACCACGGTTGTGCATCCTCAGTGAGCTCCTTTGGTTCACTGCACCCCCCTTTTTTCTGGTCCGCACGCTGTCTGTCCTGACGCACCCTGTACTGTCACTTACAGCTGGTACAGGGCGTCCCAAGAGTACTTCCCGCGCATGCCAGGCGAGAATCCTAGTGCTCAATGGCCACTCTGCGCTGCTGGGGCGTGCTCATGTCATACAGGGTGACGCGGAGTCATTGGACGTATTCCACTCAGTCGGGGGAGCTCGTTCAAGGCTCAGATTGCTCTGTGAGATTGCGGGAGTGTTTACATGGCGAACTCAAGCTGTTTCTGGTCAAAAGTTGTGCTGAGTCATTGAGCAGTGGAGGCGATTCCAGGGGGAATCATCAAGGCCCCGTGCGACACCGTGGACATGACGGCCACGTTCAGCAGCTCCCGCCGGACTGTGCATGACGTCAAGAAGCCTAACCAGGAGACAGGGGGCACTCTGAGCGAGAGAATGGATGATGGAGGCCCATGACCAGGGCCCCGAAGGCCCCGAAATCGGGCAGTCTGTCAATGTCAGGCCCAGGTCAATGGCTCCCTGTTTGACTGCGCCGAGAGTAAGAGTGATCAATGCCTGAGAGTGATTCCGCCTCACCCTGTAAACGTGTTAGTGTGGATGAAGGAGCGAGAGAGAGACACTCTAGTATGAAAGAGGCAGCAGTGAACAAAAAGCCGGCACGAGCAGGATCAGAGGAGCCGCAAAGGGGGCCCATGAGAGGCCCACCGGAGCCCAGGGAGGCCTAAAGTTCAAGCAAACAGTGGTTGGCAAGAGAAAAGAAGGGAAATCGAGGGAGGCCTTTTCTCTTTCTTCTTCCTCTCGAGTGAACTTGAAAAAGCACACACAAAATGCTCACTGGCAAAAAGAAGTGGCAGAAGAGAAATTCCGCGAAGTTTTTTGCTTCTCAACTTGGCAGCGCAGAAAAAAACATCTTGACAGAAGAAGCAGCAAAATCTCGTTTTCTTCTTCTTTTATCGTGCAACGTCAAACTCAGCTTTATCGCAAATCACTCATTTCCTCTTACTTTTTGTGCAAAAATGCTCCGTGCCGATTTTTGTCGCACATGTTCAGAATAATATTTACTCTTGTTACGCAACACTTGGTACAGGGTGGACCAGAAGGGGAGGCGTTGGGACGCTGAGAGCCACACGGGCCAGTGGCGAGTTGGCCACCCTGTAGGTAGCTAGCGGGATGAAATTGCGGCCCAAAGCTGGGGATTCCGCCTAAATTTCCGCCCAATAGTTTCTTTTTGAGTCTGTCAACTGATCAAGTCGACGGAAGTGATGACGTCACTTTCGCGATTTCGCCGAGCGCGCGCGGGCCTTTTTGCAAAGGCTAAATTTCCTAATGTTGTCATCGTCTCCGTCTCGCGCAGGACGTACCACAAGGACTCGTACATGGCCCACAGACGGGGGGAGACTCTCGGGTACGAGGGCCGCTATCGCCGGACGCCGTCCTCGCCCAACCCCTCGGCGGCGCCCGCGCACAAGGACGTGGCCAGGAACAACAACAGCAGCACCAACGCCAGCCACCACCACCACGACAATCACAACGTGGGCATGTACCGGAGGCTGCCGGAGTTCGGGGAGGAGCAGCACCTCTCCACTTCTACCGCCCACGAGGGAGAGACTCTGGCCAGAGGTAAAAAAAGCATTTGTCAACTACTTGAACTTGTTGCACCTAACGTTAGGTACGCACATATCTATGACTGCACAAATGCGGGCAGGGCGATGTTGCAAATGTGATAGTCAGCGTTGCCAGGGCTCTGACCACCAAATCATGCCCAATTGATCTCCAAATCTGGGCCAGATTTGCCATTGCATCTGAAAAAAAGATGCCAAACTCTAAGCAGGGTATGCCAAACCGTGCACAAGAGTCCCCAGACAATATATGCCGATGAGTTTGGTAAAATGCCAGGTTCGTGAACATTGGCACCGATAATGACAACCTGGCAACCCTGGTGACAATGAGAACGGGTACATCCAGGAGTTGTTGAGCTCGTTCCCAAACTTTCTTCACCCCTTCCTGCCTTTTCTGCGCGAAAATGAAAAATTATGCGATGAAAAGTTTAATTTTAATACCGCTGATTCATGATCTGAGCCAAACGTAACTATTAATCCCAACGGTTTGGCCGTGAATTTTGCACTTGGGCCGACGGGCGGGCAGGCAGGCAGGCAGGCAGGGCTGCCAGACTTGCCCATTTATAACGTTACAACAGATCTATCAAGATAAGCTTGATATCAGCTCAAATGATGGTGAAGTCGAGGAAAGTTTCCGCTCACACTTCGAACACTTCCTCAATCCCGGAGTTGTGAAGCTCAAGCAAAAAAGTGCATTGTCGAAAAAGGGGTCGCGATTTCCCTTATTAATTTGCTCATTAATTCTTCTTGAAAGCGTGAAGGAACCCTCACCTTTTGTTTGCTTGTAAGGGGGGGAGGGTAAGAGGAAGGGCTTCCTGACAAGGGGGGGGGGATTATGGGGGGAGGCCTATTCTTCCTGAATAAAATCAAAATGTGATTTCCGCTATAGATAAAAATTGGGAATGCACGCGTCGCTGTTAATTCTGCCTCTTCCCGAGTCATCCCCGAAGGTCGCAAACAGACAAGACTTGTCAAAGGAGGAAGGGGGAATAAAAATTAAACAACTTCATTCCGCGAAAACAAACGCTGCAGGAGGGGTTTGCAGATTTATGACTGCCCCTTTTAACATTTTTTTTGCATAATTCATTTCTGTGATTTTTCCCCCCTCCTCCTGCTGCTGCAGGTGCTTCTTCTTCAAGGCCTGGACCTTGGTGGCCTCGGCCGTCCCACTCCTTCCACGTAATTAATACGAGCCCATCAGTTTTTGCAAATTTTTATTTTCTCTTTCTCCCATTTAAATGCAAGCTCGTTAGTTACTGAGGAACAACAGCAGGGGGGAGAAGAGGTTGCAAAAATTGTATTCCTCTTCTTCCTCCGGCCTCATCGTTTTTGCACTGGGCCTTTTTAAGGCCTCAGAAAAAAGATTGAGCCGTTTGGAGGCCTGCGTGACCAGAGAATGAGCAAAGAGGTAATTTGGGGCCTGCAAAATCACCTCATTACGAGCTCAACTTTTCATTCTCTCCTTGATAAATGAAGCTCGAGTTTCATTGGCAAAGTTGAGCCCACTTTTTTCACCCTCTTCTCCACTCGGCCTGATCGAAATTCGATCCCAAACCTGTCCTGGAATGAGAGAATTATGCTAATGCTGCACAGTGTGAGTCATGAAGAAGTGTGAGAAGCAGTCCGTGATGGCGTCCGTCGGCCTCACGTCCGGCGTCAGGGCCACGCTCACGTGCTGCCACGTGAGGTTCACGCGCACGTGCGACTACATTGATCCATCTGTGTCCGGCAGACGAGGAGAGAGAAAGAAGACTTTTCTCATCGAGTTGGGGAAATTATCTCATTGGCTGGCCAATTTGGCCATTGTTGCAGAATTTTTGCGTCACCCTGTACATCGCGCTGTCTCTCTTGAAGACGAGCCAAATTCGACTGCAGACGAGGAATAAAAGTAAAAGTTGTTCTCGTCTGTCCTGACGCATTAGCCATGCCTGAGGAGGCCTGCGGAGGCCCGCGGAGGCCTGCGGAGGCCTCATCTGTCGCCACTTTTCGCCGCAACACTTCAATTTTCTTGTGAGGGAATGAATAAAATTAGGAGGAAAAGTGGGACGCGCAGCACTTGGCCGAAAAGCCGCCACTGCGGGACTTGGGGCGCGTTTACCCTTGGCGGAAAAAGACGATTCTGCGGCCGCGTCTTAAGCAATCTGTTTGTACTCGCACGCGCGCAGGCAGATGCGTGTGTTGGTGTCGGCGTGGGGGTAGAAAAAATGTCTCTATTCTCATTACTTGATGGATGAAGCTTCCCCAGCCCCCCCCTGCTGTCAGATCAACGCCTACCTGCTTAGTAGCCGCATTCTTCATCACAGGTGAGAACTCCTGAGGCAAAACAAAGGAGGCAACGGTTTTCAATGATTGCCTTTAAGAAAAAATCGACGGTAACGGTTGAAAATGACTCGGAGGAGGTGGGTGAAAATGTGACTTTGCGCGTCGATGCATGGAAATCTGGCAAGCGTGAATAAGAAAGATTGTTTTGGCTCTCTTATTTCTCCTCATTCGCAGCTGTGTATTTATTTTATTGTTGTCGTTTCCTGTCTCATTCAGCTAGACGTGGGTGGATTTCGTGTCTCGCTGTGTTGCTTTTCTTCCCCAGAGAGGTGAAGCTCAATTTCCCCCCCACCCCCTTGTGTCACAGTCGACATTCGATTTTTGGTCACGCCACAGGGTGGGATTTCAGCTCTCTCCTGGGGCTGAAGCTGCTGCGCAGATTCAAGCTTCAAGGCCTTCAGCTCGCTTCAGATTCAAGGCCTCTGAGGCTGGGCCTCGCAGCCTCCACGCCTGGACGGGAGTGACTGAGGCCCCGAGGTCACGCCTTCAACGTCTTCGAGTGGGCCAACATGGACTTGGGGCGTGACTTCGAACCGTTTTCTTTTACTGTCCGGGAAATGTCAGAAATGGAATCTCGACTGTGCAAAGCGACAAAAGAAAGGGGTGGAAACGACGTCGTCGTCGCTGCAACGGAAATTTGCACCGTGACCAAATGTAAAAGAGTAAAAAGGAATTTCCCACAAATAAACCTGACGACTTGAGCATCTCAGCTGATGAGAGAAAGAGAGAGAAAAAAATGTTCCTGTGACTTAACAAATAGGTCAGGAATGGTTAGTTTGTCCAGACTGAATTTGTCCAGGGAAGAGACAAATTGTTCTTCTGGGAAATGTCCAGAATCAGGGCAAGACGAGGCCTCCAAAGCCTCCCTCATCCGGGAAGGGACTTTTGCAGCTGACTGTCAATGGGAGACGTTGATTCCGTTTCCGACAACATGGGAGCAGCTGCTTCGCCAACATCTGGATTGAGCGGGGACGTAGTAAAAAGGTCACGACTGCACCCACAAAGAGCTGTTTGTGACTCCCTCTTCCAGATACAAGTCAACCAACTAGACCAGAAGAGGCTCCAGAAGATCCACACTTCTCACTGCCCATGGCGTTCCACGCAAAAATTGCTCAGAAAGGGGTGTGACTGCTCTTGGGTGTCACCAGTGACCCGCTGCTGGTCTCGCTGTGATTGGTCCAGCTCCAGAGTCCGGGACCCCCCTAAGAACAATGAATAAGAATGACTCTCCAAAACTCGACGCCCACAACCACCCTGCACAGTGAGGAAAGCCCAGCTCACTTGCATAGTGAATTGAGGCCCAGTGCAAACTGTGCATTGATTCGGCACGTCATTTAGGCGATTTCTGCGTAGTTAGGGGAAGTGAAACAGTTGGGGGAGTGCACACGAACCGGGGCGGGAAGACTCGTTGGGTCGGCATAACGTACGGTGTCACTAGGGTGGTAATAAGATCCTCTAAACTGTGTACTTTCCACAGCTTGGGAGTCGCGCAACGGACTGAGCTCGTCCTCGTCGACCCTGGCCTTCACCTCGGACGCGCTGAAGCGTCTGCGCCAGCAGCAGCGCCGGCGCAGCAGCAGCAGCAAACCACCGGAGGTCGCGCCGAAGCCGAAGTTGCGCCACCACCTGGCAGCCTCGTCCGTGGCGCTCCACGGACCCTTCTACGGCTCCGCCAGCCTCCAGCTGGCGAAGAGCACGCCCGCCCTCAACGAGACGCCAGAGAGCGGCTCCGGCAGGGCCTGGAAGCACAGCCTGGATTCCCTGGACACCGTCTCCACGGTCAGCTCGTCGTCTCCTCGCCAAGTGCAAGCTTTCAGTCGAGCTGCTGAGACACCCGGTGGTACGACGGGGGACGGCAAAATAACTGAGGAGTCTCCATCGTCAAGTAGCTCCAAGAGCAGCTGCAGCAGCAGGCCCAGTAGCCTCAAGCTCATTAATCGCTCTGGGTCGGCCACGAAGAACAGCAACACCGGCGGCACCGGCGCATCCGGACATGCCCACAGCAACTCAGACTCGGGTCTCAGCTCTCTGAGCGGCCGGACTTCAACACTATCGCCAGTCTCCACGCTGTCGAGCACGTCCTCGGCCTCCTCGAGGGCCAGCCTCAGACAGGCCAAGCAGAACAGTAACAGCAACAATAACAGCAACAGCAGCAACAACAACAGCAACAGCCCACCCGAGAGTCTCAAGGAGGAAGGAGACGGACTGGAAGAAGAGGAAGAAGACAGCGACAGCGGGAACGGGACTTTGAGGAAGTCCTCGGACTTCCGGCAAAAGTTTCGCGAGGAGATCGAGTGCGAGGAGTTGTCGAGAGAGCTCTTCGCCGACAGCACGACCGTGGACGAGAGGATCCACAGTCTATTTGGTGAGTTGTTCGCCTTATTTATCCGAGTAGAGTAAAGTAGGTTGCGTGAGTCACATCGCGTTCTTTCCGGAGTCTCATAGTATGTCCATAGCCGCAAAAACTCGCAATGTCCCATCCTTTATCGTGGATGCTTTGCCTGGAGACCCCAGTAAACCCATCTAGCCCGTAGACACTGCGTTCAGCCTCCAGGAGGATCACAGTGACCGGTCTGACATGCCGTTGGCCATGGTCGTGGTCTCGAACCGAGTATGTGATCACTTGAACCAAATTTTAAAGTTCTGGAACACTTTTTGACCCTGATATAGCGCGAACGTTATAAACGTAGCCCCAGACCGCACCTCCACAGCATCACGTGTGAAGCTCGCCGGACCAGATGGTGACTAAACGGACCTTGCTGCATTTTGCTGCTGTTGGCCAATTGTGCCAAAAACCTCTTCGTCACTGTGTAACTTGACAATTCAGACAAAAAAAGGAGTAAAGATGCCAGCTCATTGGTATTTGCTCTAATGATCCTCTAATAGCTGGACGAGACATAATCCGCCGAGCTGGATTCATATTCGTAGTGAAATATCCAAGTTAGGCAAGCGACTCAATAGTGTTTTCATGTTTGTGCCCTATGCTTCCAGTCCCTTCGCCCCAACAGAAGACTCTGGCTGACTACGTCGAAGGGATCCTGGGCATTGATCTTGAAGATGGCAGCGGCCAACCGCAGAGGAAGGTCAGCAGGAGGAAACTCAGTCCAAATCTACTCAGGAGAAAGATTGAGGAGCTCAAAGAAGCTGATCAAAAAAGGTAAATGACTATGTATCTCTCGATTTCTTTTTTTTTTGTAAAAAAAAAAAAGCCTCCCCGAATAGTTTTGCATCACTGCTTTGTAGAGAAAGCATACCTTTTGTTGTCCGTCCAGACTGTAAATGTCAGTGCTCTAGTCCTGGGTGCAAGAAGAAGCCTATTTATTCAGTCGCTGAGGACTGGTTTCACTTGCAGGATTTTTCCGTTCAGGCAAGTCACACAGCTGGCCTGTGGACTGTCAAAACACACGTCTGTTAGTGCAAACGTACCATAAGTCGCAGCCAGAGGCCGGACTTTTAGGTGATCGTTGTGTTAGATCAAAACACTCGTATGCAGATGGAACTTTTTAGTTTTTAAGGTCTGCTGTTGCAGAGAAATCTCTTTAAGAGTACAAGGAAAATGACCTTGCCATACCTGCCCCTGGTGTCCACAGGGTGCCAGATGCAAAAAAACCTTTCTTTCAGCACTTATTTGCAGAAAGCAGCCTGGAAAGTGTGAAATATGCAGCAAGATTTTCCATTGCCTAAAAATCCAACCTGTCTGCACCTGTACCGGTCGTTGGGCAGCATTTAAGAGGAATGAGTGTCAAGAAGGTGCCAGATATCCCAAACAAAAAAATGCCTCCCAGCACTCAACTTTATTTTTGAGGAAAGCAGCCCCAAATATGTTGTGAAACCCTGAAAACCAGCAGGAAGTCTCCCAAAGAGAGGAAGGACCTTGATTGTCGATTGCCCCTCTAAGATTGGTCAATACCGTCTGTCCCCTATCTCCTCTCCCTCCCTCCCACTGCACTGGCCTGCCCTGCACTTTACTGCACTGCACTGCCCTGCACTGCACTTTACTGCACTGCACTGCAGCCGTCCACACTTGTTGCCTCGACCCAATTATTGACACAAAGAGAGCTAAATGTGTTGGCCCAGTAATCGACGACCTCTCCTCAATTATTCATCGCTGCAGTTGGCGAAATTTCAGCATGAGTTCGAACAGCGAAGAGAGAGCAGCAGGAAATTCTCGTCCTGAGGAAGAAGAAAGAGGAAGAAGAGAGCTTTCTTTGCCTTGCCTTTGCCCTTCTGCTTCCTTGTGTCAGTTGTCAGGATCAGCTTAGCCATGGAGGGCTGAGAAGGATGCAGAAGAGGAACAAGGAGAACAACTGCAAGAACGACAAGAAGAAAAAGGAAGAAGCCGTGGCAAAAAAGTGCGTAGAGCTTGAAAAATTCACGGATGTCTGACGAAGACTTGCAGAGTCAAAGGTAAATTCTCCAAGGGACAAATGATTTAGTGGTTGGCACAACTCGAGTCCGTGGAAAAAGGACGAGCTTTGTGTCTTGGGGGGATTTTTCCCGGATGGTTTTTTTTTTCACCTTGGATCACGTGAAGAAGCCTCATTTTGGAAGAAAATCCCCGTCTGAATCGAACTCGGTTTGTCCGCCCATCCCTAAATGCATGAGCGATGAGTGATGAGCCTGAAGTTGGAGACACCAGCTCTGTCTTGGCCCCATCTGATGTCTGGTGGAGATCGAGAGACAGACAGAGATGTTGAACTGAACGTATCAGTGTCTGCTTGTACACATCATTAGAGGTGTCACTCACTCGCTCATCTTTCTTTCTTTCCCACAATCCTGACCGGGCCAAGCTCGTACAGGGTGTCTCAGTAGTAGCGCGCCGCTGGATTCCACTTGACAACCACTTGGGGGTGAATCTCAGTTGACCCACCCCACTTACTGTGGCGTCAGACTTTCCTGGGATGCTTTATGGTACATAATGTACTGCGTAGATGTTTACTGTATACAGTTGACTCTGCATATGGCACCATTCGGGCTATACGCAGTGACGACTTTGCCCCCGGTGTCCGACATGAAGTTAGGTTGATCCGCACCAATAACAATTTCTTGTGCGGAGGAAAGATGATGCGTCAAAAAAGAGTTCTCACTGTGTTTGTGACGAGTCGAAAGCAAAAAAGACATTTTGGCTACTCTGTCCTAAGGAGCGTTTTGCTGTCTTCTTGGTCGTGCAAACTTGCTCCATTTGTCACATCTGCAACTGACAGCACTTTTCAAAGGTCGAAACCCCCTTCATTCTCCATTATGCTACAGTGTTGTCGAGGCACCCTGTACGAACAAAGGTTTTTTCTCTCTCTCTCTCGAGATGATCAGGCGAGATAAATCAAGCGATTCCCCCCAATTTCGGGGGAATTAACAAATGCGGATCCTCCATATTGTTTGGGGAATTCCCCATACTCGACAACGTCCGTCACTTGTTGTCCAAGGCTATCCCCAACTCCAGGAAGGAATTTCCCTGGGAGGAGGAGCGTTGACACTTTCCGAGCTCATTTCACCGCTCGTTTATTCAACTGTCAGGGATTTCCCTGGCTGGGATTTCCGGACCCTTGACATGAAAAAATTGACGCTGATAAACCAGCCTTTTCTTCCCTCGACGATTTTCGTCAGAAATTCCCTCTTTGCCTCCCTCTGCCGGGGGTGAAAAAAAAAACTAATTCCTTGGAAGAACCTCTTGTTGGACGTAGTCGACTGAGAAGCCCCTCTACAGGGTGACGCAGGCAGTTCTGTCCCGCCTTTGGTCGGCCTCGTCCGAAGTAGTCGACGTCACTCGTCCGTGCTCCGCAGCTGCTTCAGCTTCTCGGTGGCCGAGGAGTTGGGCGTCATGGGCGTGGAAGTCGACGCCACCCAGTGGCTGTGAGGGTTTTCGGCTCAATGAAACTGATTTGTTGGCCACCCTGTAGAGCGCCCAGTGCTAATTAACGCCTTCCAGAGACGTCAATGGCAGAGGAAAATTGAATTCGTAGACGCTTTCCTGTTTTCACCCTGGAAATGAGAGAGGGAAAAGGATGTTGGCGTCTTAAGGACGGTTTCCTCATTGACAAAATACCTGCTGTTGTTGTTTCTGCTGAGCCAGAGAATCACTGTTTGTTGACTCTGTGGGCAACAGCAGCAGCAGCAGCAGCAGCAACAACAAAAACAACAACCTCCGTTCGTATCGACAACCTGTGAGAAAAAGTGGGAGTGAAGAAAAAGAAGCCTGTTGTGGAATATTTTCTTCTGCTTGTGCCTTCTCAAGTATCCGTCTTATGCAAACGAGGCTGGAGAGTGAGCAAAAAAAACAAAAGCCCCAGAGCTGCACTGATGCCTGGCGTGATTGTGGCTCCGCAGCAAACATTTTGCCCTTGAACTGATCAGGAGTTTTGAAATTATTGACGGACATGCGATTAATCTTGAGCTATTAGAGCCGTTGAAATGTAGACCAGAAGTGCAAAATAAGGGCAAATCGACCATCTTCATCTACTCACCCCTTTCCCTTTAATCCCCCCTGACAAAGTTTGGGGGGTTCCCCTTTTAAAGAAGCAGTTCCTGCATTCACACTTCTCGTTTCTCACGCTGCTGCACTCGTCTAGAGGAAACTCATGGTTGGTGCACGACGACAAAAAAAAACCCTTTGTGAACCTCTCACATCCAAGGAAAAATAAAAGTTTTGTGCGGGAAATGACGACATGAGAATATCACAAAGAAGAACCCATTGTTGCTGCCCGGGGGTTACCATCACTTTTTGTGGCTTACCCCCCCCCCCACACACACACCACCTACCCAAATGCTAACTGTCTGTATCGAATCGTGTCATCTTTCCATTAGCGTCTCGAGCAGGAAAGAGATAAAAAAAGAGGAAATTGTTGCTTGCTCGCTTCTTGGAGGCTCCTGACACGAGTGTCAACAACAAGTACAAGTGCACTTCTTTGTACAGGGTGTTGCAGAGGAATGAATTTTGCGGGCCTCGCGCTGACGAATGTTAGGATAAGTAACTCGTTAGTCGTCCAAAATTACGCTGTCATGATGCTCGGTGTGACGGCCGTTTCCGGATTCATCTCGTGCACCCTGTACATGTGCGAGGGCGTCGTCAAACAACGAAAATCCCGTTGCGTCAAATCCGTCGGAGGGAACGGGGGAGGTTAAAATCTGGACAAAATCACTTCTGTGACTGCAACAACAGGAACAACAGCCGTAAGATGTGGGCGCCCCTCCTGGCCTCCTTACCTCTCCCCCCCCCCCGTCGACTTCTTCCTCCTCCTCCTCGTCTCCACCATTTTGCACGCAGAAAATGCATCGCCGGCGTGGTCGTGGTCGTCGTCCTCGTGGCTGCGGCCGCCGTCGCCGTTGGAGCTCACATCCAGACACCTTCTTCTTCTGTAGACACGCCAATTTCTCCTCTCCCAAAAGCCCCTGACCTATGACAGAAAACAGAGAAAAGGTGCACAAAAGCTCTGGTGCTGGAACGACAACCCTGGCATTTTCACCCTATGCAAAAAAAAGCGCCAGAGGTTTTTTTTTGCACCAAATTAAAGTTCTCAAGTTCAGTCCTGCTGCAGCACAAAAAATCGTTACAGAATTGGCGATTCCGCCAAATGTAAACAAGCGGTTGAGTTTATTGGGACTTGAAATTGGAGATTTTCTATTGCAGCAGCAGCTGTTGAGACAGAATTGCAAAGTTCGCGCTAGTCAAAACATCTTTCTTTTTTTCATGTCAGGAAATCGACACCAACAGCAGCAGGTAGAATAAGGACTGCGGGGTCGTCTCCGTCTCCACCAGACAAAACAGTTGCTGTTGTGCTTGATCAATTGTCCGGTAGAGTTTCCTTCTTGCTTCTCCTCCTCCGCCGTCCCCGAGGACCTCTGCTGGTCCGAGGCAAACGGTCTAGATTAAGCACTTCTCTCTGACGTATGTACAGTGTGTCTCAGTATCCGCTGTGGCAACCCTGCTTCTTCAGGATTCCTAGGAAATGTCATGTTCATACGTGATTTGAGTGGCAGTGAAAGTGGAAAAAGCCAGCTAAAAGTGCAAAAAGTCCTAAAGATTTCGAGGTCGAGTCATGGTCACACTTTTATCCTCAGTGTCCGTGGCCACCCTGTACGTCTCCCCGTCCCCCCCCCCTTTTGACTCACCCTGTACGCCATCATCCGCCCCTGCCTCCCCGTTTCCTGAGGGAGGGGGGGAGGAAGCGTCTCAGTTTACTCTAGGTAGCCAAGGTAGACACAACTCCTGTGCCTCCTCCTTTGTGTTCTTCCAGCAGCTCCAGAGCTTGTCCGCCTCGACCGAGTGCTTGGCAGTATCAAAGGGGTAAGAAAGTCAGTTGTGGACGCGGATTTTGCAGGAGATTTTCCGGCGGAAAACAAAGCGTATTCTCGGCAGTCCCCGTGGTGCCACCTGATACGCACCAGGGTTTCAACTCATATCCTTTGTTTGTCATGCACGCGTGAGAACGCAAATTGTGACGTATCCCGACTATTTGACATGGAAAATCGTATTTAACTTTGGCGAATAGAAAAAAAATCCGCACACTTGTGCTCGATGACGCCGGCGGGAGCGCGATTGAAGTGGCTTTTGGGGATACGATGAAAATTTTCTTTCTTTGTTGCGACGGAGGTGAATCCGCACCTAAGGAGGTGGACCTTGAACAGAGAAAAAATAAGAGCTTTGTGAATATAAAGAAAGAGGGAAGCACGCATCAAGTGCAGAGAAGAAGACACTCGTGTCTGTCGGTCTGTGCTTCCGGCGAATATCCTGCAGAAAGAGCAGTAAATTGGCCTGACTTTATATACTTCCTATTAGCTCACATCTCCGTTGACGCAATCTCTTGTCAAGGGGTTGACAGCGCAGCCAGAGGCACTTTGAAGTATTCGCGGCTGCTTTTGTGGGTGGTTTCACCGGTTCAATGTCCACTTTTTTTTCGGGGAAGCAACTTTTTCAACCTTCTGGCTCAGTTCAGCTTCTCGGCTGCGGTCAGCTGATCCGTACTGAAGCTTCTCGCAATCTTGACATTCACAGTGATGGCCAAGTTGAACTTGGGCAGGTCGTGGAAGGCCTGTCTCACTGCTCTGTCTGCCACCTCTTAACCAATCTCAACCTGGAGCATCTTGCAGGCGAGTCTGGAACAAAGGAAAAGAAAACAGGCCTAAATCATGATTCTGGCTGCCTACCACAAAAAAGCCAACTGCTAGCCTGGAAGCAAAGTGGGTCATTTCTGGCGCAGTAAGTGAATTCTCCTCAGTGATGTGCGATGATCACCTAAAACATTGAAAGGAACTCTCAACTGCCGGTCTTATTATATAGGCTGGAGAAGTCAGCAAACATTTTTTGAATAGTCACTCAAGCGTTCGGCCACAGCCAGGAGAGCTTGAGGCTGACGAGTGAAAATTGCTGGAGAACTTGTCTTCCTCCATCGTGCCGACGTCGTCGGTTGTCCCCGCGCACGCGGACTCGACGGTGACCACGTCGACGACGAGAGACACGTACATTTGGACCCTGCATCTCAACCAACCGGTTAGCTAGTGCCCAACCGCTGCTCAACCAGTTTGTAACAGCCAGTGAATTGCAAATTGCCATTCATCACGTCTTAATCCCCCTCATTATCTCCTTATCCCCCGAGATGAAAGTGTGGCTGGCAACCCAGAAGTTGAAGAGCTCGTCTGTCCTTACAAATGTGTCTGAGTCGAGAGAGGAGCGTTTTTGCATCCCCCCTTCCCATTTTTGCCTGCTGTGCACGACTTCAGTGCAGCCCTTACGTAATTGCGTAGAAAGTGCTTCCGATCTGGCCTGCAATTACATACTCAGTCTTGCACTGCACGAAGAAGGAAGAGGAAAAAGAGGAGGAAAACCCTGCCAAGAGTCAGGGGAATGAAAGCAAGGCGGAGAAAATTCTTTCCTCTCTTCTGACAGACACAACAATCCTCTGTGGCTTCTTGTCAAATGTGGACTCATCTCTCTGCTCAGCCTCTGAGCAGCAGCTCAGATCACTACTTGGGCGAAGCATGTGCGAAAATGTCATCTATCCCAAGGTCTCCTTGGCCCGCCGATCGGAGCTCTCCACGCTGGAGCCGGAGTCGTGGCGCGCGTTCGCTGCGTCACCCTGTAGACGCTCCGCATCAAAGGCCACGCGGCCCACGCGCTGCCGGCGGACGGACAGTGCAAAAAAATGGCACTGACACAAAAAGAAATATTTTTTTTTCCCCGGCCCCTGTTTAGCAGGAGGAAAAAATGCAATTAAGTCAGTCAATGTGCGTGAAGACAATGGACAAGGAAGAAAAAAAAGTGGTCATGACTTCGTGTTGCGTAGAGATCGTCCTGGAAGGAACGAACGAAGCTGCAAACGTTAGTTCAAAAGCTCAGCCAAGGCAATGATTGTTTGAGGAGGACATTAACAAATGCGAAAATGAAGCTCTAAGGGGGGGGGGGACAGGAAATCGAAGACCAGGAATCCTGGCTGAAATCAGACGTCGAAACTAACAAAGAGTGAGGGGATTCAATGGCAACACTTGAAATCCTCCTGGCAACCCTGCAATGTGGACGAAATCCACACTCCAGCGACAACTGAATGTGGCCCTCACAGCATACTGAAGCAACACCAAAATACCCCGACTTTGATCGATAAATAAGTGGCCAGAAAAGCATTTTCAGCATTGAAAGTAACATTGTGAGCCCAGTTTTCTTCGTTAAAAATGGGCCAATCAGCAGCTGCTGCTGAGGAGAGAGTTGGCAAAAATAGTCTCAATTTGCACGACTTTGCTTTTTGGCGGATCTTCGGTGTGCAAAGGGGCTGAAATCAGCCGGCCCCAGAGGGAAAAGGGAGGAAGTTGATGGTTTTAGGTTCCTCCTCCTCAGATTCGCAATGTGCGAAAATTGGCACTGTGCAGATAGGAACGAGGTCGAAAATGAGAGAGGTGAAATCAGACCCAGGTGGAAAAAAAATCAATTGAGACACATTTTTTGCGGCCACCCAATCTAGTCGTTAATTTCCAGGTCATGGGAACTTTTAGGCCTATTTTTTAAAGCCAAACTTCCTGATACGTAGGAACTCTTATCCATCCATTGTTGTCAATGATCAACCTTTGCTTTCTTGCAGATTACCCCACCACCTCGTGCCCACCCCGTCGTCTGCACCCCTGGTGGGCCTGTCGGACTCCTCGCCGATGATGAAGTTCGAGATGGTGCCTCAGAACGGGAGAGTCGGCGGGTTCAAGACTGGGGAGGCCGTCAACGGGGAGGAATTGCAGAAGAAGAAGGTGAGGCTTCAAATCGATTCAAGCTCACGAGTTTAGGACATTAACATTGAGTAACTTTGCTTAATATCTCGACTCTGACCTGGACAAAATTAACTTTTTCCCCTCTTTTTTTATACTGTGATTCTTCAGTGATGTCATCTCAGACTGCTCATGATACCTTCGCATGTAAATACCTTCGATTTTATGCCTTCGTGCATACATTTGATACCTTCTCGCATGCATAATTTATATACATTCACACGTTCGAATTCATTCAGTGCGGTCAGGACAGGTATCAGCAGTGTGTGACTCAAGCACTTCACGATGGTCAGCCTCACTGGAACCCATAAGACTGGCACAATATGCCTGATTTGCAAAATGAACTTTTTTTCTGCAGTGCAGAATGACAACTTTTAGCGTGGGCGTGAGCAGCAGTGTTTGATGCATCACAACAGGTGCATGCGTGGCTAGGGGCAAACATGACAAGGCTGCAGTGGATGATTTACCATGTGGGTGGTGCAGGTCCTCAATGATGTTGTTCTTGCAGGAGGAGCTGCTGCACCGCATCAGCCAAAAGTTGGACGTGCTTCGAGCGGAGCAGCTCTCGCTGAAGGAGGAGATGTCACTCAATGAGTCACTGGGACTGCAGGTGAGTGCGCAATGACTGTACGATGGGAACAACAACAACGTCTTCCACTTCATGCAGGTGAGCACGCTGGTTCACCGCCGCGCGAAGCCGAACGAGTGCGTCAAGTTCAACTTGCACGTGGAGGAGATCGACAAGATCACCAGTCTCCTGCTAGGGCTGTCAGGCAGGCTTGCCAGGACTGAAAACAGGCTGGCTGCCATTCCACCAAACCAGGAGACCGAAGAGAGGGTACGTAGGACATGACTTGGGGGGGGGGCTTTTTGAACTGTACGTGTGTGGCAACCCTACCTGTGGCGGTGGCGGTAAATTGACTTTCTCGGTTTTTTGGGGGTAAATTGTTGTCAAACAAAAACAACATAGTATTGCAAAAAGCATTTCATTGCGAGATAATGCGAGGACAGCTCGCTGCTGTCCTTGAATGAAGTCTTTCAAGGCTTTTTCGTTGTCAAAGGCTGCTTCGCCATACCATAATGGAGGAAAATGAGTTAATGCTCTTCAAAGTGAGCCTTTCCGATCAGTTCTAACACAGTAAAATTAGAAAATCGACTTCCGTTGAGGCGAAAAGGATGTCTACGGCCTCCAGCTTCTTTCTTACCAAGCATAGATGGCGCATGAGGGACAAGATGCTCAATGTCTTTTGCTTCCCCGGAGGCCTTCATGCTATTCATGTTCCCGTTGGCCGCTGTGGTACAGGGTGACCCAGAAGGGATTTTTCGAAAGTTTTTGATTTACCAAAAAAAAGTCTTGCCTGCGTTTTGGTCATGTAATTTTTCGAAAAAATTCCAGCACTAACCAGCTATTACTAGACAGGTTGCAAAACATTGGTCTAAGCCAAAAAAGAAAAAAAAATGGTGCCACTTTCTACTTAGCACCTTGTTCTTGCAGAAATTGCTCGAGACGAAGCGTGAGAAGCTCTCCGAGCAGTTGGACGAAGCCAAACAGCTAAAGGAGAGCATCGACCGCCGCTCGGCTGCCGTCAGCGCCTTCCTGCGCAAGTACCTGGACTCTGACGAGTACGCCGACTATGACCACTTCGTCAAGATGAAGGCGAAGCTTATCATGGACGCCAGGGAAGTCGGGGACAAGGTGGCGCTCGGGGAGGAGCAGCTCAGGGCCCTCAGGGAGACCATGTAAAGGAAGAAGAAGCCTCTTTTGTCAACACTAGTGAACAAGAATAAGAAAATTTGTGCTAGAGAACGCTAAGTCAGATGTAATTTGAGGGTGGAGCTGAGAAAGCACAAACTTATTCATGCTGTGATAGAACCTTTCAGGCTCGGTGATGGAAAGGTGGAAAAAGAAATAGTAGTGGAAAGATGAATGATACGAAGAAAAAGTCTACGTCCACGAGTCTCTTTTGATGTCAGCTAACGTCGAAACTCTATATGAAGTTCCAAAAAATGACTACTACGTTCCGTGAACTTTAATAAAGAACTAGCAGAGGTGCCCGGCGTTGCTCAGGTTATTATGCGACTCGCCGCAATCCCGCCCACCAGCAGACTCGACCCTTGCTCAACACGCGCCTCGCCCTCAACACAAAGCTGGTCTCGCCCTCGAAGCTGATCTCGCACTTCACGCTCACCCAGCCCTCTGCACCCGGAGCAGATCCATTTCGTGTTTCCTTTTGATCCGGACACAATTCACTCCCACTCTTTTCCCCAGCTTAGTGATAGCCGAGGGCCATGAATGTACGGGTCGAGCCGCGGTTGGGCTTGCCTGTTTTTCCTGGCTCAATGTCCACTCACACTGCCTTCTTCTCTGCCCTCCTCTTACCGTGGATAACTACTGACCAGTAGTGGCACTGCACAGATATTCCCAATAGGCTTACCCCTACCCGTTGTATGAGTATCTATGGCCTACGTAGACCTCGATTTTGGCTTCAAAATGGCCTCAGACCTCAAGTGTGAAGCGATCGCTTTTGAGCTTCTGATGTGTAGCGTCTGCTGACCAAGTTCAGTGACGATCGGTGCAGCAGTTGGGGTGCCCATGGCCTGACACACACCACACACCTGCACACACAGACAGAGTACATAAAGTCCTAGCACTTCATATATAGAGGAGATAAAGTCGGTTTTACTTAGATCAGTTGTGCAACATTTCTCTCAGTTCAGTGACAAACAAATGGATTTGTCCTTTTTTGTGCAATGCGATTGTATGTAAATTTTGTGTGGATCGAGCGGAGCAAAAGCTGTTTACACTCTCGGGAGTTGTCACGGATGTCCGGTGCTCTGATGCACGGGGGGGGGATCGAATTACTCTTCACAGATATTCTTGATGTGGACGTCATCATCAGCGCCTCAGCCATGAGAGACTGGACGATGCTGCTTGTCTACCTCATCTGTTCATGTGCCATCGTCAGTGCGACTCTCTCGGTCAAGGGATCACTCTCTCACACACAGGGTGTCTTGGGAGTAAATCTACAAGGGGTGGTGGCAAGAGCAGCATTACTATTTGCTTGTACAGTACAGGGTGGCTGCAAAAGAAATTTCTATGCACAAGTAGAGGCTCACAAGTCTCTGCCTTTGTGAGGTTACTTTTAAGTCGACAATAGCATTGATACTTAAGGGCAACAACACAAAAGATGTGTGAGTGTTCATGTCCAGCAGCTGGGCGAAGGAACAAGTTGGGCTGAAGTTAGCAATCAGCGCGGGAGCAAGACCAGGCTGGCCAGATCCACCAACCCTAACAATACCAGAGATGCAGATACTGATCAAGAGGAGGACAAAGTGTCCCTTGGAGAAATGAGCTGGGTGAAGGCGAATGACAATGCCAATGACGGTGCCACTGTGGTAGTCAAAGATAAGGGAAGCACCATTGTGCCCTCCTCCGCAGACCTCAAGAACTTGATGCCATCACAGAACTGCTCCATGGACCACGACTGCGGACCATATGGTTGGTGCCGACGCTCAGCATGGAGGAAAGGGTAAGTAGGGACTGAAGACGTATTTGTGTGAAACATCAAGACTCAGGAGTTCCAAGGGTTGCCACTTTACTCAGGTTGAGGAAAGGTGCCAGGTTCAGTTTGTTTTGGGCAGTTTTCAAAATACATGCAAGCCGTCTACATATACAATGTTTACAAGTACAATCAGATAGACGTTTCCTAATCCAGTGACATCCCAATTCATTAGGAGGTGCATGACCAACTACCGGAAGAGCAGTTTGAGCTGCAAGAGCAACTTCGGGAACAACTACAGCTGGGGCGGAGGACATTTTATCTGCATGATAGCTGAGAGCAACCATAAGCAAGTATCCAAAGTCAGGTCTTGAACAAAACATTGCAAAAATACAGTTTGTAGTTATTCTTGGAGCTAACACTCAGTATATCAGCATTTCATTAGCTACCCTTCTAAACTCGACAGGGGTTAGCTATGTTAGGTACTACTGATTGAGATACATTTTTATTCAGCCATGGGGCACATTGCATCATCAAACTGGAGCCTCAAGTGCGGCTCAACATTCCAGTCAAACTATGGCAACCCTGAATATCCATGAGAAACTACTGGCCTTTCAGGCAAGTTTCTCTTTTCTACACGGTGAACCGGTGCTTTCCTGAGCTCAACCACACCTGCTCCAGCTCCTACTACATGCCTTGTCGGAACAACAATGGCGGCCCCAATGGAGACTGCCCAAATGGACTTGAGTAAGTTCTGACAAAATTGAACTTCCAAGTCTACTTGAAGGTCATCCCCAGGTGCCAGAAGTTCCGGTGGAAAGAGCAAATTCACTACAGATGCACTCCCAAAGCGGCCGTCAGCCCCTGCTTGAACAACTTTCAGTGTGGATGGTCCAGGGCAAAGGGTCGCTGGCTCAGATGCATCGATGGCACGTGCGAGAGACGCTTTGCACAGTAGCAGCGTGACAGTCTGCACTGCATTCTGTGCTAGATGTCCTACAGTTGAGTTGTGACACCAGGCATATTTCATGACCCCACATTTAAAGTATACATACAACATTTGTGATCCTCGAGACAAAGTTCTCTCTATGGAATGATGTCAGTCGTCGTTTCGTCAGTATGGTCTGACTTTGGTCACCACAGCAATAACTGTTACTTTTTCTCTGTGGCTCAGACCACTGGGCTCAAGGAGGTTTGAGGAATGATCTGGACACGGCGTTGAGGTTAAATATACTGGAGTTGGGACAGATGAGAGAAAGCATCCACAACAGTCAAACCTTGTCACACCAGAGCAATCTTAGTACATTAGGAGTAGGAAAGGGCTATGAGGAAGTGAAGATAAAGCAGAAATGTCACGGAGTCTCTCAATCCCTGGCCACACCTTGGTGATGGAGTCTCTTAAACTTGGCCCGAGAGTCAAAGCGTTTAAGGAAGAAAATGACTCGAACAATTTGACTCTGGGGCCGAGTTCAGGAGACTCCATCACCAAGGTGTGGCCGGAGATTGAGAGAATCATTGACATTTTTGCTGCTACACCCTTTAGGTAGAGGGGATGCTTTCCGAATGAGAGTTCACAAGAGAGTGCTGAGTCCTCAGCCCTAATTATTACACCCCTTGTACTCCAAGTACAGTCGATTGATGAGAGGATAAGAGCAATCATCGCCACTTTACTTGCATCTCTCCCTCCAGTACACAAGCACACGATGCTGACAATTGATGTGCACAGAGTACACACAGTTTGCATAGCTCACTCAGGTCAACGTTGCATTGCGCATACCTCAATTCATTTTCACAGTCAAGTTATCCGAGGTCATTTCACTCAACCAAACCAGACCTCCCAGTAGAAAGAATCATTCTTTTAGCGTCATCTGGACAGGCATTGGGATGAAATTTAACTGAGCATGCAACTTTCCCCGGTTAAGCACGTTCCAGTGTTCTCATATGCTATAAGTATTAGAGGTAAGATGATGCGTCAAAGGAGAATTCTCAGTGTGTTTGCGACGAGTCGAAAGCAAAAAGATGTTTTGGCTGGTGAGTGTTTTGCTGCTTCCTTAGTCATGCAAAGTTGCTTCACTTGTCACATCTACAACTGCTCTACCCATGCTACGAAACATCCTACTAATTTCTGTCCACGCCAGTTTACACAGTTTTGCGCCATTGATGTGTGCACATGATGCATTCAAGTGTGCCTAGTTTGTATGAAGATGTGCACCAAGTCTCAATGGTATTCTGAGCGTGTGTTTGGGTGGCTAAACTTATATGGCATGTTGTGGTCCTGTAGACATGCGTTCCCGTGGAGAAGCGGCCTGACCAGTGAGTCGTGGTTCGAGCTGGTGACTCGAGTCCACTCGGGCTGCCGAAGGTGAGCCCGTGGGCGAGTATTGAGTAAAGTAGCTCGTCTTGATTCACAACACAAGTGACTTCAGCGGAGAACTCGAGGAGGAAGCCCTATGTGTTACAGTTCCAAAGCTGGAGATATCGGTTGACTTGACTTTATACTCGTCAAAAAGGAAAGACAGACGTCCCCTCCATCTGTGGTATCGAGACCTCGTACGTTTTCATCAGTATCAGTGAGTGCACGAAGAAAAGCATTCGCAGAGTGGTGAGAGGTGCGTTGCACGTATCATTTACTTCACAGGTGCTACTGTTTTCGAGGCACGTGTTCATGATTATTGATGGCATGAAAGAAGACGATTAGAGCAAATGCGTCCTGCAATTACGAAGGAACAGCAAGCTTGTAGAGAAAGTCATGCATAATTCATAATAACAACACAGAGTAACAATTTTAACGCATCATTTTTCAATGTAGGATCCCTCCATCTCAATGCCCTTGTTGAACCTCCTCTCCCATTTGTCAAATAAATACGAAGGAGAAGACTTCCTTGCCATGGTGCACAAAATTCTCCCCATGGCACTTTTGAGCTTCCCATTGGTGTCGTATTTGTTTCCCATGTGTAATACATATTTCTGATGAATCATCTTTTTTTTCTCAGTTAAAATACTCGCACCAAAGAGACGTATAGGATAAAGACTCATTAGTCTTCCTATCTACTTAGGGATCCTTTCAGTGAATATTCCAACAATTCAATCTCCTTTCATCAGTAGGCTTCGATGGCAACTCTCTGATCGGCCATGACGAATGCAAAAACTTGTGGGGGGTTGGCGGACCATGTGAAAGTGAGGTCAAAATACGGACGTGTGCTTGGTCGCAGCTGACAGAGACAGTGGCAGGAAGTGGAGCATGTCCTGAAGTTGCATCACAGAGCCCTTCAAGCTAAATGTTTGTGTTAAGAATTGAGCGCCAACTACGGCATTCACGATAAGGTTGCTTTTATCACCACATGCCTGCAGTTGCCTGTGGAAATGCTGCGTTGTCCCCTCGATGGTGTCGATGGCGGTTAGGATGGTCGGGGCTGGCTGACTGGCTGCTGGGGTTCAACGTCCAGACGTTGCTGAGGTTGAGGTCGACGGAGTTATCCCTGATGTTCCTCCACTTCCAATCAAACCAGAGCCGTCAATGGAATGCCCATTTGGAACCAACGAGCAATGTATTTTATCACCTTCTCTCAACCTCTCGTTATGAGAATGTGGGAGGAGGGTTGAGAAAATTGCCAATTCGAGATGGAACATTAGCTTACATTCAAACGAACAATAGTTTTTGTTTTGTATTAAAATCATCCATCAGTCATTGTGACAACAGTGTGTTCACGTAATGTTACTTCATTGACACATTAGCGAGTGGTGTTGCTTTAAAACAATTTTAAGGTAAAGTTTCGTTACGTTAGCACACTTAAGTGCCCTTAGCTAAAACGAATCCGAAGAAAAATTTCTACACTTTTTACTAAGAAAAGTGGCTCAAACCAGCAAAAACAACCAGTGCTGGTGTGAGCTCATCTGCGGGTTATCACAGTTTCAGCGCTGTAGCTCAAAATTGGTGTACGATGCAGTTATTCACAGTGCTTGGCAGGCATTGTCTGGGAAACTCATTCATGTGAAAATTTCACACAAAAACGTCTCCATGCAACCTAAGAACTAAAGTTCTTCCCGTGGAAATCTCTTATGCTGAGATCTGTAATGGACTGGGGCTAGTCAGGGTTAAAGCTGACTTGTAAAACCCTTAGAAATACAGTATGCTCGTTAAGGGGTCAAGTTCTACGTTGTTGCCTCCCCCCCCCAAAGCTTTGGGGTCCACTTACGTATTCTTGGGCTGTGCCTCAAGTTGCCCCTAGGACTTCTTCATACGGCCTGGCATGGGCAGCTCCCTCTACCTTTAGCGGGTGCAATGATCATGGACACAATTAAATAAGGTCCCAATAGCTCCAAAAGCTTTGCTGCAGCACTTTGCTGCTTGACCAACCCAGAGGAGCGAGGCCTGGGATGGGACCCAAATATCCCAGGTTTTGATCAAGAACTTCATCAGTCTGACTGCAACGTGATCGACAGGAACGTCTAGTGTCGTGTCGTGAATTTTCGGAAAGTCTGTCTTGCTCTGATCGGCAGATAGATCTTTCGCCTTCTTCTCCCTGTCCTCCAATGACCCGATCACCCATGACTCTGACTGTCAGCTCTGCCAAGATGTCGTTCGACATTGAACTTGTTTGTTGCTGGCACATTGAACGCGAGAGCTGTGATTTTCATGCTCTAATATATCTCCTCCTACTCCTTCAATCCTGGCCGTGACCCTATTGTACCCTTTCAACTAAAACTTTGCGAGCCCTTGGGACACAAGGGACCCCGCGCACCCTTGTCCAACAGAGCTGAGGCCTCTGTCAGTCTCCGGGCCTTCAATGCTCCGTGTGCGCATGGGCACAGTTCTCAGACTGTTTCACCGGATCGAGTAGAGCAGTGCTCGGTGGTGTCATCATCCTCATCCATAATTTCGATCAGTTCCAGTAGCGTCTGCACCTCTAGAATTGGCCCGTGTTCGGGCAGGATCGGCAGCTGCGAGCGAACAAGGGAACTGCGGAACTGTGTTCCAGTTTGATATGCAAGTACTTAAGTTGGCGATTTTGGGGCAATCACGTTAAGTTGGGCAGTGTGACTTCCTGTGTGAGCGATATCGGACTGGAGTCACTCTGACATGATGGCAATGAAGACATAGCTCAGCAGTCATGTAAACGTCTGCTTAGCAAAATTTAAATCTACAAACCGTTCCTTGTTAATGAGCAAGTCCTATAAAAGCACTGTTTTCTCATCAAAACATAGCCTCAGATTTGCAGAGATTCTAGCCCTAAATGTGTGCAACTACATCAAGCAGTTCCTAGATATTCTCGTAGGAGATTGATCGAGAGGCCTTGACCTGACAGTAGCCTAGATCGAGTTATACGAGATAGAACCCATTACTATATTCAACTTCAGGCTGCGTCACGAAGGCCGTTGCACTCCAGCCAAGGGCTTGACCGTGTAAAAAAATCTGAACGTTCTTCTCATTTCCTTGAATTCTCCTGAAGTTCCAGGCCTATGAAGAACCTTCTTGGGTACTGGAAGAGGGAGGTCAAAGACAGGTCTTGACAGACAAGTCTTATTAGATTTTTGCATTTGCAGCAGAATAAGGAAGCACGTGTGGTCTGAAACTTTAGTTTGCCAAAGAAATGCCCATGAAAATGAACAATAGAACCCAAAACTAGACATTTTGGAGACCCCAAAATAGGTTTTAATGATATCCTCGGACATCATCCAACAACATTATTAACATTTCAACAATGTAAGTCCATATTGAGTGTAATTCCTAAGTCGAATGATCATGCCAAGAAATAGTACGTTCATGACAAGTTAGGTGAGGCCTCTAGCTTTTATCCGCGGGGTTTTGCATCTCTCTATCTTGCAAACAAAGCAAGCATTTTTATTTTTCAATTTGACTGAGTCTGCCAAAATTCCTTACTACCAGAGATACCATGCACGACCAAAATCATGAGGTAATCTGCGTCCTCTGCCCAAGACAAGGTGAAAGGCAGCTCAGACGAAACTCTTTGGGAAGTAGGTCCTCAATCCTTACTATGAATGTCCACAGGTATTGCCAGGATCGTCAGTCTGTGGCAACTGCACACCCTTTACTTTCAGGATCTGTTGGTCATTTTCATGGGCAATTTTTTGGGGTCAACCTCAAATTTCAGACCAACCGTGGAAGAATTTTGTCTTTGCTTATTTAAAGCGGATTTCGCATTTGAAGCATGTCCAGCGGAGGGTCGAGGCACTCCGGTGCATTTGGGCTAAAAGTGCTGACATTTGCAGCAGATGTTCATGACTTGCACGCTGTCGAGACCATAGCGAACGCTGAAGCTCTGCCACGAGCTTCTGGAGGGACACACACAGGAGAGTCCAGTCAAAGATAAAGCTTCACCAAAAGCTGGATTGTAAGCATTCTGTAGAAGCCCTGGAAGTGATATTGGAGGGCCAAATAGAACTTCTGCCCCCTGTGCGCAACGCTCATCCTAACTTATGGAGCATTTCACCTAGCGTTGCTGCATCCACTTTGGCTACGATCTTCGGCCTCTGTTCTGTCTACACACATTTGGGTGCCTCTTTAAAGCCTCCCTAAATCTCCATCAGCTACTTGACACGTAGAAGGTATTCGTCGACGCAGAATTGGGGATCGAAGGCGCACGTCCTTCCAAGTTCGATTCTCCGCACCAGGCTGTAGTGGTGGGTCGAGCCCAGGGTTCGGACTTCCGAGATTCGAGCCCTTTCTCGATTTAAGGTGGACTCCGACTCGACAATTTGAGGGGACACCTTGAGTCCCGTCCCCATTCCTAAGACCTTATAAGGAATGATGATTAAGGCCAGGTGTGCTTCTACGTAGACGTCACTAAAAGAACTGGGCACATTTTGGCCAAGATGACACATCACCTTTAATCAATTGGAGACTTCTGTGAGTAATGGATGCACTGGTACTATGAGATGGAGCATTCAAACACCAGTGGAGCGCTACAATAAAACAAATTAAAATGTTTGACTTCAAAAGGTAAGCTTTTATTTCATGTTTTCAAGAAACTGGTACATTTCTACTATCTCCAATTATATTGCTTCGGATGACAGCTCCGTTCTAACTGTAAATAAGGTCAGTAGACGAGACATAGTCATAGTGCGACTTTGTTATTGCAAGATTTTTTTTTCTCAACATCCCATTGTAACTTTTTCCATAGATTGAGCAAGTTTATGACCTGCATTTTGTACTGTGTCATTGAACTTTTCTTTGTGTGCAATGTCTCCCGACATGGACAGAGAGTCCTCTTCTGTGACCAGAAAGGAGAGGAAGCTCAAATCCAGAAGATTGCCCTGAATCTCTCAAGGCACCTCAGAAAGCTCTTTTCCACTGCGGGCAACATCATCATGTGGAGAAGAAATCGGTTCAAGGATGACATCAAACTTAATGCAAACATGTTACCTCGGCAGGAATGGAATCACCAGCAATGATTTCATAGCTTCTAATAGATATGTTGTCTGTGTCTTCACTCACCTGGCATCTCCAGTGATTCCCACCTTGTTCAAGATTTTGATTTGAAGAGTCAGATGTTTGATTTGAGACTTTCGGCTCTTATCTACTGATACTAGGCTCTACGCAAAGGGCTCGACCTGCAACCGAAAATCAGGGACTCGACCAATCACTACTAAACTGAAGGCGATTTGGTATTCTCGGGTCTTATGTTCCAGGTGAACGTACTTTAAGACGGGTGGGTAGTCTTCCAGTGCCGTGTGAGCAGGGAATGCTCCGAGAAGTTCGCAATTGAAGCTTTAGTCAAAAGCTCTATGACAGAACTTCCATTTAACTTTGATCCCTTTTTACTAGCGTACGTCCCAACACTAAGATAACCGACATCAACAAAACATAACATGTGGTGACAGTAGGGCTAGCATAGAAGTGCAACAACGGACTACTTCAACTGTTACAGCAGGGTCTTTTTTTTAAAAAAAAGGACATAAGTTTTCTCCACTAGTCGATGCTTCACTTTTGCATGTCAGTGTGCAATGGCAAACGAGCTGAACATCGGTCAAATTGTTCCGCACTCACAGATTCATGATCACCATGCCCAAGCTCCTGCAATGTGTGGCTGCAACATGCTGCGCCCAGACGAAATGATTTACCTCACCAAGGGTTGCTGGGCTCCATCAGAATGCTACTCTCTATGGTGCTCCTTCCTAACCACTAATGGCATCCCAGTGTGGGAGTGACGGCCTAGGGTGAATTTTTAGTCCATGAAACATTGTACCTCTACTGATGTCTACTAAATTTCCTCCGATCCGCGACAAAGCCGCTGTTGTTCTGGCCTCTTGGAATCACTGTGATACTGGTGGTCCCTTGGACTGTCACCATTGGATTGACGTTTGGAGCTCCTGGTCCACACGGGCCTGGCAGACGCAACAGACACAGCTGGGACGAACTGCATCGACACAGCCTGGGCTGATTCAGACCCCATTAACAAAGCATCACCCGATTGACATGAAGCATGTTATGTACGTAGCAAAGCAATGATATTGTATGTGGTAAGAAATGAAAATTTAATCAAACTGTCGTGGAACTCTTTGTTTTTTTGTTGCAAGTAAGACTCTAGAAGATTTGACCGCTGGAGACATCATTACAAATGAAAGGAATCATTTGAGCCCAGAAAATGCAGAAAAAGTGCTTTTCTGCTGAGCTGCAAATACTAAGTTAAGACATGTGCCTAATCGAATATGCCAATGGCCTAAAATACATGACAAATTAGGTACAGTGGAACATGCTTCATAGAGACATGCTTATTGGAGATTTTGGCTTATTAGAGACAAGACACCAGGTACAAAAAAATTGCTACAGAAATTATTACTCTTATTAGAGACACAACAAGGGTAATAAAG
>JAAUXU010081518.1_pt1 | contig 29935 bp, 20 predicted proteins | sample 7278151 | NCBI WGS metagenome assembly JAAUXU01 (sample SAMN14350113, study PRJNA611818) | marine sediment metagenome | isolation source: surface marine sediment (1.8m) | place: French Polynesia: Moorea | collected 2018-08
AGAAGAACATCTTCCAAGTTACCTTCCCAAGAAACAAGATCTCCAGATGCACGAAGCGATTAAGTCACAGCAAACAACACAATGCAAAATGCCCCCAATTGTCCATCTTCTGACCCTTTTATACTATCTTGTCACTGCTGAATCATCATTCTCAGAACTCCTTTGCCGACCCTGGATGTTACTGGATTTTTCCAGTTATCACTGGACATTTCTGGATCTTTTTGTCGCAGCCGGGCCCTCCAAAGGTGCTGACTCAGATGCAGGTGTGACAACTTCCCAAGAATTCTTGTCTAATGCATCCACTTTAACATTTGATAAGAATTCAGATGTGCCACCAGAAGATGCTGATGCAGCAGCAGGTGCATTAAGGCCCAGATGTCGCGGTGCCTTTCTTCTTGCCCATTTTCTCTGCTCTCTTCCTATTTTGCTCTCTTTTTGCTCTCTTTGATGTTTGCTCCACTCTCCTTTTTCTGCTCTTTCTCTCTTCCTTTTCTCTTCTCTTGCTGTTTGCTCTGCTCTCAACTTTCTCTTTTTTGTACAATGCCATCTGTTGACATTTACATGAAACTGAAACAACTCTTACACTCTGATCACTTTACAATTTCATACACTGTACAAACTCGTGTGATTCATCCGTGGTTGTCAACCCCTGGGATGAATTTCAGATGCACTACATTTGTAATTAGGATCACATAAGATTCGATTTCGGTGTTAGTGTGTGACGCTAAAAGGTCCTGTATAATCGAATCTTACGGTTGGGAACGAGATGAATTTACAGAAGCTCTACGATCGTTCCCAACATACCAAATAGAAATCTTATGTATTGTAGAAATGTTCAGCAGGCACAGTTTTCATTGTTCAGGGCAGAGCTGGCAGTGATGGTGCCCCCTGGCAACATCTTCGAGTGGGTTGAGCACATCACTGGAAAAAAGCACATTCAAATCCTTTTGCATCCAAACTTCTTAGGCCTAGCCTGAACCCCTGGTAAATGTGCTCCTAGATCCTCAAAGAAAGAACCATCCTAATGCTTATACCTAGGTAAGTGATGCCTGTGCTACATGCAGAATTGAGGTTTGGTGACCAGATGTGCACTTGTGCAGGTCACCAAGGACACCTCAGCCCCCATTGGATTATGACCATAAGTCTAGACACTTTCTCCACCCTGGTAACTCCTAAATGGATGTTTGACACTGATGGCACTAATATACCACGGCGCTCACAATAATTGATCAGTTCGAGGACAAAGTGCAATCATGCTCATGGTATGTTGAAAATACAGCTTGGTGCTAATAATAACTTTTGTAGAACACACAAAGATACACATTCTCTTTATCATTTTTCAATCAGACCACCCTGTGCCTTGATATTGTGAGACACAGTGTGCACAGAGAGCTACAAACTTGGTGGACAAAATCAGCACCTACGCTGCACCAGGCAACCTGAATGTGCCATTTGAGTGTGTCAATGTTTGATCCAGTCTTCCTGCAAACTTCACCTGCAGCTCTGTCTCAGAGAGAAAAATCCAGTGGAGATAGGTCAGGCGATTTTGGCAGACATGCCTCTTGTTTCAAAAACGCCCAGCCCTCCTGGCACATCCATTCTTGGATTTGCAAGAGGTGCGCACATTCGCACTTCCACCATCTTGCTGCCAGACCCAAGTGCCTGGCGCATAATTTCCATCTATCCAAGGCTTCACCTGGTGCTGGAGGATGTTGATGTGGGTCTCAGCATTGACTTTTAGTCCAACCTTTCCATCACTATGCCAAGAAACATTACATCAGCTGAGTGCTGGTCAAGGCCCACTTAGTGCAGCTTGTCTGTTACAAGATGTTACTCACCCCGTATCAGTATAACATTGTCACTTTAATGGTTAGTGGGTACACTGTGCAAAGGCGAAATATTTTTCATCAGACCAGATGACAACCTTGCCAGAATCTTGATGCTTGATCGTGTTGAGAAGCTTTTTTGTCCTCTCTGACGGACCCATTTCTGCACCAGATGGGATATTGTGGCATCGAGGTTGCCCATAGCTTTTGAGACCCAAATTCTCTTTCGGGGCCCTCTGCATGGTCAGCCGGGAGATGTCCAGTTCCCCTGCCAGGGCTAAGACGGTGATCATTGGTCCCTTCACCACCTTCTGGCACACTGAGAGAGCACTATTTCTTGAATCTGAACAGCTTTCCAGCGAGGCACTAACTGCCTCGCCAGGGTGCACAGTATGGCGCTATAGGATGTGCCAGTGGCCGGTTGTATCTGTGCTGGTGTTGCAACCCGGCAGAAAAGCACCAAAATAGAGCTCCGTTTTTCTGTCTCCATTTCCTCTTCCTGTTACAAAGGAGGGTCCAATTTCAAGTCCTTTTTTCATCTGAAAGCTGAAAATATTTTCAAGCGTCAAGTGACACAACCTCGATCTTCCAGGTGAAAACTGCATAGGAAAAAGACTGATCGATTATTGTGACCATCCCTATGGCGATGCACCGTCGTCGATGCTTGATGATGATGAGTAGTGCTTTCTATGTCCGACTCATGTAGACCATATTCACGATCCGTTCATGTCTGAAAGTCTGAGATCCCTGGACGTGCATGTCTGAAGGACCTTAAATGAGAAGATGGCAGAAGCAAAACTCTCCACATAATGTAAAAGAGCAAAATGACAGAACGATATTCATAGTGAAATTGAACTCAAGTATTGCTGGAGTATAGGACTGTCTTTGTCTTAGCAAGAGACCGTAAGTGGGTGGCAAAAGATTAGGAGTCCTACATGGGCAATAGTGATCTGAAATATTAGTTTGGCACTGAAAATTGACCAAGAAAAGATCAGGAGATTCTAAGGGAAAGTAGATGGGCTATGGAGCTCAAAAGAGGTGGTGGTAAAATCGTTGGACTATGTCCATCATCATTGAACACCATTATGAACATTTCAAGTAAGTAACTTGGTTCAACCAGGGTTGTTGACCGCACTGTTGGACCTTTCACGTAACGAATTACCTCGGGGGATCAAACATCAAAAAGTTCTTATTATTCTAGTGGAAGTCAGAGGGTGGGGCTAAATATCTCGTAAGTTTTATTTTCATGTGACACTCTCCATTATGTCGGTGAGAGATATCTTACATCTTCTTGTTTCCTTCCGAGTTATTGGATATCTTGATATTTGGTAGTGCTTTTCTTCCTCCTCTCCGTTTTGCTGAGTCACTTGAATTACTTCAGGTGCTTTCTCTTCTCCTGGCTGCCTTGCCACACTACGGTCGCGTTTGAATATGCAGATATTTTTTAAGATATTTCATGACTGAGTCACTCCCGTTTCATTATATTGTTATGTGTCCTTCTACATCCCTTTTTTCTTGCAGTGCAGATTTTGTCTCTACTTCATCAACTTTCTTGGTCCTCATTGTACCTTCGTTTGCTCTCCCCAGGTGGCGCTAGGTGCTGTGGCTTTCTGTCATCGCAGCTTTCATCTTTGGCAGCTGCGCCATCTATTGCCCAGTCTGTTCTCCTTCTTAGCCTTGTCCTTCCGTCTTTTCTGTGCTTCTTGGACATCGCGATAGGCGCATTCTATTGTGATGTCTGGTGCTTCAAATAGAAACTTCGTTGGGCCCTCTAATTTCACTGTCGTCAGCCATTGCAGCATAACTGAGACTGCTTTTACATGCGATCTGGTCTCCTACTGTCGTTCTTCTACGTTCTCAGTCTTTCACATGTAGCACTCTCTATATTCATACAATACTTCCACTCTGAAATTGGAGGGTTCTAGGAATGCAACAAAGCCAAATTTGTCGAATGAAATGCATTTTGAGATCTTGCATGTCCTGCTGCAGAGAAGCCAAGATGGCCTATCAATGCAGTCCTCCGACCATGACCAGGACTCTGGAGTAAATCATTTTGGCGGATCAAGTTATGGTCCCACTTTAATCAGTCAACCGTATTCGTACTACTCAAATAGCTCACGTCTTGGTTTTTTTTAAGTCTGAAATGGAGTCATGGCTCACCTTCTTTTTACATGAGCACCTCATGAACGATTTCCGTTTCATCGTTTCACTCTTCGTCTCGAGGAGCATCTGCATCATGTGCTTATGTTAACTAAGCACTTGCACTGGCCTGAGTTCGACAGTTACGTAATTGACGGAAGGTATGACTCTGTTATGATTGTTATTACTTACTAAGGTGATCTTGCACAAACATTAATTCATCATAACAATCAAAAACTTTGAACTGAATGCTTTTTTTTGCCTCCGAGACAAGATGGGGACGAGATTTTCTCATAGTCTGAATTCCTCAGCAAAGTGTCTAGTGCTGCTTCTCCTGGGCTTCTCACTCCTCCTCCCCATCTTGGCGTCCCATCATATTCGCGGTCGGTAATCGTTGCTGCCCTCTGAGGAGGAATCGTACAAGTGGCGCTTGGAGGCCGTGCGCTTGCTGCAGTGCGGAAAATTGCACAAAATCAAGCTAGGTCGATCACTGACAGCCAATGAGTGCTTACCGCAGTTTTTGCAACCTCTTAACTCTCGATGAAATGTACATGGCAATCCCGAAGGCCATGAACTGGAGCGCCACCAGCGACGCCAGAAGCGTCACCCAATTAATCTTGTTGTCCTCGAACCACATGTTTAACTTGAGGCCACACCCGTCCTCCTTCATTTTCTTTGTGGGCACAGACTCGATGGGTGCGTCTTCCGCGGTCCTTGACCAGATTCCGCTGTTGGTCCTCTCCACCCTCTCGTAGCAAGAGTCGTCGATGGGTTCGTTATTGTAGGCAAAGTCCTTAGGACCTTCCCAACCGCAGCAGTTCAACTTAATATGAACAGAAACTTCGTGAAATATTCTTATGCAGTTCAATTCATCTTAATGCACTCACATGCTCCTGAACGATGTTGCGCGTACCCTGGTTTACTTCCTGCCAGCCGATGTGAATGATGTCGGCCAACTGTGCACGTATGAGAAGAAAGTTTTTTAATTCATGTTCCCCTGCACACGTAAATACTTGAGCGGTGTACTTCGTAGGCGTACCCGGGCTCACAGGGTCCAAATTTCGGGCCATTTTCAAGCTTTACGGCATAATGAATCCAAAATTTTCAGCCCGGGTCGAGTCAAGCCTTAAGCATTGAATTTTCTGTCAACTTCAGGCCTACAGTAGTCAAGTCTGACAAAATGCCTTCCAGCCGTCGAGGCTCGAACCTCCAGGCGCCTCGTTAAACTACCTCGGTGCTGTTACTAAACGAATGTAATCACGTACATGCACAGTACATGCAGTAACTTGTACTCGTATGCAAAAGGAGCAAGTTAGAAGGCAACAGCCATGAATAATGCACACCTAAATGTTATAGAGACGAATTTCTGGTAAAAATCTTCTAATGGAGTTATAGGCTTCCTTCTGAGCAGCCGCCACTAGATACATGTGTACTACGCTATACCAATTTCTTTAATCTCTTTCTGTGCCCTATATCTGTTGTAAGACTCCATTTAAATTCATTCTAGTCGAATGAAATGGAGAACTAATCAGTTTTTGGGTCCTCTCTCTGCTTTATTGGTAGACCTAGTATACAAGGGTGTTAGGTCAATTTGTTTAGTTACTCTCTAAATGCTAAGCTGTTGCCGCGTAGTCAAATGAATTTGAAAACAAAGTGTGTTCAGCTTTGCCTTCCAAAGCTGAACCCCTTGTCATATTCTAAAACTTACCCAGTACAACTTTATTGCGAGAGAAGGGGATAGAAAATTGTTTTTTGAAACTATTTGACTTTATCTTCACCATTTGCATTAGCCAACCTAAGATATACTCAGTAAAATTCAAAATTTATTACTTTATGGCCTAGCCAGATAGGTATCGGTAAGTACGTATTGGAAAGAATTACGAGACGAAAATTTCCTCTCAAGTTTGCAACGGTTTAAAGTAATAATTTCTCAATGTGTGGGCTTAATAACTAGTTAGCATACTAGCAGTTTTACCTGCAGTTTAGTCTGCTCGAGTCTATATCCAGCCAAAATGAATAACTCGAACAGACGAAGTTTTGTACCGAGTTTGCACAGTACTGGTGATGATAATCTGGCAGTAGTCATACCTGTTTCCTCATGAGGCTGAGCACAATAATCCCGCCAATCTCAGCCACAATGGAGAGGATGAGCGAGATGTAGAAGAGTCTGACGAGGCAGATACTCTCGGAGGTGCCGCCCACCCAACCCAGGAGACCGGAAAAGAAGAGCGCAAAGCCAAGTGCAATGACGGTGTATGTGAATATCTGCGAAGAGAAACAATGACCTGTCCCCATCAGTGTACCATACATACGTTACGCATGCGTCACGCACGCTCCAAGGTACTTGTCTCTATAATGCGCATTGGCAGTCCATATACAGTCCCATATTTAGTCCAGAGACATCAAGTTATCGTCCTATGATTTGCGGGAAGAACTCACCAAGGAGCCGTCGAGAAACTTGGACACCGACACCGATGACGCCAGGACCCAGCACATATAACCGATGAGGATACATCCGACAAGCTGAAAGAGGGACAATTGATAGCTGAACAAATTTCCATTCAAAAAAAGAAGAGGCTACTAGTGCGTGCAGGCCCTCATCTATTCTCATTACTGCAGTAGGTACTATACATGTTCCTTTTCCTCGTAGCCTGAGGCGAAGTGGTTTCAAAATGTTTCTCCTTTAAATGGCTTCTACAGCGGTCGGGCTGTAAACTAGGAGGAGAAATGCCAAGAGGACTATATGACACCGGAGTTAGTACATGCATACTGCGTACACTGGTACACAGCTGCACTGAATTGGTGATTTCCAAAGCAAGCGTCACACGAGTGGGTGCGGTAGCTGCCACCAGCTGCAACTTGCGCTATTGCCACTGCAGCAATATTCTCGGTAAAAAGTTGAAGGTTACCACGACTATTGCATCTGTGTGTGCTTTATATAGAAGGAAGCTCAGGTCTGCAGACTGGCCAGACTCATGATTAGCTCACCACCTGGCGGTAATGACCAAGTCGTGTACTTTGCCGATGAAAGTGGCTCTCCTATGATTGCGTTACGGACGCATCTGACGCCGGGGAATGCGTAGAAAGGAATAACAGACAGTTTCTGAAGTTACGCACTGAACGAGAGCACAGGGTCAGGTTGAGAAATGTGACCATTCCCAGAAATGTGGATGGAGTTGCGAGTCCGTTCCTAGAGTGTTCTCGTAGCAAGTCATAAGCTACTTACAAGATCACCAATGGGGCCGTGGGAAAGAAGTGCGTCAGTCAGTCGTAATTGCGTAACGGACCTTGCAGTTATAGAGCATAGGGATTTCTGGTGGTGAAATATAGTCCCTCTCTCTCTTAATGCTAGTTGATTACAAGGATCTTTGTGCAGTTCCAGTTCTGAATTTCTCCCATCGAAGAAAGCTCAGTTGTTCTGGATGGCGCCTGTGCGAAGAAGCATCGTTTTGTTCTCACACAGCCACTATGGAACGAAATTTTTCTTTGGTTTTAAAGTAGCGACACGTGATTATCTCTCGCTCACTCGCTCTGTGTGTCTGTGTGAATGTGCGTGAGTCTTGTATGTGCCAAGAGATAGATGATGGCTTGATTTCACATCTGTGGGCCATGGCTACTCATCCCGTGATGCAATAGCATTCGTTTACAACATTTCTTCCAGCAGGAAATGAATGATGCGCCTATCAGCATCTGTCTGCGACGTCATAGTCGTGTGTAAGTCTTTGTCTTGAGCCTTTCTTGCCAGCAGTGAAGTACACAAGGAACAACAGCTCTAGCACGACTTCCTTTACATTGCCTGGTTGTCCTAGGCTGTAGACTCGTGCTGTAGAGAACCAATCGCAGGTGTACTGCAGGACTCTGGCAAGTCCCTACTCTTTATGGCGTATCCGGGGTTTTTTTGCACGTTTTCAAGACAAACAGACGCAGAACGCCTCTGCTCCTGTTATTTAATATCGTATACGGCACAGGATTTCTGTTCCGGAGAATTGAACCTCCGGTATGCGTCCACTCATCCATCCCTGAAAGGACGAATCTGTGGAGGAACATAAAACCAGGTTCGTCGTTGACTGCGCCAATTCACTGCTGATCTGCGAGTAGGTTTGTACGTACGCGCAGTACTGCTAATGTTTCCGACTTTGTTGTCTCGTTTCTGATTTTTCAAGGTTGATGGTTTTAAAAAGAAGGGTCCCCCTTGTTTCTGCCGCGCACGTACGAAACACGAGCTGGAACCAACAACAAAAAGAAGGGAAGAAGCCAGCGGCAGCGATGGCAGATTAATCCTGGTGGAAAGGGCGAGAAACCAAGCTTGAAAGATGGCATTTCGCCACCGATCGATTCATGGCTACGCTGAAGATCAGCGGCGGCCTCCAGGTGGGTGATCCCGAGTCGCTGCGGTTCCCAGTAGTCGTCAGTGTCCGTGCATACGCCTGCTGTGTAGGAATGTCAGTCCAAGTCCGACAAAGTCATATCGTGGACTTTCACATATGTTCGCTCATTGGTGTCGTGATGAGGCAGTGAGTGAGGTCGCTGCATACTGCATTAATCGGAGTATCATGGAAGCCATTTTGTGCGGCCGAAGGATGCCTTCAAGCGAACACTCGTATTTGTCGTGCACTCGTGCCATTTTTCCAGGGGACAAATCACTCGTCCATGATGCGAAAAAGACGGAGGACTAAGCAGATAACCTTGGATACAGAGGTCTTTAAGAACCCCTCCCAGCTACAAACAGCACCTCATTCCCCCGTGCGCTGTAATGCATGTGGAGAGAGTTTAGTTTCCTTTGTGCGCATGTACGTGCGAAGTCCCGAATGGATGAGTCCAGGTTCTTAATACGTAATGGGCAAATCGAGACTGGCCCCTCTACCTTGAAGGGGTTATCGCGAAACCCAAAATAACGGGAAAAAAGTTTCTCATAGGTTTTGCTGCAGGCCAAATAACCTCACCATAGTCGACAATCGTGAGAAGGAAAAAATCTATTTCAGTTTCGTCATCTCCTTCATCATGGCGCAGGAGGGGGGGAGGGGGGCTGGTGTGCCATATGTTCTTGGTATGGCTCTGCGTAATGTTTACGTATAAATGGCCGAATCACAGAATACTTTCTCCTGAGATTTGGCGCGAGAAGTGTTTACTCACTTAGCACAGAATATTCACAGTTGGGGTGTCAAAAGAAGCGATTGAAATCTCTCGGCAGATTGCAATGACATTGGCTTTTTGCACTTGAGCAGGAATAGCAAGTGCGTAACTATCAGCAGCGTCGTTTCACGTATCGTAAGTGGCATCCACTGCTACGTCTTGCAGGCAGCCGCGAAGACGCTGTCACTTTTTTTTCAGTGGCACTGAAGCGTTTTATCAGTTTCCAAAGGGTTTGAGCAATTGATTCTTTAACACTGCAGACAGGACGAGGAGGACGTCCGCGAGAACGTTCTGAAGCTGCACTCGGCACATCTGCCAGATCGACTGCAAGATGGCGCTATAATCGAAAAGCTCCTTTAATGTAACAGACAGACAGACTACTTTTTTTCCAACGGCGATCAATTAAGTAGGGCCCGTCTGTTTTACTAAAGCCGACGTTCAATGTTGATTGATTTCCGACTGACTGGGCGTGGACGTGTCGTCCTCTAGGACGGCGACGGTGAATTGACCCAGTCAACGTGGTAGACAACGCCAACACGACCGTGTGCATCAGCTTGACGCTTGACATGACACATGTGCCCCGATCCAATCAACGAGGGTAACCCGAAAGTTCGACACTTCAAGAGGAGTGGAAAGTCTTCCTTCACCCTCGTGCACTTTTTTCGTGTCTTTTACCAGCGCAGATTAATTTAACAGCCTCGCAGTCTATTAAAGCCTCTCCGTCGTGTGACTGCAGTTTGCTTCTTTTGGTGATTATTGAAAATAAGATTGCATGAAATGTGCACTTTACCACAGGAGCAACAGAAAAGGACAGGTGAAAAGTAGCCGCGAGCTAAGTAAACCACCTACGCGTGCATGCGTGGACACAGCGAACATGCGACGGGGAGAGGAGAACAAAAGGGTTGACTCGGAATTTTAAATTGGAGAGAAACTCCTGCAATGTATTTTTACTCACGAAAATCGCCAGCGCCAATATCGTGAGGACGTGCCTCAGCCATCCCATCTGCGACGCGGGCATGCTGCCTTGCTGCTTGCTGTCCTGTTACGTGTACGTTCTGTCACTTTTTCTCCCCCGTGGACGTGAACACCACTTTAGCGATAACAACGATGTCCTTCTCTCCCTGGCTGGCTTGAGCGAGCGAGAGTGATGATCGCACTTGTGATTCTGCTGGGAGAAAACACCGATTGCTCCGAAAAAGTCGATTTGTCTCGGTCGCGCAACTGCGGTCCGATCAGAATTATCATACAGTGCAGCGCGATGCAGCACCGTGCAGTGCGAAGTCCACTGGGATTGTTTGTCTCCTTTCACAAAGATTTCACCCGGGCTCCACGCGCACCATGCTGGACTACGGCGGATGACCGAGACTGCTGCGCCTGTTACGCCCTGCGGGTGTGTGTTAGCACGTACTATATACTATGGCGGGGGCTCTGGAGTGAGGGCAATGACGGCGGAAAGAAATCTTGCTTCTTTGCCGTCCAAGCGGCGACTGATTCACCCCGACGTTCAGCCAGCGTTCAGTCACTGAGTGTTCTCAGGTGTGACGGCTGAAAGCGAGCGAGCAAAGAGGAGAGCCAACTAACAGGTGCGCCACTTGCCTCGGGTGTGCCTACGTATGTGACGGACGCACGCGCACAAAGATAAGGAAAGGCAGGCATAACGGCGACCATGATTTGGAAATTGCACATTATTTGTCGCGTGCTCGTCATAAAGATGATACGAGCGTACGCAGCCTAACAGCCAATGAAGAGACGTTACTTCACCTACCACAGTTTATTCTATGAGTCTGGCCTAGGGCAAACAACACTTTCTATTTGGATATCCCAAAGAGGGATCATCTTTGAGTCATCATAAATTAAGACGTCAAATAATCAATCTAAATCGCCGACGCCATCGTCGATGAGCATCACGATAAGCATGCCAGGGGCGGCGGATACCCTCAATATGGCCACCACCAGTTGCGATAACAGATTGCGGCAGGACTGAGGAGCAGCACTTCCTAATGTATTCTGCTGTGATTAACTCTTCACCCTTCGCCTCTCCATCAGGGCACTTCAGCTTGGCAGATGTACAAGCCTGAACACGACCACCAAGACAAATGTTTCCTTGTGCGAAAATTTTGGCAATTTTCGCATTGCTTTGCTCAAGCATTTCGCCGTTTTGGGAGAGGCCATCAAATCAGCACCCAAGTGTAGTTTGGGGAAAGATTAATGGAAAAAAAATAATAATGGCTTTAGGAATCTCCTTCAATGGCGAGTGGGCCGACCTGACCCAACGCCTTCTTCACGCAGGGCGTTTGTTGGCTTGGGTGGAACGCAGATGCTTCAGTTGCTCCCTTTTCAAGACTTGTAATCTACTTTGGATCGTGTTTCACTTGGGATCATAAAGTTTAAACTCACCTCTTAATTTTCTTGATGGCAAAAACAAATCAAAGCCCTCTTTTAAAGTCTGCAAAATGAAACCTCATTAGGTAGAAAACTGATATGGGTCATACTGTACGCACAGTATATTTCATTTCGGACAGACATTCCTTACTTAATTCATATGTCATTCACTCAAGCAGACAAAAGGTATGGTGTGCGGACCTTTCATGCATGATCGCTGGTCAGAGTTCAACGAATGGACATAGCACGCACTGCGTATGGCGAACGCGTCCTCCTCCATGAGTGAGTACACCACGTACACAGTTGGGGAAGCAGATTGCGTGACAAGAGCAATTTAGAGGATATGGAGTGCGTAAGGGCATGAATTAAAATAAAGCTCACTCGCTAATTCGTCTGTCGCGTGCATCGATTGCGTATTGGTGCTGAGGCTGAACGCTTCATCTCATATTGGATGAAGAAAAACGCTAGAAGCTGACGCAATTTAGTTACTCACAACCCCACCTACTTCAACGTTTGTATGACAGCGCAGGACAGAGCTGCAATTGAACAATGGTGCGTACATACGCAGAAGTCCCTGGTGCAGCGCACTTGAAGCAACGTGTGAGGCTGCAGTTTTGAAGTCACAGTAATACTATTTGACATCTTAGCAATGCTGGTTTTCAGAGACTGACTGAAATCTATCGAGTGCAATTTTTTGCGTCTGCGCAAAAGAAAGTTATCCTTTCTCTCTCGAGTCCTTTTTTTTTCTTGATCTGCTTTTCCTCCATTCTCATGATGTCCTTGCCCCAGCTCGACGAGGACTCGACGGCGGCGGTTGCAAAGTGGTAATCAAATTGTGAACGCAATCTCTCCTGATGGATTGAGCAGGGACGACGAGGGTGGAGTGAGTGCGTGTGCGTCAGTAAAAAAAGGACGGGAGAAAGGAGAAGCCGCCGCGTTACGCAGTGTCATATTGCCTGCTTCATAGTGCAGCTTTGCGCACTATGAAGCGGGCAAAAGTGAAATCTAATCTGTCAGCCGCCGTTGCATTAGTCTGTTTAGCTGACACTGATCGCAACTCTCGAACATGAGCGATCGCACGCAATTCCTTCGACTGCGTCCGCGCCAAGCACTGAAACGACTGCTCCTTTGCTTGCAGCCTTGGCGTGCGTGCCTCTTTCCAAGCGGAGAGCAGGAAGACGAGGGGGAAGTCACACCACTTCGTTGGGTGTATTTTTCATCCAAATCGTTTTGCTGTGTGTTGATAACGCTGAGTGCTACTCACCCGCAAAAGATCCACGACGCCTCTCCTACCCCATGGTAAAAAGCTGTCGGAGAAGGGGGGGAACGAGGGACTTTTGTCTGTACGTACTCCGTGTACTACGTATGTACGTAGATGCACGTTTGCGCCAGTCATCACGGCAGTGAACAACATATATCTTGCCTTTGTCTGCCTCAGCACCAGCAGCAGGATGAAGTAATTTCTCATAAATATGCTGCGTTTGCACCCAGGCCATTTGTCTTTGTAACATCTTCTTGATTCTATTAGACGATAAGAAAGTGTCTGTGTGTGTGTGCATGTGTATATCATCGCTGAAGCAACGGCGGGGGAAGCACCCCTAAAAAAATGAGAAAGCTCAGATTTGAAAGCAATGTGCAGATTGGCGAGCTGCTGCGTATTTCTTAGCGTAACCTTCTGCCGAGCGTGCATACGCCAGGGATGAATGAGTGGCCCAGGCCGAGAGGTTGAATCAAGTTGGAGCACTGGGGGAAGAACAACTACGGCGACAGACGGTTATTTCTGTTTTTTTCCGTCCCCAATAGCGTAACCAGCTCAATTGACGTGTCACTGCTTCTTCCTCATTATGCTCACTGGTCTGTAATGCTTGCTCCTCAACCACTGTGACGACGACAAGTGTCTCTGCAGGAGGGAGCAAGAGGGGGTTATGGGCGCACACACGGGCGGGAGGCGCGAAATTGGGGGACTGCCCGCTGGCAGCAAGAAGAAGAGCCGTGATGATGGGATTCCGTAGACTAAATACACATACGACTGACAGATGCGCGGGATGACAGATATAGCGATCGACTTAGCGCCAAATGCCGCGGCAATTCCATTGTCCTGATTGCACAAGTGGATAGCAGAATCCACTTGTCTGCCCGGAGAGTACGCACGTACACATAGGTGGGTGGGTGTCTGAGATTAGTATGCGTCGAGGTCGCATTTAGCCGCGGCGTCCACTCGAGAAATCAAGCGGACGTCGCAGTTTCTCTCCAGACTTTTCTGCCGCCACCGTCAATGCTGGAAGCTCATCTTTATTCTCCCTCGCCCTCTTTTTTGTGCCGGAGAACTTTGTGTTGGGGGGCATAAGAAGGAGATTTCTGCGCTCTCCTCGTGGTCCTTCTTCCCGTCGGTCCGTTGTCAGCATCTTGAAGACGGAAAAGCCTGGCACACAAGAGTGTCAACTCCACTCTGTACGTACACTGTCAGGGAAAAGACGGACGGACGAAGAAAAGCTCTTCTCCTTTGCAGGAAAGAAAGAGGGGGAAGGAGAGAAAGAAAGGAGACCGCTAACTCAATTTGGGTAATGGTCAACGCTCAATCCATTCTGAGCTACTCTTTGTCAGAGCCTGAGCGAGCCAGAGGAGCGACAGGCAAGCAGGCGTTTGTCCGCAGATGGCCGCCCACATTTTCTTCTTGGCTGGGTGCGGCGCATAAGCTCGCTAACAACATATTTCCATTTCTCTGATTACGCTGAGAGCGCAGACTGACTGCGCTGAAGGACAGTGGGAGCGGCATTTGCCGTGCGTGATGCCCGGAGCCCGGCGGTTAGGTGGGCGGCGGGGGAGACGTCTTCAGCCAGTGGCTGAGGGTGGGGGCGGAGGGCAAAGCCTTCTCCCACCTGAAGAAGTCCCCGCCCTCCACACAGAGGCTGCGCGACTTTCCCCAAAGTCAAGTCTCACTGTGCGCATGAGGAAGTGCCACTGCCGTATATTATGTACGAACGGTCGTAGGCAAAACGAAACGGCCGCATATGTAGACATATCTTTCTTTGCGGAGCTGAATAATATGCAACATGGAGAAGAGGATAGGAATATGTAAGCGTAGTGGCTCCAACCGCGGTGGTAAACTACGTACGTGCAGAATATGCATCAGAATATGTGCAAAACCTTGATTAAGTGACATCGGCGCCGAGTTGGACTGTTGAGAGATGGAGTCTGATCAAGCGTAGCATCGAAAAAGTTGTTTTCCTGCGCGCTCTCGATGGATCTCCCTAACTGAGGCGTTGTTTAAAGACAACTCAATTTTCCGCCTAGTGATTTTCTGCACGTTGCTTCCCACCTGCTCCTTCTCAGCACGAAGTGCTCCTCCTCCTCCTCCTCAGCCTCCTCCCTCCTCTCCCTCTCCACCGAGTCCGCCCTCCAGGGACCAAGGACGAAGACTTTTCCATCAGTGATCAGTTCTTCTGCTCTCTCTGGAGAGAAGAAGGTGGCCCGATGTGATTGCGATCACTCCCAGCAGCGCCATCTCGGCTGTAATTGCATTTTGATTGCAGCGCCAGAAAAACACATTTGTCTCATACGATTACGCTTCAGAAGGAGGGGAGGAAATGAATGAGAATCGTCCTCACACCTTTTTTTTGTGCTGGGAGGAACGAGGACGCCCACTTATAACGGGCAACAGAAGAGAGGTGGAAGAGGAGCTCTGTGCGGTAGCCGCAAGCAGCACTCTCCAAGTTGGATGATAGCTTTTATGGCTCTTCCTCGGTATCTTCCCTCTCTTATTGCCTGAGCCATTCCTGCGTCTTAGAATGTCTCAGCTATTCTACTATCCTCCTCCCTGTTATGAATATTGAGCCGATTATGCCACATGCGCCCGGGGCTTTCTGGAGAGGCAAGGCAAACAACGTCATTTGAATCCTACGGATTCTGTCACATTTCACCCGGTGGCTGCATCGTTTCGCTGCGAGCGACCGGGCGAGAGAGAGAGCGAGCGTGGCTTTCGGAATAGAGCGTGGAGAATCGCCCACATTGAGTTTCGCGATATCTCCATACTTACTAAGTAGCGTCGCGCATTAATTATCTTTCTCTCTCTCCGCGCTCGGTGGCTGCCGCCCTTTCTCTTTTATTGTCGCCCCTTTTCCTATCTCCGGCCATAACAATAACCGTCCGTAGTAGAAGTGGTGGCAGTACAACGTGTGCGCGTGTGTACTGAACGTGGTCGACGGCATGTCGTTTCGCGATATCATATCAGAGGAGCTGATTCAATTAGAGCTATTGGATGACGTCGCCGGAGAGAGACATGACACCAGTAAAATCCCCTCGGCTGTGAAAGAAAGGAGTGCGTGGGTTTCAGATTGCGATAGCATCTTAGTGGTGGGAGAGAGGGAAGGAAAGCTCTGCCGCGTTCTCTATGATCGAAAAGGGCAAGACGGATCGCTAAGCGGGGTCGCCGTCGGTCTGTGGGAGAGAAGGCAAGTGGATATCGCCCGGATTAGTGCAGAGATTTCTTGCCACCATCCTTCGGCGGAGGAAAAAAGACGGTCTCGCGCACCAGAGAGAGAGAGAGAGAGAGAGAGAGAGAGGGAGCGACATAGAGAAAGTTTCATCTTCTCCACAGATTTCTCTTTTCCCTCCCAGTGATCATGAGATAGATTTGCGGCCGCAACCACCAGCTTTCTCCCCCTCCTCTCTCTCTCCTTCCTGGATCGTCTTTTCTTGGTTTCTTCAGCATAATATTTCCATTTGTAATACAAATGACATAGGGGAGAAGAAGAAGAGGATGCTGCTGGCGGGCTCGCTCGAGTGCACGATCTTTTCCTTGAGAAAGATAAACCATAAATCCGAATTATTAACCTCATGTTTTCGCCTGAGAGAGTCAGGGCACTGCAGAGAAGGTACATTCCGGGCCCTCCTTGATTTTTCCTTGGATGATGCAGATCCCGGTGGCTGCCAAAAGCCGTTCGTTTCTCATTGGGGATGTCTTCCACTCCTTCTTCTACACGCGGTTAATTAAGCCAAGTGATGAAGAAGAGGTGCCAAAGAAAAGAAGGTTGATTGAAGGTCGGATGCGGCCACCATAAATAACGCTGCTCTCTCTCGGCGTCGCAGTGCAATGTTCAGAAGATGGAGTGTCTTTTTATTCTACTATGGTTGATGCTTCTTGTGTTTGAGTGACGAGCTGAGTACTGATAGCGCGGTAAAAGCTCGTGTACGTGCGACGTGCGAGCACGTAAGTCAGACAGAAGCACAACATTTACGTACACCAACTTCGGTATTCGCTAACTGCTCGTGCACGCCAACACGTATGAAGTTGTCTCATGCGATCTGGTGGAGAAGTTCGGCCCCAACAAGTTTGGGGCATAGCTGGACTTGTCGTAACCATCAAACTTTAGCATCGATTCTTACGCTGCCTGCACTGCATGAGCAGCCTCATCGCGGCGGCAGCGCAGCAAGCCCGGCAAAGCCCGGCAAGGATTCTTTGTCTTGGCCCCCTCCGGGCCATCCATCGACGTGCGTACGTCCTCTACGTGTCCGTACAGCGAATTAACCCATTGCTACGCTGACTTGTTGCGGCTGCCCGCCAATGCCGCCACAACATATTTTGACATTTGCTTTTCCTCCTCTGCTCTCCTCCGCCATATGTTCTGAGTTTCTCCGCCTCTCGCCAGCAGCGAGAGCTTTCTCATTGGCTGCATCGTCAAACACAGAGATAACAGATTTATTCCAATGCTTTCCACCAACAAACTGTTGTGGGAGCGAAGCAAGAAAGCCGAGCTAGGTGGAAAAGTATCCCTCAGGATTTGGTCAAAGGCCGCCGCCCATTGTCGGGATTATGGGCGGCAGTAATATTTTACAGCTTGGCAGCCTTCTTCTCATTTTTTGTTGGTTGGCAGAGCTCAAGAAAAGTTTTGAGCAGAAGACTTCGGTTGCGGCGGGAAGAGAAGAAGATATCTTTGGCGAAACTACGCCTCAAGACACACCGAGTTTCTGTCTCTCCTTCTTCTCATCCTGGCACCTAGCTTCAATTGAATTATTCTCGGAAAGTTTTTACTAACGCATGCGCGCTCGCGGGCTCGCGAGCTCTCATGCGAGCGGCGCATAGACATGACGACGCGGGGAAGCCGCCGTCGCCCGCCTCCGCCGCCTCCGCCTCCGCCTCCGCCGCCACCGCCACCGCCCCGGCGATGGCAGCAACGGGCGCGTCAACTTATGGGGCGAAAACATGAGGTTAATAATTCGGATTTATGGTTTATCTCGGCTGCCCAGTTGTGACTCCCCCCTGTCATTTGTATTACAAATGGAAATATTATGCGGGAGGAGCGTGGAGAGAGAGCAAGCCTTTTCTCCCCATTCGGATCAAGAGGGAGAGAGAAAGATCGAGGAAGAGGCGAGAGAAGAAGCAGTCGTTAAGACCGTCTTCTCTCTCTCCGCAATCCTCTTCTAATCTGCTGATCCCTCCGCGCTCCAGCTCTGGCGCTCTCCCCACCGAGGACATAAGATGATGCTATCTCAATCTGAACCACACTCGACCCTTGCTCACTTTAGCTCTTTTTGCCTCAGTGCGTCCGGTATTAGTAGGACTGCGGCACACGCAGAACGGCTGGGGAATCGCTTCCCTTCGCTCTTCTGCGCCGCGGCACAAATTGAATCAGTCGGATATGATAATTAACGGCTTGAAAGGAAGGGAGCTTTTGCCTCTGGGCCGGGAAGACTCCAAAGATGCTCCGCATCAACCTCAGCGACTCCGCCAGGCTGGAGTCCGGCCATACTGTGCAATTGCGCGGACGAGTCTTGAGAGAGGGAGAGAGAGAGCAGTTCTGAGGCAGATTAGCTTAACATCGATATATTTCATCCGATATTGATCTTCCACCGATACACAAAAAGAATAACAATACATGTGTGAGTACGGAATATACAATATAGTTAGTAGCTTTAGCACGTTCATTTAAAGCCATTGGCCAGAGGTGTTCCTCCTCCCCTGCTCTCCTCGGCCGATGAAGGAGTTGGGCATTTGGCGTTATTGTTGGTGGGTGAGAGGCTACCGCCACTGGAGGCCGCCGGCGAGGCCGCCGCCGCAGAAGCCGCTGCAGCCGCTGCCGCTGCTGTCGCAGTCGCCATAGTCACAGTGGCCGCGGCTTCCGTGCAGCTACTGTTGATTAGCTCCCTCATCTGCTGCTGCTGCTGGCCTCCCATGACCGTGGCGGCTGCAGTGGGTAAGGGGATTCCCGAAGCCTGGCAGAGGTAGGCAACCAGCCTTCGTAGCTCCTCCAGTGCGTTATTCTGCATCAGGATGTAGTTTTTGGCCAAGAGAAGAGTTGCGATCTTGGAAAGTTTTCTCACTGAAGGAGAGTGCGCGTATGGGATGCAATGCCTGAGGTCATCAAGCGCGTCGTTGAGGTCGTGCATACGCCGGCGTTCACGAGCATTAATGCTTAGCCGCGCCAACTTGCCCACCTTGGTCTTCTTGGAGCTCTTTGCTTTGCCTCCGCCGTTGCTGCCCGCGCCGCTGATGACAGCGGCGGAATTGCTTACAGCAGCATTTGCAACAGCGAAGAATGGATGCCCGTTGGAAAGGTGAGGTTTGTTCTCCACGTCCACGTCCTCCAACTTGGTGACAGATGAAGCGCTGCCACCTTCTTCCTGACTGGAGCCCTCTGACAATTTCTCAGACGAGATGGTCGTTTCCGGCGAGCTCTGGTGGTGGCGTTGGTGTGCAGCATCTTCAGCGTTGTCTCGCAGCATGAAGAACCTCCTCTGCTCTTGTGAAGGGTGAAAGGCGGAGGACGCGGCGGTTAAGCTGGCGATGGAATACTTCGACATGCTAGACGGGGGTGTCCTTCTCGTCATGGATAACGGCTGAGCGTAGTCGAGCGACGATGACGACGTTGATTTGATTAGCTCAGGCGACGCCGCGGAGACGGGGCCGAATCTGCTCTCCGAATGGTGGTGGTACACAGCCGGAGGTTTGACTGTGTTCATCAGCGCGGCCGTGAGGGTGGGGGACAGCGAGCTGGCCTGTGCGGCGGCTAGCAGGTAGGGCGACGGGAAGAGAGGATCTATGAGTGCTCCATTGCCGGCCGCCGCAGTCGAGTGCGGCGGCGGGTGCGGCGGCGGAGGTAAAAGCAGACCGTTGGCCGCAGCTGCCGCCGCGGCTGCTGGTGGAGGAGTGGAGAAGATAGGCGGTGGTTCCATCATTGAGTCCGACAGGCAGAGTAATTTTCGCACGTCGAAGGGAAAAGCTGATTTGCTCGGGGCGAAGACGAAATTGGACGAGAGATGGCTGCAAAGAGAAATAAAGAGAAATTGGTGGCTGCGTCGACTATCATTAAACGTGAGATGGGTGGGATAACATGATGCTGGAGGGAGAGATCGATTGAATTCGGTGTGCGTGCGTTTAGTGAGCACTCATCTTTATGTCAACAAGATTGTCGTTGTGTCCTCGCTCTTTGTGTTTGGTCGGCCGAGCACGACGATGCTAACGTCCTGACTTTTGTCGTCATTTATATGACGAGTCTATTAGATTGGTTACGGATGGGGTATGCTGCTACTACTACAAGGATTGATGGAATGGAGAGAGAGGGAGAGCGACAGATTTGTCACGCAGATGTAAATGGCTACGTAAAAGGTGCTCACATTTAGCAAAAGTGACGTGAGAGAGAGGGGGACACCGGGGACGATGTTGCCTGGGCAGCAGATCTTAGTAAACTGAGTCTGCATGGGATCGAAGCAGAGGAGATCGCGGGATGCTTAGCCCTTCCCTGCCGCTGGATCTACGCCACGATGATGAACGAGGTGACGGACCCAAAAGGAAAGATGCCAGAGAGAGAAAGAGAGCACGAATCAAGCATAGGCGGCGTTCTGCTTTAGCCGGAAAAAGAAAGAAAGCAGCCACTTGGTAGGCCCCCTCCTGGCCCAAGCCGGGTTGACTCTGTCCGAGACCGCATGGTGGTTGCGCTGCTGGAACCAAAGAAAGAAAGGCTAGGAGGAGATCTTGAGAGGTTGCAGACGACCGCAGAAGGCGGCGGCGACGGCGACGGCGGCGGCAGCCAATCGGAGGAAAGAGAGACAGAAGCTCTCAGGGCGGAGGTTAATATCCCAAGGCCCCTCCAGCTCGCGCATACTCTCTCTCCGCGCAATAAAATTCTGCTTTCTAGCTCTCTTCCTACCACGACTTGAGACTGTTTCCACTGCGCCATATTTGAGGCTTGGTTTACGAGGGAGGATGCAGAAAGAGAGAATATGCCCCGTTAAGGAGAATGGAAAGCCTGCATCGTGCGCACATAGAGCAAAGAAAAGGGAATGTGCCTCAAAGATGGTGAATAAATTTAGTCTGGCCTCATGTCAGGACTAAAAATAGTTCACGCCAGCATCAAAGTCAGAAACAGAAGAAACCCATTTTCCACATTTCGGGCTGCATTGCATGGATGCTGGAAAGTGGCAAGAAACGACGTCGTTGCAGTCCCCTGCGGGATGAAAGCCAGGCCAATGTTGACAATTCTGAGATTCACCCAAGGTATGAGGACACACCACACTGGCGCTCGATGTGCGTCAGACATTACGGGCAATCTCAACTCTACAATTCCTGAGTAAACATTCATTCGGGACCTCCCTCAGGGTGACAGAAATGACTTGAGACGACTGAAGAGCAAGGATGTAACTCGAACTCACTCGATGGCCGACGGCCATAGCCAGCTACTCGTGCCCCGGCCAGATGTAAGTAGTGCTCACTACTGCGCTACTCTGCACTGCTCATTTTGGCCCAAGTACTTGCAATTGCTAACGCAACGCCTGCATGCGCGCTGGTTTCCCTCCCAAAACTACCTGAAAGTTTCATGCACACTGCGCATATGGCAATCAGGAAACTAGTCTGATGACTTACGTGCTTGCGTGGACGATCGACGAGGACAAGATTTTGACCACTCTCACTGCACATCAATCACTGCTGCTCGTTCGCCGGGTGCGACCACTGTTATCATCCGCCACCGTCTAAATATTGTCCCACTTTATCATTCTTCCGTCTCTCTCAATCTGCAGTGGCGGCGGCGACGGCGGCTTTCTCATTCAACCGCCACTGGCGCCGCGTTCGCCGCCGCTTTCACCAACAGCGGCGGCGGTGGCGACGGAAAGGAGGAAGAGGCGACGGAAACATCAGGTGGCAGCAGCGACAGAACTTTCCAATTTCAGCTAGCTTTTATGTAAGCATCTCGGGGGCTGCAGGCGCTTCGCATCCCATCATTATTCGCCAAAGTATCTTCCACATCAGAATACGTTTGTCGGGATGGCCCGACACAAGTGCAGGAGCCAAGTGACGACGGCCATAGGTTAAGATGGACCTGAGGCAGTCTTGTTGGCTCAATTACTGAAGTTCAATCGCGTTAGTCAGCTTAAGTAGCTCTAAAGACTTAAACAGTTCACCCGAGCTTCCACCGGCTGGGTGAGTCTTTTTTTAGCCGAAAATCGGATGATAATACGTAGACTTGGGTTCTGGCGGAGGAGGCGAGACGCCCAATATCATGCATGCCCAAGCGTAGCAGTGGTACGCACTTGACACTGACGACGGAGTCAAAGTTAAAGCAATTGATGAACAATAACACCAGAAACATGCATTATTTCCGTCTAGTGAAGCTGAATACAGTACAGGTGGGGTAATTCCTCGTCATTGAGGTATATAAGCTGGCGGCAATCCATGCGATTGTGCGCACATTGTGTGCTGCCTCTTGAAATGCAAATTTTGCGTTGTCAGACCCTGGCGTCGGGGTCAACTGTCCGGGTTGTCCCCGATGTACCTCGAGGTGGAGTACTAAGGTAGAAAATATTTACTGGCGCATTGTTACATGTGCATACATGCTGACAGCCAGTATGACGACGTCCTATCTTGTGAGCTGTACGTACTGCGTATGTAGTCCGTACGTAAGGTTTCCAATCATGCATGCAAATGGTCAAAAATCTGTCTCCATCACAACGTGATAGATCAAAGACTGGCGCAATCAGCAGAATGAGGATTCGCACAGAATGAGAATTAGAAAGAGTATAGAACTCGGATGTGAGTGCGTACGTACGAGCAGCGCAAGGACGGTAAAACCAATAAAGAGTTGCTTGTGCAACCTGTAGGCGCGACTCATACAACTACTCGTAGACTGTGCTGGGCACCGAGTGCTTCTTGCTCGCTTTCAGTATGATGGCAGCGACCACGATAAGCATGCATAAGTAACGACTTAACTTAGCCAATATCCTCCACGTTCTGACTCCTCTTTTGGAGTAAAGATTGCTCCCCGGACGAAAGACAAATCGAGCATGTGTAATTTTGATTTCATGTATTGGATTAGCACCCCATCAGGGGAAAAGCAGCACCAGCAGGAAGCTCTCATGTGGGGTCCTTTTTCCTACCCTCAGACTTTGCTTGACTGCCATTCAATGTGTGTGACAATTGAAACGAACAGATGGCTGCTCCGGAGCAAAAGGATGACAATATGGGGTGTGTACAGAAGAGGGAAAAGACCACAGACTGAGATCTAAACGTATTCATGAAGGGATGAAGAGGGATTAGCTGTGTACAGTAGCGCTGAGGAAAGAGAAGATGCATACTCAGATGCTTATCTTGATCGTAAGATAGCTGATCATGAAAAACTTCGTACACTCGATGCTCAGTTGGGCGCCGCTCCAGGATAGCACTAAGTAGCCCGATGATGATTTCTCCTGTGAGCGTAGTAGGTTCCGCAATATGCTTTGAAGTCTCAAATTATGGCCACATGTCGTGTTGTGAACGTCGGTTGGCGTGACAGCGCTGCACCTCCCGGAGAGGCGATGAAAACCTCTCGTAGATCCTCTTTGTGAAAAGCTGATGAGGATGATTCGCTACAATGGAGGCCAAATTGTACCAGCAGTTGTTGGGATGTCTCGGCATCTCTAATTAGGAGTGTCGATTTTCAAACATTCGCCTGCCAATGGTCCCATGTACGTGCGGTGTGTGCAGTGCCGCATGTGTATGCGCACCACACTTGTACCCACATATGTACCCTACGTTACGGTTACTGCAGCCGTACTGACCACGACTAACTTGTGTTGCTCCCGGTGGCGAGCTGCGCAACATCACTGGTGGAGGTCAAGCGCCGACTGCTTACGGGTGAGACAAGAAGTACTGAGCAATTCAAGAGCATAAGCACAGTGCACACTGCGTGCACTAGCTAGTGTATTATTCAATTAAATGCATAAAATGCCGTGCAACCTGCGTGTTGTGGACAAGCTTGACGTAATACTCATAAATATTCTTCTCACATATTTGAGTTAACACAGACAACATAGAGCGTATTAATAAAACCGACAATGCGATAATAATCTGTGGCGAAGGCACTACTACTTCTACGTGTAATACGAGTACGGCTTGACGATGAGACCTACAATCTACGTAAGTCTCTCCTTTTAACTGCGAATAACTCAGTTGGATCAATGTCCTGCCTAAGTCGATCTACCAATATCATCCTGTCAATCTCCAGTTGAGGCTCCTTGACCTCTCGCACGTTATACGCACTAAGCTCGGACTCTCCTCTGAAGAACTGGATCCGACCCCGAGCCTCAAGGCAGCTGCCCACGGCTAGTGGCTCTCGAGATCTTCTTAGCATCTCGATTGCTCCCAAGACATCACCTTCTGGTCCACGATGTTTGTCAGCCATCAAAAATGCACTTGTGCCAGCATCATTTTGTCTCTGAATTCTCTTCTGGAGGAAGTGGACCACTCGGATGACGCCAGTGCCGTCATCCAGGTGATAGCTGACAGGGCGGCGGGAGTCCTCAAGAATTGGTGGCGCCAGCATCCCCACCACAACTCCTACAATGCTAAAGGTGAGATCTTCATAACTGCCCTTCTCTGTCTCTTTGAAAGCCTTCAAATCTGAGATCCAGCACTGAACAGTCTTCCTCCTCTGTTTGCTACCGGCGGATTCCATAATTCTAAACTTCACTGTTCAGTGGAACGGTCTCTTCCTCATTTTTGGCATCGGACTTGTCTGCCCTTAACCGTACTACAACTGGCACCTGGCGTGGTGACTGCGGCTCTGGCAGCTCAGTATATTTAGCCCTCACTCTGGATGCAGACGATGGGGACGAGTTCTGCCTCTTCAATTCTTCAGCCAGGGGAGAATCAGGTGTGTCTTGCTCGTCAGTCTCTACCAAGGCTGTAGTGATTACATGTCTCCTTGCCTCACGGACCCCGGAAGGCTGCTGCGATGAATGTCCTCCGTAAAGACTCTTTCTGAAAAATGGATTGGGGAAAAATAATTACCTTGGGCACTGTAAGCACAAGCTTGCACAACACAGCAGACAACTCTTGAACAAATGGCAATGACACACGCAACACGCTGTCTCATCGCTACTTGTACATCTTCTCCCACAGTACGGCACTCTATATAATTAAATACAGTGCAATACGATACCACTGACATGCAGTCCAAGAGCTACACAAAAACCAGGGTGATGAAAGCGACACTAACTTTAAAACTTTAAGACTGTACTCAAACTGGAAAAATACTTTGAAGAATCCGCTCTATTTGGAGCAGGTGAGAGGAGGCTGGTATGCACGCTGGTGGGACTTTTTTACTGACACCGTGTTCAGGGCCTCCTCTATTTAGGTCAAAGCTTGTTAACAAAGTGCAACAGGCGGTGCCAAACATGCTTGAAGAAGTCCATCTTAAGCAGTGAACAACACCAGCACCTGGCGTTCATACTACCTCTGTCTTGTTGGCATATTCTCATCACCCGCTCCTTACATGTTAGCGGCATCCTCATTTCAAGCCTAGTGATAGGAGTAAAAGATGTTCCTTACTTGCTGTCCTCCTCGCCAACGGTTTGAGCTGCTAGTTTGGCCTTTGAGACTTTGTCCAATGCATGCTGCAGACTTCGACCTACGAGATGACATGCAAAAAACAAAAAATAAAAAAATGTGAATGAACAAATAGAAGCTTCTATCTAATATACGAACTGATGACTTTGTTTTATTCTTATAATATATGAGACATTACATCAAGACAGCCAAGTCTTAGTCCTAGATGAGTGCTATCAAAGAGTCAACATCCACAAAAGTCCAAGAGAAAAAGATACTGAAGAGTAAGAAAATCACAGAAAAATTGGAACTATCCAGGGTCACTGGAATCTTGGAGAGGTAGAAGACATGCACAAGCAGATGTCACATCAGTGATGTGTCATTCTCATTTCCTCGTGGTATTCGCAGTGGATGGACACGGAGTACAAGGTGGAATGTGGATTGCCGGTTAGAGGAGACATGTAGATGTCAAAGGAATGTGAGCTCTAATGTTAGGTACATGTACAAAAAAGTATTCATCACCGAAAGAAGAACTGTTTAAAGATGCTACGTACCACCTCTGGCGGACCTGTTCTTTGTCGTGTCATACCTTCGGATGAACTCGACTTGTGACACAGCGCCTCCCTCCTCTTGCGAGAAGGCGTAGCCATGATTTAGTTCAATCTCTTCTTTTTTTCGCTTAGGCGAATTTGCCACATTTCGACTGAACACCTTCTTCACATTCCTCAGCAGTGATGATGCCTCAGTGAGTCTGGGATTCCTTTGTTCACCAGAAATGTAGGCGCCCACATCTCGTTTCATGATCTCAGCTATGCGGATCCTGTCTGTCTCTGATGTAAAAGCAGTCACCTTGGCTGCTTTGTACACAATGTCAGGCATAAGTGCGGTAGGCACAATCAATGCCATTCCAAGCCAAAAGAGTGGTGTTGAGTAGACCATGGCCGCCATGCCTGCCATGTTGGCAGCCAGTGGGATGCCCAAGGGCCAAAAGAAGCTGTAGACAATAAGGAAGGTGAACCATAAGGCCATGGAACCCCACACTGACAGGTGACAAATCCAACTCCAGGATTCCATCTCCAGCCCAGCCTTGAGACAGACAGTGACAACAACAAGGCTGTAGACAATATTGCCCAGAACAAGGTAGTCGCCTGAGTGACCGTTGACCCATGCAACACTTGTTCTGTACCCCAGCATGGGGAGCCAGAAGAGGAGGGCTGAGTGAAGCAGGGAGTTGCCTATCCACTGCCAGAAGACCCGATGGTTGAAGTACTCTGATTTTTGGGTAGAGTGGTAGAGAGATGGGTAACGCATTCGTGACTCTGCCCTGCAATACTGATCAAACAGACCCATAGCAACAGGTGGGAAAGATGTGAAGATGATGTTGTAGAGACCTGAAACAAAGATTCATATCACAACCAACAAAGAAGCATGTTGTCTTGAGCTCAATGTCTTACCTATGGTCCACCGTTCAAAGAGGACTTGCCCTGACCAAAAGTTGTATATTGCAAACCACAGCTCGATGATGTAGAGGCATATGTTCTTGTAAAAGGAATAGAGAATCACTTTGGAGATTCTTGTGTAATTCCATGCTCCATGCACAAAGAGCAACCGTGCCAAGAATCTAAACTGGGCCACTGCAAAGTCACTAGAATTAGCTGCTTGCATGCCTTCATTTCCAGAAATGCCAACACCCACATCTGCCTTCTGGATCATTGCCACGTCATTAGCACCATCCCCAATAGCCAAGGATATTGCACCGGTATTCTCCTGCACCAGCTCCACCATCTCAGCCTTTTGGATAGGTGACACTCTACAGCAGATAACGCTCTGGCAGCTGCAACAGAGATCAAGAAAGTCCTGCCTCAGGTTGTGATGAAGTGCAAAGGCAAGGGTCCGACCATCCACTACCACGGCGACAGAGTTATCACTGCCAACAGCACCTGCTGAACGGAAGTTAGTCAGTTGCTCATTGATCTGATTGCGTGCTTCATCTAGTGAGTCTGCATTCAAGATTATGATGGGCATCCCCTCACGAAGGAGCCTACAGGAATGGCCGATGTTGATGGCTGTTTCTTGCTTGTCACCAGTGAGAACCCACACATGGATGTGAGCTTCCAACAGCTGGGCAATAGTCTCAGGCACACCCTCTTGCAGCTTGTCTTCAATTGCAGTGGCTCCAATGAGGGTAAGATCTTTTTCAATGAGCTCTGCTGCCTTGTCAATCTCCTTTTGCTTATTCTCTACATTAGTGTTTGCTGCATGGAAAATGCGATCCCAGGCTTGGTACTCTGCCTCAGGAATATCTCTCATGGCAAGGCAGAGGGTCCTTAGACCCTCTTGGGCAAACATCTCGAGGTGAGTGACAGTGTCTGCCAGGTGTTTTCTTTGGTCTTCATGTGATCCCAATCGTTCCATGATCATAGTGTCAGCACCTTTGCTAAAAAGCCTCACATTTCCAGATGGAGTGCGCACCACAACAGTCATTCGTTTACGTGTACTTGTGAACTCAATCACATTGAGGATCTGATACTCCAGTGGAGAGGCAGGTGATAATGGTGTTGTTATCAACACAGACTCTGGTTTCCGATCTAAGAACTTATACCCGTAGAGTGCTGCACCCTCAACCAGGGCCTTCTCATCTGGAGATGATGCATTGTAGAAGAGCCCATTGTCCCTTTCCTCTGGAATGACTGTATGACAAACTGCCATCAAGGTGAGAAAATCATTGATATGCTCATTGCGACCTGACTTGAGGTCAGAAATGAGCTGAGATCCTTCTTCTCTTCTCCCTCCTGGACTGACCACATACATCTGACCAGCAATGGAAGATTTTTTAAACTCCATAATGTTCCTGGTCAATGTTCCAGTCTTGTCTGAGAAGACATATTTTATCTGACCCAGCTCTTCATTTAAGTTTGAGGTTCTTGCAAGTGCTGGGGTCTGTGTTGGTTCATAGAACATCTCTCGGTCCCAGTTGATAAAATATGCCTGGATGAACTTGACAAATTCTAGGGTCACTTGTAATGAGATGGGAATGAGGTTATTGTAGAGGATGACAAATGTGAGAAAGTTGTAGAAGAAGTTGGATGAGGCCAACTTGCCAAGATAGTCATGGTCATCACTGTCATATTTTTGTAGCTCATTGGCCCCTGCTGAAAACAGCGATACAACAATAAGGATGAGAAAGAGGCAGATGATCTGGTAGTTGGTGATCTTATCAATATTACTTCGCTTGAGAGGTGCCCGAGTGGAGTTCATCAGAAGCTTGGTTTCATGCCCTGTGTACACCACAACACCAAAGACCCAGCTGGTGTTCATCAATTTGGCTCCTCTCAGTAGAACCGAGGACGGAGAAAGTGCCACACTCTGGCCATGCTCAGGAATGAGATTGCCCTTGAACTCATACAATTTTTCATTGGGATGCTCACACTCTACTTCTGCACGAAGATCACATATCTTGTCTGGTGAATCCAAGTCACATGTGGTTGGGAGAGCTGAACGGATCTTCAGGTTGGTTTCTCCATCCAGATTAGATGTCTCAATATAACACATGCCCTGTGGCTCGCTTGATGCCAACAAGATGAGATCTGCTGGAAAGAATGTGTCATCCTCGACACAAACTATGTCACCAACCATGACATCTCGCCAGCGTCGCTTCTCCCACTCACCACTGTAGGTGAGTACAGGAATGAGTGTGTTGTTGACTTTCTTGTCAGCATTATGCCTCTTGACATCCTCAATAAGCTCCTTGAGGGCAGTAAGTGCAAGTATGACAGAAAATGGCACAATGGTGACGAAGCGGCCAGTGGGCGAAACATTGGGGATCTGCTGTAACAGTCCAATGCAGAGGAAGAATATGTTGGCATAGCGTCGGAACTGCTCAAACAAGAACTTGGGCAAGAAGGACAGCCAGTTGTACTTGGCTGTTGTGATCTTGTTTGTGATGAATTTTCCTGCAACTGATCTGTTGATAAGGAGGTGGCGCACATTGCTCTTGAAACGGCTGCTACCAGCTCCATCTGTCACATCCGTTGTAGGCAGGGAAACATTGTTGGAGTCTACCTTGTTTCGGTTGCGGCTGTCTGGTGAGCTACTTGTCTTCGTGGCCATGGTCAAAATCCGGAACTCATGTCAGTCAGGAATGCTGTCTCCAATCAGTGAGGAAAAGCACTGAAAATAGAGAAGAATAAGTTACATAAAGCTGGACTACATCAAGCAGTCAACGTCTGCATGAGCTGCAGCACCCACGCTGTAATGATGACAACTTGTTGCACATACTCGAGAAATTGCTCGATGCTTTTGAAGTCTCCTTCATGGTACCTAAACTTTTGTCGCTTGCATTACTCGGCGGCTAAGCTCCAAACATGTTGGAGAACTGACTTCTTTTGTAATACATGACGTACTGTATGCTCCACAAAGAGAGAAAATGCAAACACGTCCTCATTCACAGGTGTGACGCAGCAAGGACTCATCTGTATTGATTATCACTGGAGAGTGAGGGCGAATGTGGGAGCTAAGCCGATTACCTGTAAGTTATTCATGAATGGTGCCGATGTTCTATAAACTTTTCTATATACACGAAAAGAATTGACACATACCTACATGAATTGTGCGGCGTAATAAACCCTAGCCATTTTCGTGACTATTTACAACGCAGGAC
>JAAUXU010047931.1_pt1 | contig 29929 bp, 30 predicted proteins | sample 7278151 | NCBI WGS metagenome assembly JAAUXU01 (sample SAMN14350113, study PRJNA611818) | marine sediment metagenome | isolation source: surface marine sediment (1.8m) | place: French Polynesia: Moorea | collected 2018-08
CCCCCCCCCCCCCCCCCCCCCCCCCCGCGCCCTGCGCCCCCGCACCCCACCGCCCCCGCGGGGGCCCCCCCTAGGGGGGGAATTGCCTTGAATGAATTAGGGACGAACATCCGTTTTGTAATTATGGGATTTCTGAGCTCTACTCTGCACCTATTAATATTCCGTTCAGTAATTTCCTGGAGGAATTTTTCTTCCTAAGCACTGCCAACTCCACCACCCTTTGAGTGCTCATGACGAAGGAGGGGAGGGGGGAAAGCAGCTTGAAACGCTGACTTGCCATTTCCATGGTCGACGTCGTCAAGATCCTCCACGGTCTGCAATGCACAAGCTTAAGCTTGCTTCAACTTAACCAGGTCCATTCTCCCTCGTCCTAGTGAATCGCACTTTCAATGTGCTACACCCAAGTTTTCGAGTCAGATCGACTTTTTTGAAATGTGTATTTCAAATTCCAGCCCCATGAGGATTTGGGAGCGTCGGTGGTTCAACCATGACAAAGTTTGCTACGACTGCGTCGGGGTCATCAACGTCAAGAACCCAACCTGCTGTCAAAGTGTGTGTGCTTGGAGGGGGAGGGGGTGGGGGATACTGCCATTGTCACGGTCGACGTCATCGAGATCTTCCGTATTCTGGAGCCTCTGTGTTGCTCATGGCGAGGTTGGGCCTGTTTCTACTTGACCAAGTCCAATTTCCTTCTTCAAGTCAGCCGAACTTTCTTTTTCTATTCCACCACACCTCGCTTTTGACTGACAAAGTAAGTACAACGTTGACAAATCTTTCATCAACTTGGCGTAGGAGTTGAAACGCACGTGCAGAAGCTGCTGGAAAATGTAGATTTCCTCACCTAAAAATCCGACTGCTGCAGTGCAGCAGTAATGATAACCCCACCTCTGTATTGTCCCATTTCACATCTTGATATCCATGAAGCATTCATTCCTTGGTCGTTTGAACGAAAAAAAGAGTGCAGCAAAAGGGATCTGTGGCTGACAGAGATGGTTGTAGACTTCGTGAGGTTCATCATTGATACTGGAAAAGGCCTGGGGATTCTTGGCCTCTCCTGGGGTGGGGTTAGGTTGGGATGGAACTGACGAAAAAACGGGCTTCCTCACTTTTTTCTTGGCTCATACTGTGTTGGATTTCTTGTTTTTCTCTCTCCTCCGGCGGCTTTGGCGGCTTTTCTCTGGTTGAAGTGATGGGTAGAATTGTGTGTGTGCGTGCGTGTGCGTGTGTGTGTACCCAGCCATCATCCTGTCATAATTACAAAGCTCGACCAGACCCCAGTAGCTTGACTGATGCCTCAATAATCGATCTCTCTTTTTCTCACTCATGATGCTACTGCCGGAGAGAGAGGAGAAGAAGTAAATTTAGTCTGTGAAGAGAATTTCGTTTGAGAGGTTTCATTCTTCTTCCAGCTTGACTTCCATGAAAGGATTGTCAGACAATCATAAAGTAAGAGACTTCCTATAAATACCTGTTGTTTGGTGAGAACAACAACAAAGGACTCAATCCATCATGGACACACTTTACCAGACCGTTTGGAGATCCGCCGCCGCTTAGTCTACTGTGGAATCCGGGGAAAGACAATGACCCACTTTGAGCAGCCAACGACACTTGGGGCAGAAGCAGCGACATTTCGACACCGCCACCCAAAAAAAGTGGGTACTTGAAGATGCCCATTTTTGGGGTGGGTGGGCCAAGCATGCGTCATAGGAGGAGGGCATGCGGCAGAGCTGGCACGCACGCGCCGTGGAGACGGGGGGGGGAGAGTTGTACTTACTGTGTGTGACGACAATAGCAGCAGTTGCCTGGCCAGAGTTGCCAACCCCTGAAGGGTTGTGCTTGCAACCCCTGCCCAAACGTCCTTGATTTTCCTCCACCAAATGTCGTCCCTGTGCAGTTTAATTGCTGCTGTCTCTTCCAGACCGTTCGGCGGCTGCTCTCAAAGGGCGTTTGTCTGTTTGTTGCCTTTTGTCGGTCAAAACGCGGTGCGAGTTTGACGAAAAAGAATATTTGTTTCTTGACTCTTTGCCTTCTGTCTCAGGGGAATAAAACTGGCGAAATTGAACAAAGAAGTTTTTGCCACGCCTCGAACAAAAAGTCCAGAAGTTTCTCCTTCTTTGCTCTTCTCCTTCTGATTCGTCAGGAAAAAAAGGTTCTTTAAGAGGTCATCTCGATTCTTGCCAGAGTCATTACAGAGAATGTAAATCGTACAACTTTCCACTTAATCAACCACAGGTAATTTTTTCCTCTGGAAATTACAGAATCGAAACATCAAGTGACCGCAATGGCTGCCTCTGCCTCCGCCTTTGCCAACGGTAGGGATGGCACAGCCGACGTCATCGACTCGTTGGTGTGTGTGTGCGACTGGGGCAACCACTGCAAGTCCAGTGACTTTGGAAGCCACGCTGGAAGAGCGACTCACCAATGCTCACTACTCGAGCCTTTGTCAGAGGCGACTCGAGCCCAGCCCGGCCCAGCCCTATCCCGGTCGACAGCCGAGCGGTCGCTAAAGTGTGAAGGGATTTGTCGGAGCTCCCGGAGGAGGCTGTAATTGACTCTGACCGCGACTGAGAGACGAAAAATAATCGAGTAGAAAGAGAGAGAGAGAGAAACAACAGGAATTTTAGAGCCAAATTCCGTTAAAAACGATTCACGTTTGAATGGTTGATCTGACCTTTTTTTCTCTCTCTTTCTTCTTCAGCCAACCGGAGGACGCTGTCTAAACAATTGTTTTCGGTTATCGACAGCCCGGATCTCTCTAAAACAAGAGCAGCGGCAGCAGAACGAGGATGCTGCAATCGTTGCTTCGCCGTATTGTACTCGAGCAAAAAGTAATGTTGCTAATGTGTGTGACAGAGCCTTTAAGCTATAAAGATCTTTGCTCTCTGTGTCAGACATAAATTAGGTTATTGTCTCTCTCTGCATCTGTTTTTAAGAAGCGTTAGGTGTTGCTCCAAAGTGAACAACTTATACATATTGACACATTGCAGTCTCCAGCGAGTCGCAGCAATGGGGACTTTATGTCGTAGATAGGTCCTTCTGCACACGAACTTCTGGCCTGCTGTGTACGTGTGTTTCGAGACAGACACTTGCCCGAATGTCACAATCTCTCCTTCTCAAGAACCTTTCGACGCTATTACATTGGGACGCTGTGACGAGCGGTGTCTCTTTCACGTGTGACTGATGCTGTGTCATTGACGCAGTCACAGCAAAAGTAATGCTCTTTCAGCTCCTTGTTTAATGCGGTCTCGACCAGACACAATTGCTTAACCCACCCACCCATACGCGCACACACTCACACAGCAATTTCAGCCCGTGAAATGCAGTTTATGCGATAAAAATCGCTCGCGTGCAGGTGTGTGAGCGTCACCCTGTGACCAGCGCGTGACCAGCCAGGGTCTGAGAGTGGATCACTCTGGGCTTCGGTTGGGCGCTTTTCCCGACAATTCTTGTGGTGAGAGATCCACGAACAAAGAGAAAACAGATACGATTCAGATCTTTTTGGGAAAGTTACCGGGGGGCTCGATAAATTTAGAAACAATCTGGTGGGGGCACCGTAAAAAAACGAAAACACTAAGAGTTGACCTCTTTTTGGCTCATGCTCTGCTTTCAATGTTTGGAAGGGTATAGGAAATTAATCTGTGTAATTTCTTCCCCCCCCCCCTCTCTCTCTCTCTGACTCTCCACCTCTGGGTCTGCCTCTACCAGACAGTCTGGTGCCACCAAACCGAAGGAAGGGGAAGGAATTTTTCGCCCTCGGGGCGATCAACCGAACAACAACGGGTGTTGCGGCAATAAATCGCGACTGCCCAGATCACTGTGCCACTATTATGCAAAGCATCAGTCTGATACTCTTGGCGAAGAAGAAATCATTGAGGGCGCTGCTCTTTTCAACTCCCAAATAGCCCCTGCGCAGGCAGTGATCCTTCTGAAAAGCGCTGCAGTGAAAAGTGCGCGAATGTACAAATTGTCTGATCGCCACCAGGAAATTCCTCAGAGTTGTAAACACAAAGTTTCTCTGTTGTTATTGGCCCCTGGCTTCTGGGGGCCGCTCAGGGCTGGGCTCAGGGGTGGATTAAAGCGCCAGCACGAGTGATTCTGGTTCTGGGGTGCGTGTCTCGAACAAAAAAAAAGTGGATTAAAGGACGCGTTTGCACGAGCCAAAACCAACAGGTGCAAATGGACAGCGTCATCCCCCCCACACACACACAAAAAAAAGAGGCGATTCCGCCTGCGTAAACCGAGCCTAAGAGCTCGTAAACAAATCCGCACCTGTTGTCGTCTCAAGCCCAAGACTAATTTCTCCAAATTGCTCTCTTGACACCTTTTCCATCAATGCCAGGAGAGTCCAGACGTACAAAAAGACCCGCATTTTTTCGCCTCAATTATCTATTGTTAGGTGGAGAGAAAAAAGAAGGGAGGAAAAGGAAGTTGACTTTTTCTGGCAGCTTTTCTGCCCTAGGAAATTCGTCACACTTGAAAAAAAAATATCCTGCAAGTCAACAAATCTCCCTCCGTCCCTCAGTGGAACGCGATCAAAGCCTTAAAAGCCACTCGAGAGGAGGAAAAAAGAAGCCCCAACGGTGCGCAGCTTCCCTTATTTTCAAATTAGAGGCGAAAAAAAGGAGGAAGAGTGAGCGTCTCATCAGGGCCATTTATTTCCACACGCGGAAATTGACTGGGCGGCAAAGTGTCATTCTCCCAACACCCGATGTCAGTCAGGAATGCGACAATTCCAGACTTTTTCTTCTTCCCTGTAATCAGGGGTCTGCAAACAGCGGCTAAAGTGAGAAGAAGACGAAGAAAGTCGGGGAAAACGGGGTGATTTCAACGACTTCCAACAAGAGCGACGACTCCGACGTGAGGCAGGAGCACCGGGACCTATGTCAGTCAGTCGCTCAACGCCCAGAGGCTGGGAGGGAGGGAGATGAAGTGGCAACTCTGCCACCTCAGTTTCTGCTCTTTCCGAGGAAAGCCATTGCGCGCTCTCTCTCTCTCCGTGTCCTCGATGCTCCTGGCCCGCGTGGACTCAAAGAAAGAAGGGGTGGGGAGAGTCCATGTGGGGCCACAAGCCCGGACATGTCCTCTCCCCCTGCATTTGGGACTCAGTTTGGCATCCTGGAATTGGAGGTCCTGAATGGCATCAAGTGGAGCAAGACCTACCTACATCAGATTGTTCTTGTGGTCCCCTTTTCTCACATTCCTTTCCAAATTACCAGCTCAATGTGTTCTCCCCTCCCAGAAAAATGTGCCACGTGTGCTTTCCTTGCCCAAAATTGTCCCAAATTGGAGGGGAGAAGACGCCGATGACCCCGAGTGTCAACGTAAAGAGCGGTGGCGGCATTAAAAAAACAGGGGAAATGCAATGCCAGTAAAATGGGGCTAATTTGTACATTAGGGGGATCTGATATGTAGAATCTAACACGTGGAGAGAGAAACATTTTGGCTTCATGGACATTTTTGAGCTGCCTTTTGGGGGCTGGGGAAGTCTTTTGTTTGAGGCTGATCGTGGGTGGTCTCTCTGCCACCAGTAATTGGAGTATGGATTGTGTGATGAAGCTCCCGTGGCCTCTGGCTTTTTAAGCGTCCTTTAAGGTCGGGCTGCAAAAGAGACGAGCAGGAAAGTGCGTGAACCCCTGTCAATAAATGGCCGGATTTCCAGCCACTGACATATATCATGGTGGGGAAAGAGCCTAAAATTCCGGCGCACAGAGAGACTCACTTCTAGCTCGAGGCCGCTAATCATGGGGTCGCACTTGAGAGATGATGATAGCGCAACATCTAGCAGCGCACGTGTCTCACTCTGCCTGCGTGCGGTGCAGACGCAGAACACGTACAGCACTGGTGCACTCCAAGTCTATTCGGATGGCAGATTTCAGCTGTCGTCGCGCCTCGACCTGACGCTGCCAGTCCCAAAAAGTACTTGATGCAGTACTCGCGTCAGCAGAGATGGGGGAGGCTTGATGAAGTACCCATTTTTGTGGACTTTTCAATCCCCTGTAGCTCAATTAATAAGCTTGTTCGCCCCCTCCCGGGCGTGACAGCGACGAATTTTACACCCTCTGAAAAATCTGGCAAAAGGCAGCAGATATTAAGGACGCCAGATGGCTCCTGAGCGAGGGATTCGGATTAGGCAATTACCCAGATAATTCCACTGAGGCAGCAGCAGACGAAGAAGAGAGAGAAAAAAGTGAACTCGAAGCTTACAGTGTTATTGCTCGAGGTGTTGGAGAGAGAGAGAAGAACCATTTATACTGTGTGTGCCATATTCTGGGGGACACAAAAGGGTGCCGTAAAGCAAGTTTTAGAGGGAGGGGAGGGGTTAGCATGGACTCTCAGTTCATCTTTTTGGCACTTTTTTGGAAGAAGAAAAAATTCTTCCTTTGTGTGGGCCAATAGAAGGACCTTATTGTGCCATAACAGGTGAAACGAGGGGACGTGATTGGGTAGGTGGTGAATATTGCAGGGAGGGGAGGGCGTGTATGGACGGACACTTAGGTAATGTATATATACGTCCTGTTGTAATATTGCATGTTCCATGCTTGCTCATTGTAATAGAATCGAGGGGTTTTTTTGTTAATGTCTGAAGGCTTTTCCCCCTTCTTTTCCTCCATGCACACGTGCAGAGTTATTCTCTGCAAGATCTTTTCCTGACAGAAAGTGTCAGAGCAACAACAAAAGGAGCTTTTAGTCAGGCTCCAATGAGCTGACACACAGAGAGATGAGAAGTCAACTTTGGGTAACATAATGAGGACTGTATGTACAGTACGCCTAGACATGTACAGGGTCTGGCATAAGTTTGGAAACGCGCTCATTTGATCAGTGCTGATATGGTAATTCTTGGCTGGATCTCATTCACCTTGGTCGCATCAACAGCTGACGATGTTTGTAAACAATTCTTCAGTCCCGTGGAACGAAATGTTTACAAACCCGATCGAGTGGGAGCGACCCAGGCACGGGATGAGATTCCCCAATACACCCTTGGTACCACATTTGGCACCGTTTAAAGAGGTCTTGCAAAAATTGTTCATCACACATGGAAAATTGGTCACGTAGCTGCGTTTGTGGCCCGACTTCCGTGTATGCACATGCTGCGCACACCTCATGTCCACAAACTGATGTCTGGTTCCACCAACTCGATTATTTCTATCAACAGCACCACTTATTGGTGAGGTATTATAGACTCAGTACAAAGTGACTCCAACTCGAGTCTGGACTCTTTGATCTCGAATATGAGGAAAGGAAGTTTGACTCGAGCTGACTTGAATGGGATTCGACTTGACTCAGCTATGCAAGAAGTCAGACTTAGCACTTGGATCTCTTTACTGTATCTTCACTGCGCAACATGGAACAGCCAATGTAAATATTTGTCAAGTTGCACTTTTTAAGGACCTGTTGGCCGTAAAAACGGTGTCCGGATCATGACTCGAATCATTCCTGAACGACTCAGTCGAGTGCTACTAACAGAAGTATGTGAACTTTGGATGACACCTACAAGTCAGCAGATCCTGATCAGATTTGCTGAACTTCCACATTGGGCAGAAGATGCTCTCGCTTACATAGATGTGAAATCTGACACATTGTGCATACAGGAAGAGACCAGGGGAGGGGGGACAGAAAAAACACATTCCACTGTTAATTAGAACAAAAGTTTTGCCCCATTTTTTGTCTGCTGACACCCAATTTTTCGAGCATGTGCGGTGGTGTCAGCTGGTGCGTGTGCAGTGCACGCACGCGCGCGCACACACGCACAGGTATCAGCCAATTATCGTGACAACGCGCAGTATTTCACAAAGTCAAGGAGGCAATCAACAAATTCGTAGCAGAAATTTGGCTTCACAGCTTTTCTTCTTCTTGTTCTTCTTCATCTTCTCCTTCTGTTACTTGTGTGCCTTCTTCTCACTCAACCCCGACCGAAAATACTTTTAATGTTTTCTTGCCCCAGGGCACAGAGATGGGCGAGCAACGACTCTTAATACTACTACTCGACCAAAAAAAAAAATCTCACTCGTAATGCTTAGGAGTCACACTGCAGACAATAGCGTCCATGCATCGGTTGGCTGCGTCTTGTCTGGTCGAGTTGGGCGGTTTTTGGGCGATCTGCGCCCATTGGCCTGTGAGCTCCTTCAGACACTTTTGTCTTGGGCAGCACCTAGGAATGGGTTATAAATCACCACGGTAGCAGCAGCAGCAGAAAAACCTTTGCGCTTCAGGTGTTCATCTATTCTGTGTGCTTCTCTCTCTCTCCGTCTGTGCGTGTATTGGACTCATGAACTCAGCAAACACCTCTTCTATCAACAAAATTAAAGTAAAGTATGACACAAATCCTGTACAGATAGAAGTCACCCCCTGCCCCCCCCCCCAAAAAAAAGCGCAGTTTCCACTCACTTTCTTATGCCTCCTCAGAGGGTCGAAGCCCCCCAAAAGCCCATTTTCCTTCTCTTCCTCTCTTGGCCCTACCCAGCCAGCCCAGGTCTTACCCCCTTTCGGAGTCAAGTGGCAAGGAGAATTTGTAAAACATGGTTGGAGGTGTTGATTAAAGGAGAGAAAAAGCCGCGCGCAGAAAAGAGTTCAGGAATGCGAACAGGGTTGCCACTGGCGTGGGGCCCGCACACTCCGCTGGCGCGCGCTCCGGACGGAAGATGTCACTGTGGAGACGTGCCCGGTAAACGGGCCGCACATGCGGGACAAGCCTTAAGTGTGGCATTCGTGGCAACCCTTTCGCTCCGCCACTACTATCTTCAGGACTCACCTGCTCCAGCCTTCTTTTTAAGCCCCAGGGGTTCCACTAACTCGTGTTATTTTTTCTTTTGCCGGCAAACAAATACTTTTCTTTTGTTTTTCTTCTGTCCCGGTGTGAAAAAGAGGGATAAGGACGCCCATTTATCAGGAGAAGACTCTTAGGGCAAGGTTGCAACAGACAAGTGTCAGATATTGTCTCAAAGTAGTCGGTCAGGCACACAGGCAGGCAGGCAGGCGGGCGGGCTGGCAGGCAGGCAGGCAGGCGGGCAGGCAGCCTTGTCCAGACAAGAAGTGATCACTGCCCTAAACAACATCCCTGAGCACACGCAATTATGAGAGGAATCACTTCCCGACGTGTCTGGTCGAGTTACTGCCATGTCGACGTTAATATAGCCCTTAAGACAAGACACTTCTTTTGCCCTCCAAAGCCCTGGGGACAAACTCTTTTACTGCTTCAAGCAATGAAACTTATAAAGTGTCACTCCGGAATTTTACGCACGCAAGCCTGTATACATGTATATAGCATATTTTTCTTTCTTTTTTTTGGAAGGTAAGACACCTGAATACATAATATATGGCCACAAGAAAGACCAGTAATCTGATCGAGTCCTCGAACAACATTCGGGTGTCTCGTCGAGCGAACTAATATAACCCGGCATTTTTTGCCTCTTCTGTCTTTGCCGCTGTTGCTTTGGGGTGTCACTCAATTATTTTCAGGGGGGAGGGGGGGGGGTTAAAAGGGGGAGGGGGAGTAACAAAAACCGAGAGAGAGGGGAAAAGAGGTACACACGCACTTCCGAGGAGCTTTCGTTTGGGCGAAAACGCGCAGGTAACCAACGTTTTAAAGCTGCCTCCTCAGTTCGACCATCACCCAATCCAGGATCTCCAGAAGGCGGTGGCTTCATAAAGATCTGTGGGCTCCTCTTTGGCTTCCACCGGCCGAAATCCTCCAGTCACTGGCGACAATTGCGTGTTCTCCGTGATGAGAAGTGTGGATAATCAGGAATTTCTAGCTTCAAGTACCATTCCGAAGGGGCAAAAAAAGGTGTGGGAGACCGAACTTAAGCCCTGCTCACACTGGTAGAGAAAATTCGAGCGCGGAGGTGGTGTTTTTGTTTGTTTCTTTCTTTCTTCGGGTCTTTTTCGCATCCAACGAATGGTTTTCGCCGATGAAGACGCCTTTGCTGTGGTCCTCCGCAATTCCTTTTCTTGTGCAACCCGGACTTCAACGGAGAGGCGCAGACACTTAAAGGCAGAAATGTCGCAATAACAGTGTGCAAAAAATGTTGCAGATGCCTGAGAACGACGCAGAGCAGGCAAAAATCATTTTTCTCTTCTCCGCATTTTCCGCCACTTCTCCCGCCGCCATCGCCGTCGCCGTCGCCGTCGCCGTCGCCGTCGCCGTCGCCGTCGCCGTCGCCGTCGTAGCCGTTAGTGGCGGAATAATGCGATCGCCACCGTCGGCGGGAGAAGACGAGAGCGCCGCAGCCGCTCAATCTACGGACGGCGGCGGCGGCGGTGGCGGCGGTGGCGACGGAGAAATAATGAAATATTTAGACATTCAATCGTAGATGACAAAAGAAGTTTTGTCAAAGTCTCACCATTCACAGTTGCGATCTAGAGCAACTATTACACGGGCACCGATCCAACGTGTACAGGGTGACTCCTACGGAAAATGTTCATTGGAGACGTACGTACAAGGCGATGGGGAGGTCACCTGAGGGGGAGGATCCAAGTGCAGGTGGTGCCGCACATGAGGGAAGGAAGGGTGAAGCAGAACAAACTGACACCACTTTTTGACTCACACTGTGGACTCACTTATGCTGCACAGAGCGTGCAGTGTCACGTGTACACGCACAGAACGCGTGAACACCGTGCTTTTTGGGATCTGTGGACCAGAGGAACAGTGGATCCGCACGCATATTTGCAGGAAATGTGCTTTCTTTTTTTTTTTCTTCCAACAAATCTTGCACTCTGGCAATTATGAAAGTTTTCTTCTTCACCTTACTGCGCGATCTCCTTGTCAAGAGCAGACTTGAAGACTTTTGTTTTGGGAACAAAAATCGGGCAAAAACCGCAATTTCTGCACGATTCGAGGAGGTGGCTCATACATACGCGCAGACGGGACCTTACCCCTCGTCCGCCTCCTCTGCTTTCTTCCCCTGAACGCCCCCCACAGGCCAGCTATCCTCAGTTCTCAGCCCTCCTATGCCCATGAGAGAGAACCGCTTATTAAACCGAGATTTAACCATGCACAAGCCTCCTCCTCCTCCTCCTCTCACTCACTCACACACACATGCGCACACGCACATTGTACCGGGTGGGTCAAAAAGCCCTGCTCGCAACACCCTGTACGTACAGTACGAGTCTGTTCTCAGTAACCAAAGTCACCAACCCCGATTCACTCACGCATGTACGTACAATTTCCATGAAAAGCTTTAATTCTTTGTCTCTGCGTGTGGAAGCGAAAAGAAGCCCCAGGTGACGCATAATAAACATTTCGATGACGGAACTTCTCCCCCCACGAAAAAAAATGGAAGCAGAGAGCGCTAATAAAAGTGCGATGAGAGAAGAAGGTGTCTGGTCTGGGAGGGCCATAATTAGAGAGAGGAAAAGCGGAGCACAATTATGACAGTTTTTTGATGAAGATCCATCAAATGTAGACAATGCATATTGTGTGCGTGCGTGCGTGCGTGCGCGCGCGCGTCAGTGAGAGAGAGGAGAAAAATTATGGGGACGAATTCTACCTTAAAAGTCGCTCAAAAAGTAAAAAAAAAAAGCGGAGAAAGACATCGTTGTTGTTATTATTATGATTATGATTATTACTGCATAATTCGTCTGGAGAAGCCCTCTGTTCCTGCACAGCGAGGAGCGGCTGGAAGCTCCGTGCCTGTGACATACATACGTGGGCAGGATGTGTGAGGTTTGTTGCAGGCTTTGCTGTGTGCCTCAATTTTCAGTTAGTCTAATCGGATCTTTCGTGCGAGAGTCCAATAAAAACACTGCAATCCTCAATGATCCATAGATCTTCTTGGGTAGATACAAATCTTCAATCTCAGAGTGGACGAAAACGATCATATTGATGATAGTTATCTGCCACACGCGCGCCCGCGCGCCCGCCGAGAGAACAACACGCGCGCGCGCACACACAATGAAACCAATAATATTGCCTACCTACAACAAAGGTCCATACGTGACCAGCGGAGGGGGGGGGAGGGAAGGCGTTCATCAGAAGTTACTCCTCCTCCATCACCTTCCTCACAAACCCCCACCCAAAAAAATCCGTGTTACCCACTTTGATTTCGAGGTGAGACAGAGAATGATAAACGCCATTGAGGCAGGAACAGAGAGGAATGTTAATAGAGGGAATTCCATTTCTCCCCTTCGCGTGTGTGCGTGTGTGTGTGTGAGCGCGCGCGCGCGCGCGTGTGTGTGTGTGACAGAGAGAGAGAAAGAGAGAGAGCACGCGCGCTTTAGGTTCCCCGTGTCTGTGCTGTCCTTGCTTGAAAAGAATTATGGCTGCCTCATCCCCGCTCAAAAATTGACAATTTCAAGACATTCACTTTTTTCACAGGACACTTTTGTCTGGCAGAGTCAGACAAGGACGACGAGGAAGTGATCGATGCCAAGTTCCAGGTACCTACAGAGATTCCTACGTAATATTCAATGATTTTGACCGATCTCTCTACGAGCAATTTGGCGAATCACTCCAGTGAAGGCCTCAACCAACGACTGTTATCACTGGAGTGGTGACCGAAAGCTCCGGCAATGTCTGGTGGAGCCGCCGTTTGTTCACGTGTGGAGAAAACAAAGCCTTCAAACGAGAGCTTAATAATTCGTGATTCAGGTGAGACGAATCAGGAATTGACTCCTCGAAGCTTCTTGATGACGACGACGATGTCGGTGGCACGAGGAGGAGGAGGAGGAGAAGGAGGAGGAGGAGGAGGAGGAGGGGAGAGTGGGTATTAGTTACATCCATCACACCTCTCTTTCTCTACTCTCTCTGTCTCTGCGCGTGCGTGCGTGAGGAGTAAGATTTTGTAGGCAAAATCCTCAACTTCTCTCCTTGGTGGCTGCCTCGTATGCAGATTACGCACGTCTCTTCTTGTCACTGCTTGGCTGCCAGCATTAAATTGCACACACAAACACAGGCAAAACTGCTCGACCGTAGGCCTGACCTGAAAAGGGCCTTCTAACTTTCACGCATGCATGCATGCAGAATCGGCTGGAGAAGAGAGTAAAAAAACTCATACACACACGCACACACCACTGTTGATTACTAGTTTTGTTTGAGCAGAGACCAGAAAATACGTAGTAGCCGGCCAGGAACAACATAAAAAGACACCTATAAGTCCGGGAAATAATAGCGGGTGGTTAACCATGATTTCAGGAGTGAATGAATGTCCACTTACTGTGCCACTATATTTATTCGCGCGAGCACTCACGTGTACATAATTGATTCTTTTTGCTCTCGTCCACGTCTGAACGTGAAGTACGTACGAGTACGTGCGTACTCACATGCTGTGTACAGTGCACGGGAACACAAACAGAGACAGCGCTGCAACCAGCCTCGGCATCCAGTGCACGTAAGGTGGTAGCAGTCCGCAGATTTGGTTTACTTGCGTGCGTGCAGTCGACCCTCGATTTCGTCAAGTCACCGGTCGGCAGCGGGAGGAGCCAAGCAGTTGACCGGTACCAAGTTGGCCTTTAAGGTCCACCATCAGCTGACAAAGGTCATCCGTGCTCTGCTTTTTCCACCTCCGAAACTCGCCTGAGCACGTGAGGACGCGTCTCTTTTGGCTGTCCTCGTTCACAACAAATCGGAACACATTCGAATGAGCATTTGCAGTTGGAGTGTGAGGCCTCCTTGCTGCATTGGAGCGTTTCTCGCGTTGCAAAAACTGCAGTGGAGCCTCAAATCTCTCCAAATGTGACCAAGTCGAGGCTTTGCATGAAATAAAACGCGGACAAAACTTGACTAAACTCAAGATTACACGAATCAGGTGAACAAATTCAAGTTCGACTGTATGTGTGGGCTGACACTAAGTGTGTAAGGCAGTGTCTTGTACATGTGTGACACTTGTCCATACAACATGCATTTGACCGGACACTCACTCCGTGTTAAGCAATATCATGCCCACTTCTACGTGCGTACATGTGTGGTGTTTGCCCAGTTAATATGATTGTGTTAAGCAATGCCTCACCTACAGACGTACCTGTAAGTTCGTACGTATGGCGTTCACCTGTTATCCCATAAAATCACGTTCTCAACGCACACTCCCTCTGTGTTAAGCAATGCTGGCCTTACCTCGGTGGGTCTTAATGCCGTTCTCAAGAGGTAAATTTTAAAAAAGCGCACAACGCGTGCCAAAAAAAAGAGAAAGGAGCAGCTGAATGAATCCCAGGACGAAGTCGACCAGCTAAAAATACTGCTTTAAGTACACCGTATGTTGAAAAAGGATGAATGTCGGATTCGTGGATTTGGAGGGGGAAATCATAAATTGGGAATAAAAGCCGCAAATTTTGGCGAAAGTGAATTATTGCCTCCTTTTTCCCTGGCCAAATTGCCTGGCGTTTTACGCGCGCTTCTTTATCCCCCCCTGCAATTTCGCAGCCGCCACCCCAGCAATTCAAATATTTGGCAGCCATTGGAAGGCTTGAGGAAGAAGGAACCAATGGCGAATATTTATTGATTTATAAATCACGCCAATTCCTAACAATTTTGTATTTCATATCAAAAGGTTCCCCCTGCCTGCAAAGTCAGGAGAAGCCTTGCAAAAATTCACCTGACAAACATGAAGAAGTCGTCAATCCCGACACTTTTGAACTTTCTTTCAAAGAGGAGGAAGAATGCAGTGAAAGAGACAAAAAATCCGCCAGATTTTTCTTCCACAGATCTTCCAAAGCCTCGGGCAAATCAAATTCGTTCATTCTCTCTTTTTTTGTGGCCAGGTGTTCTTGGGGTTCCTCTCTCTCATTTTTTGGAGAGCTTTATATGGGTAACCCCAGGCGGGATTGAAAACACCATTTTTTGTGTTACCTTTGACCGCCGCCGCGGCCGCCGCCTCCGCCGCCGCCGTTTTGAGCGGCTGCCATTTGACGGGGGGGAATTTTGGTTTCTTTTATTTTCGCGTCACATAAAAAGAGAGATCAAGTTTTACTACGCGTCCAACTAACTCATAGTATGGGGGTCGCCGCCGGGGTCGGTCTGGTCTGGTCCGGTCTGGGCTGTCTTGTGCGAATACAAAGCCCCGTTTCCTCCTCCTCCTCCTGCCTGTGTGTGCATGTGTAAAAAGCCAAATGATCGTTGGAATAATGACATTAATTCAGTTGGGCTCAGTAGGCAAGAGCTTCTCCCCAGGTCTCATGATTAATAACGCTGCCGTTCTCTTGTTTTTATCATCTTTTATGCTATTCTGCCAAACAAAAACGCGGCAGCCGGCACGACTTCTGTGCGCAGCCTTTGTGTTCCCAGTCGTACTTCATTCACCCGGTCGGGAGGGGCTGCACTCGCCGGCCGAGATGCTGGTGAGGCTGGAGACGCGACGTCAGTTTAACTGTGCTGCGCCGGACGGGTGCATGCGCGTCGAGGGGAAGATCGTCCAGGAGGCCAAGCATTTTCTCATTTCCTTAATTGTTTCCTCGCTCACCCCTTTGCTCGATCGTGCGTGCGTGCGCGCGCGCGCGTCTGAGGTGGGCCTAAAAGAGGCCCAGTCTCTCTCTCCCTTGATGGCCCGCAGCAATAAAAATAAGGCAATCCAAATATTAAAGTAGGAGCCGGTGGGAGGCGGAAAGCCGGAATGCTGCAGAAGTGGCAATAACAAAAGTTTTGCTGCTACCGAGTAAAAAAAAAAGTATCAACGAGGGTGTGGCTAAGTAAGTACAAGGTCTTGTACAAATCCACTCGGCCAGACAAAAAAAAATGCAGTATTTGCTGGAAGGAAGGAAAAAGAATCACCCAGCCATGACTTCCCGGACGTTGCCAATGCTCAGACCAATCATCCATCCAGAGAAATCGCGGAAACCTCTGTGCTTCAATTTAAAAAGTCTTCTGGCAGCTTTTTTAAAAAGTCTGCGGGCACTGGCTGAATTTGGCTTTGACTGACTGTACCACAGGGTGTGTCAATAAGAGCGCATTCGTCCCCAGAGAGTCACTGCTGGCGCACGCGAGGTGGCTGGACAAGATTCGCTGCTCTTACAGGTCTTGTGTGCCAGTGAATAATGAGTGCCGGGGCATCGATCATGATTAGGATAGTTTCATTAACACACCGTTCGAAAAGAACACCCACCCACCAACCCACCCACTACAACAGGGTGGCTCTCCTCACGTGTGTTAAATCTATATGGTGATGGCAATCGCTGATTACAGGAAACCAATCAGGTTGAGTTCAGGGGATCCAGCCAATGAGGGGGTTTCGTGTGGGGGTCCTAATGGAAAAAGTTATGAGTTTTTACAGCGCTGACTTCCCTTAATGCATGCAGCAGAGAAACATTTTATGGCCCTATTGTTCCAAGGCGTCAAAAAAAAAGGCGGCGAAGGGGGTACCTGGAGTTTAGGGACCGCTTGAACAGTCGGATTCGTTGCTCTGCCCCCACATTCGTACACGAATGATAACGCACAAAGAACAGCTTTGCAGCACACACACGAGCACGTCTGCTTTATGTACCACAGAAGCAAGTGTCTCGTGTCTCGTTGTCTGACCGAGTCTTAGCTTCATCGAGGGTGCTCAATGCACGGGGATGTAGTTAGTTGATTGCACAGCTTGTTCACAGTGTCAATCGATCCTTGTAGCGTCTGCTTATGCATGCAGTCAGTTGGGTGCCCCTAGCATGCGTGTCCTACGTCGATCGATGTCGACGTCGACGTCGACGTCGAGTCCATTATCATAGGTTTCGTGGCTCTCGTATCGAAAGTCGCGTCGTGCTTGGTGCTTTCCCTGTTGTGTCAGGTTTCCTTGCCAACGCTGCTGGTCACAGTGTGGCCAGTTGCCCGGATAGGAAGAGGCGGAGGCCGCGACAGGGCCGGATTGCCACGAGACGCTCGCGACGATGCACTCCACGCGGGCCGAGCACTCTTACTGATGACGATGGAAGCAAAAGAATACTTGTGCGTCTGTCTGATCAGGCTGTTCCGTCTGAGATATAGTGAAGTGACTTCGTGCTGCTTGACTTTTTTCCCCTCTGGAGTCTTCATGGCAGCTCTGACGGCGGCGGCAGCTTGTGTACTTTTAGCTTCCCCGGACACCCACCAGTCGTTGGGTGCTACTACAATCCCAGCTAAGGATCAGTACTGATTCGACAATTTCGGCTCGGTCGTATTGTGGAGAATGCAAATTATTGCTACCATTCATCTTCACTTGACAGACTTGAACACCTAACGTTTACTTCTACAGGGCAAGCACAAGGCCTGTCTGTCTGTCGGCCCGTCTGTCTAGCTGTGGCAAGAGTTGTTAAGCTGAAACTTAACCTGACAGTTCTTTCCAAGACAGACGGGTTGGCTCTTTAAGTAAAGGCTTGCCTTTGAACTTAAAGCCACTTTCTGGGAGGGATTTGGGAGGGACTGTTTAGCAATGAAAAAACTAACCTGGGGAGGCCCGAGATTCGAGCCAATGATGTTCTTCCTTAGTCATGAGTAGCTGGGGAGCTGCTCTCTCGTTCACTCTCCCTCTCACTCCCTCTCCCCCTCCCGGGTGGCTTCTTGGTGCGGTATCCCGTCTATCGGGGTTCCAGCCGGGAGAAAACAGGGAAACCATTGGGAATTTCACATAAAACTCTACACTTCCTGAGGCCTTCCATGGAGTGTCCTCACCTCCCGGCCTCTGCGGCCTTGGCTGCGACCTTGCGAGATCTGGACGAGGCCATCAACGGACAAGACCTCGCCTGCTCCGGTGAGAAGGGAGAAATCTAGTCTCAAGTGGGTGCTGCATGAATGGAAACGGCTCCAAGGCACCGAGTAACTGATCCGCTGCTCTGCATTTTACGCACTTAACGTCGTAGTCAATGGTGGTTGGTAAGAGATATGACTGAAGTTTTGGGGCTGTTCGTTTGGGCAACCCAAAATGAAGTCGGAACGGTGGAGACACTTAACAATGGGCAACATCATTGATAACAACGGTTCTTCCGTATCGTGACACTGGAGTTTGCTGCCGTGCACATTATTTTTCCTTATGCGAACGTGACATCCATATAAAATTTTTCAGTTTGCGGCAGTTCAGAGTCTGTTTGGCTGTGTCTGACTTGCGGGCAGCTGAATTGCGGCCGCTACGTCAAAGCCCATGGGCTGGCGCACTTCGAGCGTTCCGCCAACGTCAACAGGGCCAACAAAAGCTCCGCCAACAACGGAAGCCACGCTGTGTGCATGGAAACCAGGGAAACGTCAGTATTCTGGTGAGCATCATGACTTAAAAAACAAGGCTTATTTAGAGCTGGCATCGTCCGTCGCAATGGCAACGTAAGAAGCTATTGTGCTGTGCACAACACGCTTTAACGTTCTCAAAAAGCTGCATCAGCAGCTTTCTGAGAGCAGCTGTTCAGTCAGTGACCACTCACGCAACCTCTTTCATCCTCTCCAGCTATAGCTGTGACGACTTCGTTGTGAACACGGACCTGAAGCTGGAGTCCTTGAGGGCCAAGTTGAATTCCTCCATCACCCAAGGGCAACAAGAGGAGGAAGACTCAAGGTCCACAGCGAGCAAAAAGTCAGGTGAGAAGTAATGTTGATGATGATATAATAAGATATGGAGGGAATGGGACAAGGTTAAGGTTCCACCCAAATGCAACAGATCACGCTTCAATGAGAGTACAGGCAGCCGCAGGAACCCTGAAGGGTCGGATCCTCTCACGCGAGCATACGCACTTTTCTTCACAGATCTCTCTTTTACCTCTACCTCGGCGGCGGGTAGGCAGTCGCCGTCACCGCTTGACGTTGACTCTCCTGCAGCGATTGGCGACGGCGGCAACGACGACGCTGGCGACGCTGGCGACGCTGGCGACGCTGGCGATGCTGGCGATGCTGGCGGTGCTCATAAAGCTACCGGTGGAGGCGATTCTCGCAACCTTCGGCCGCGAAAACGCGGCCGCAACACCGGAATCGAAAACAATCGGCCGACTTCTACCTCGTCGAGGCCAAAGAGGCCCAGAAAAGTGGAAGGAGACAAGAGTAAAAGCACTTTGAGCAAAAATAAAAAGAAGAAAGGTGGAGGAGGAAAGAACTTGGTTGGGCTGAGAAACCTAGGAAACACCTGCTTCATGAGCGCTGTTCTACAGTCATTAGGGTAAGCGTGCGTTTTAGTTGCCCCAGTCTTTGCCACATGCGTCCCCCTGAGCTAGATTCCGGGGATTTGGGCGAGAATTGGTGGGCTCCCAGGGCTTTCAGGGGCGCTTCAATTGTGTTTTCCAGAGGTTAAGGGATGATTAAATCAAGTTTGTGGTCTGAAAAGTCGATCTGTTTGCCTCCGGGAGCAACTGGCAATCGTGCCTGGAATCGAGGTGTTGGAAGTTTGGCAGTGCATGGCTCAATCCTGGCTGAACCAAACCTGAACTGATCCCAATGTGCACTCGACGTACACAAGTGCCCCAACTTCAGATATCAGGCACGATCGTCGGTGAGCTCCTGTCTCAGCACGTGTAAGGGGGCTTTCTGATCCACTAGAGCTATCGGAGGATGTCTGACCGAGTTGATCTCTACCCTTCAGTAACATCCACGAATTCTGCCGAGTGCTGAAGCAGCTTCCTTCGCTGGAGGGTGCGCACCTGAACCCTGTTGTTCCTCCGGTACCTCCGGGCTCTCATCAGATGCACCGGGTCGGCTCCGCCGGTGCGCTCAAGCGTGACAATCACCACCGGAAGACATCGAGCTGCAACGACGGCGCCATCATGGCCGAAGAGCTCAGGAAAGTCTTAGTTGTTCTCAGCCAGCAGGACAAGGTTCAGGTCAAGGCGATCTCGCCAGAGGCGCTTTTCCACGTTATCTGGAAGGTCGTGCCCAGGTTCAGGTGAGGAATTTCAATGTCTCTGGAGTTCTGCTGTAGCAATTTCCTAATTTCCCATCAGTATTTTTAGAGTTAATTTGCTCTTCAACTGAAATATGTTACAACGTTCAGACGTGAGGGTCCTGCTAAATTCTCCGATCTTCTGCATTTAGGGGCTACCAGCAACAAGATGCTCATGAGTTCCTCCGTTACATGCTTGATCGCCTTCACAATGAACTTTTGGCACTCCTGCCTGGAGATTTGGCATTCATACAGAAGAATATCTCACCCTACTCCCGAAGGCTGTCACGAGGTACATCCATCCTGCATTACCCTTCAATAGTGAGACCAAAATTTAAAAATTCATTGAATTAAAAGTACACCAAGTATGGACATGAGCTTGTAGACTATGAAAGTAGAAAATATCTACCTTTTGACTGAGCAACATTTCTACATTCCCTTGTAAACGACATATGTTAAGCAAGGAGTAATGGGCAAGAAGAAATGACTCTTTTGCTCAGAAAAAGGCTGTGCGGGCCCCAAGTGGAATTTAAAAATCTTTTCGACGAAAAAGTAGAAGAAATTTACTAGTTTCTGTAGTCTGAAGGTTTACGCCAGTACCTTTTGTCGTTCTGAAAATTTTAGTCCTCGTTGAATATGGCTCGTACGGCACATCCGTGGTGTGATCACAGATCAGGTGGAAACTTCCTGATGGTATTCCTGTGCTATACGCGTGTAACATATTTTAGGCTACTTTTCCTCTTCTCACTCGCTGGTGACAACGATTTTCGGCGGAATGTTGCAGTCAGAGGTCAGTTGTCTGGGCTGCAACACCTCATCCAAGACCCACGACCCATTCCTGGATCTCTCCATTGACATCCCGACAAACTTCAACCTCCTGAGGAAGCAGAGCAAAGACACCAATGCTAAGGTAGAGGAGAACAGCACAAAGAGCAGGGAGAACAGCACAAAGAGCAAGGAGGACAGCAACAATAGTAGAGCCCGATGCAGACTGCACGGTTAGTGTGTCTTTAACAACAGTTGCCTTGTTTGCCCTTCTTGACGTTCTTGTTGTCGTGTACAGACTGCTTGCGCAAGTTCACGGACGTTGAGGAGTTGGGCGACTCGGAGCGGTTCTTCTGTGGCCGCTGCGGCCGCAAACAGCCGTCAACCAAGAAGTTCTGGATTAGGAGGTTGCCTAACGTCCTCTGCCTTCACATAAAAAGATTCAGGTGATGCTCGATAGAGAATTTAGAGATCGTAAGACAGGACTTTTGTTGTTTCTAGTGGACTAGTCTGGGACTGACACGAGAAATGATGAAATGGACTATAAAAAAAACAACCCCATAATCCTTTCTTTTCATGCCCAGGTGGAGCCACTACTCGCGCACGAAAATAGACACACACGTGGAGTTCCCACTTGTCAGTCTGGACATGTCCCCCTACCTCCTCAACAACCTACACGAGACCAGGTGCTCCAATGCTGGCTCCTGCCTCTATGACCTCGCTGCCGTCATTGTGCACCATGGATCTGGGTGAGTCATATTTGGAAATGTGCTTCGTTCAAAACCCCATTCACTACGCTGCAATCTTCAAAATGACTTTTCAAAATCAGTCTGATAGGAGCTGAAATATAGCCAGTTTAAAATGGTCGGTAGTTATCTGGTAGGTCCGGAGTCTCTTTCCGTTAGTTCATCTTCAGCATAAATGCACACATTAATTACAAACGCTATTTACATGTGCAGAAAGTAATGTCCACTTGGGTGCATTCGTCGAGCAAGTTTCATTCGCTGTGCTGGTAGCAAATGGATCAACAGCTTAATGTTACATCTTGGCATACGCCGGAATATTTTGTAGTGTGATGAAAATAATTTTTCATTTATAATTTCAGTGCTGGTTCGGGCCACTACACTGCTTTTGTAACCAAAGGTGACCAGTGGTATCACTTTAATGACTCCAACGTGTTAGCCACAGATCAGGATACCGTGGCCAAGAGCAAGGCCTACATCCTCTTTTACATTCAGAGAGAATTCCGGCTGCCATGAGGCTGTCAGAAGAACTCCATCATAGAATTGTTTGACAGACGTGTCAATGAGGGAAATAAACGTTTTTACTGCCCAATATTAAGAGCGCTCAAGCGCTACGGACGATCCATTCATGACCTTGGACGAGAATGTCTGCAAGTGGGAGGACTAACATGCGCAAACATCCAGTCAGTCATGACAGACACCGAACCATTTTGATCTGACTGCCGTGAGACACGTCGAAGGCCTTCTTACCCTGGTCTATGAGGGGATGAAGGGATCACGTTCTGGAGTTCATCCTCCTAAGTGGGGCAGCAGAAAGGAGAATGGTTGATGGCGACAGTTTGGATTACTGCGGCCATGAATTGCAATCAAATGAGGGGGTGCTATCACTCGGCATGCATGTTAAGTCATACTGTGTGTTGTGTGTCAGACAACGCACCCTCTATACAAGAACAGTGCCTTCTTCTAGGTACACTGCTATAGTTTTGATTTAGTCTGCTGGTTTTTCCACGGGACGTTCCCCTCGTAGCAAATCACCCCACTATTATGGCTTATGCAAAGCAGTATATAAAGCAATGTCTCGTTGTTGCCTCCTGTGCCACTCATTACTAAATCTTTCCTTGAGTATTGTTACAGTTCCTACCTCATTGTCAGTGGTAGACATACATTTGAACTCGTCATTCTGCTCCACGTACAGGATGTATTGGGTATTTTCATCCAAATCGCCGAACTGTTTGATGCTATATGTGCAATTCAGATACTTAAACACGAGATTGAGTATAAAAGTTCAACATCATGGCCGACCATTTTGATACTACAGCAGTACTCCAAAGACAGTCGGCTAGAGAGGAAGGCACCATTTCTTTCCCTCAAGTTTAGATTGAACAAGATCAGTAGTGCATCGAGGGTGGGGAAGTACAGCAAGGTCCAAGATGAATCTTGTCTGTCCAGGAAGAGGTGCAGCGAGGCGCCGTTCGGTAGGCTGAAGGAGTGGCGCTCTTCCAACTGATTCAGAATGATGTAGGCAGAATCCCTGATGATGCTCTTGGAGAGCTCGCGGATGCTGCCAGTGGTCAGGTCGATGGCCAGCACGAGCAGCTTTAAATTTCTTTTTGGCATCGCTGCATTAACGCATTGGAATCTCTTCAGCGATGGTGGAAACCTCATCAAACAAGGACATATTGATGAAGAATGGTGAGGCGTGCAGATCAACTACTGTCTCGTTGCCGATCTCCTTGGGCTGCTCATCATTGGTCTCAACAACGAAAAGGTACTCAGGAGATGGACCTTCTTGCCATAAGGGTGAACAGGACCTCAAATAAGCAATGACATGCTGTGTACAAATCATCTTTGCAGAAGTAGTCGCTGTTGTACGTGGCGAACGTCACAGTTGACGGAACTGACATCATATGGCGATTCAGAGTAAATCGTAGACACCACAGAACAGGAATTTGAGCCCTTCAAAATTCTCCAGCGTCACCCTTGTACCTACTGGCTGCAGTTTGAGCCCAAAACTCTACAATAGACATTTTTTGTTATGTTCGTCAGGGAGATTGAGACGAGCACCAAGTGTCTCTCAGCTGCTACACTGACGTCCTGACAGCCCTGATCAGCCTTTCTCTTCTCCAGAGTGCTCCCTTGGGAAATCTGCATGCCAGTCAGGGATCTGTTATACCGACAAATGTTATTTCACAGCTCACTGATGCTTGATATCAATGGGGAGCTTCATTGTCAGATGGACTCTTCTGAGACTGCCAAGCTGGCCAAGAAGATCTCCATCCTGGATGTCATCAACTTAACTGCCTCTTCCTGGTGCCAGATCTCAAGCATCATCATCAAGACTTGTTGGCACCATTTCAGGCTCATCCACACTGCTATGAGTGTGGAAGGTGAGCCAGCAGAGAAAGAAGAACACGGAGAGGAGTAAGTTGTGTCTATGGGCCTGCATTTGCCAATCAGCTTGAAAGAGTTTGAGGATTGGCTTCATAATGTCGATGATGATGCGCCTACTGCGTGACCTCCAACTGAGCGGGACATCATTGATGATATTACGGGGTCAAAGCATGATAAAGTTGATGATGATGAAGAGGATGAAGAAGAGACACTGCCATCAATGGAGGAAGTAAAATCAGCCTCCACCAAGGTCTGACAGCTTGAATTTTTGATTTTTTCCAAGCTTTTGCTGATTGAAAGTAAGGTAGTAAAGTGAATGGCCATGCAAATGCAGCAGTCAACCGTTGATAAATTCTTCAAGAGTCAATGAATAGTCTTGTTTTGTCTTTCTGTACTATCATTTAGCACTATTGGGCTGATTTCACACAAGGTTATTGCTTTAACCATTCAATATTCTGTTCTATGAGCTAAAAATGTGCTTTTTTTAACTCGAGGAACCCTTGACATAAGCTCTCCGCTTTTTGTAGCACACCACTTATTGTAGCAAAATCCATCAGCCCACGGCTGCTGCGGGGGTCTCAGTAAGTCTAGGAACATCAAAAATTTCTATTTTTGTTTTTAGACAAGATGGTTCCCAAATTATTTTTTTCTTCGATGAAGAAAGTTTGATATACTCTGTCAGCACAAGCACAAGTCACTCAATGTGACCTCCACCGGCGGCCACCACAGCCTTCAGACGGCTGAGAACTGATCTGCAGGCTGTACACACGGTATCCCCTTCAGTCTTCTCCCATTCCTTGATCAGGTGGACCCTTGAGGTGGTCCACGGACATGCAGAGGACATTGCACACCTGGCTCTGCAAGATGGACCACAGGCTGTAGTCCATTGAGTTGCAATCTGAGGAGGAAGGAGCCCACATCTCTTTGCTCCAGAATGTCAGAAAGTTGTCCCTGCACTATTTCTGCACATGCTGGGCAATGTGAGAAGGGACCTCATCCTACATGAATGTGTAGGACCCCTTTCAATACTGCCCCTGGCACCAGGGGAGCATGTCCTTCTTCAGGAGGTTCAGGTAGACCTTCTGAATCACCTTTACCCCAGCTGGGAGGAATACATGTACCAGGGGGGTCTTCTTGCCGCAGGAGCTCATGTCTGCCCACACCATGACAGAGGTCGGCTTTAGCCTCCTGAAGACTGACTGCTTATTGATGGGGGTGTTCTTGATGTCCTCGGAGAGGATCCTGTCATTTTGAGGGTTGTGGTCCCTCTGAATAGTGAAAAGTTTTTGTCTGTCACAAGATAGCATTGGGCACACATCTCAGGAGGTCTTTGATCAGGTTCTTGGCCCTGATCAGTCTCTTGAGCTTCGGGGACTCACTGAGCAGCTGGCTGTCAATGACCCTCTGCCTGTGAATGACCCTCTGCATGGCCCCCTCATTCACCTTGTGCTCAGAGGCCAACTTCATGATGGAGCGCTGGGGTCCTTTGTGCCTGACTACTTCAAAAAGCTTGTGCATCCTCACGGAGTTTGGTCGGCCACTCCTTGGTCAGTCTTGGACTCCTCCCATTTTGGCAAAATGTTTTTTGGTTGCCCAGACCATCTTCCTGGTGATCTTGAGGTTCTTGCGAGTTGTCACACTTCCATGGTGCTTTTTTCTGCATGAACCAAGGCCATGATGACCTCATGTTTGGCCTCTTGAGAGAGTGCCATGACAAGGATTGAGTTTGTTTTGAACGAAGTGTTGATTGGACTGGTCAGGTTGATATTCATGGCAGCTGGCACGATCAATTGATGAAAGAGCAGGACCATTAGAACGTTTATGTTCCCAGGCTTGCTGAGACCCCTGTACATTAAGCGGTGAGCACTGTAGCCCCACCGTCAACAGGAAAAAAAATCAAAGCGGGTTCATGTGCGCCGAGATTACAACCGCTTACAGCATCTCTAAAACTACTCTTGCTTTCATTTTCCTCAGGCAAGACATCCAGCCCGTGTATGTAATGGCCCACCCAAGTGTGGGTTTGTGGGTTTGAGGATCCCACACCTGAGTTGCGTGGGCCACGGGCCCAGGGGCCATCCAACTACTTAGTCCCACTTAATTATTATCTACGATACATTTGATATCACTCACAGAACTTCTGATACGCACTGTACAGTGCTTTATTCTTTGGTAGACAATGCCAATGACGCATGAACTGAGTTACAGGCACAGATACATTATATAGATAACATTTTCCACATACGTACCGTACAGGTGATTAATTCGTTGGCACATGAGATACTCAAACCGTGTAACAAGAAACGTACAAATGAAAAAATACTTTTCTGCACTTCGAAGCTTGTGGGTAGTAGGAAAGGTCAACAAACAATGCTCTTGATTTGTGTACGGACATTTAGTTCGTTTTGCTCTAAAGCAGGAAGCAACCTTCTCTTTGGCACCTCAGATTACCCTAATCTTAAAACTTTATTTCCCTATATTCCCTAGTTGGAAATAAGCATTCCACACATTCTCCCTTGAATGGAACAAGCCCAGCAAGGCCTTAGACACAGTAAAAAAGCTTACAAGTGCAGTTATGTTATATATTGTCAGTCAAAACAAAACTCTTGGCATCGGCATCAGACTCGCTTGTGCCATACTCTCCAAAACATAAGCTCTCATCTTATAAAAGCTCCTTATGAACCAAGAAAATGTAATTGTTTATGATCTCTTCACAACAGCTTTCATAGTTTTGTAAACTTATCTCGCTTAGATCTAATGAGTGAACGGTAAAAAGGGCAGTGGTTTGAAGCTATGTCCAATTTGAGCAAGATCGACAAAGGCTACATCTGCAGTTTTGAGCGTGGTGTTAGGACTGACTTTTTTTTTATGTAATGTAGTAGTTAAAGATGGACAAGATGGCAGAGGACTCTGTCATCGTTCGACTCTGCTCCTTGAAGGTGTTCCAGGCGCAGATTGATCTTGAGAGTCCTGGGAATGACGGTCTTACCCTTGCCAGCTGTGATGCACATGATAATGATGACCTTACAGAGACTTCGTCATGTGCCTCCTCAATTGTCTACTTTAGTGAAAAAATATCTTTTACGAAAGATGTAGAAAACTGATAACTCGACATCTTCTATTTCCACAACTACTTCACCAGGACCCTTCGACCAATGCCATCTAGATCCAAAAAACCATTGCCCTATGTACGGTTCCCCCGGTACATTGATATGACCGCATTTTGGCAGTTGCCTTATTATGACTGCCGCCAAAAATGAAAAACCCGCCAGTAGAAGAACTTATCACATCCTTTTTCAAACATCCTGCAAAAATTACGCACTTATGTATCTGAAAATATAACGTGTTTTCAAAAGCATTTGCATGGTTTGTGCCCACCAGAGCAATTTCAGTCAGTTTATCTGGCGTAATAACACTCCATCACTTCTAGGACACTTATAGCATTTGGAAAGTGCCTCTTATAAGAAAGTTTGATCACATTATCACCGTATGACTTTACAGAAGTTGTAAAGGTAGATTCCACTCAAATTCCAAAACCGATCTCGTTCCCGCCTAGCACAATAATGCGTGCAATGAACGTACGTATTGGCATAACTGATATATATAAATATTACGCCAACATGAGCACATGCACCAATATATGCAATGGTTTCCATGATGCCTTACCTGGTCATTGAAGAAATACATTTGCTTACAGATTTGCTTCTGACGTGCAATTTTGCAGGCAAATGTCTCTAGTGAAAGTGCAATTTGCACAACTGAAATCAAGTAACGAGAAGAATGCATTGTAGGTGTGAACGTACCTTCCTCCTCCGGTAGGAAGTCGTAGGCTGCAAGAGTGGCAATGAATGTATTAAAGATATGTTGCATGCACACAAAGTCCCCCTTTTGCCGAGTTTTCCAGTGTTCAAAATCTGACGAATTTGACCTGTCCGAGGTATTTTACTGCCCAGTGGCGAACTTCATTTCACAGGCTTTGTAGCACTACAAGAAGTATTCAGTGAAGAGGCTGATCTAGACTGGCAGGGCTGACCAGGGCTGCGTTTCTCACTATTTGGATTATCGATATAAAGCTACAAAATCAGACTATGAAGCTCTATAGTCCGCCTTTTTGGAATATACTGTAGAGTGTTTGCAGGAGTATAAATAGGTTTGAGATTTTCTACTCTTACGAAATAAGACGGCACAGGCAGCAGAAATTTTGCGTCAAATCTGAGGGACTCTCTCCATGTAAAAATTCCCCTCAAAAATGTACATTACAGCCTACGCACTTAATTATAGTTACTTATTGTTACTTTACTAAGTAACTTATGCTGAGGTCATGATTGCCCTCGGGCTAATAGCCTCCGACAGTATGAGGTCAAATCGCCTCGGCAAAAAAACTTGCTGTGAAAATGCTGTGCTACAACAAAGGGACGCAATGCATAGTTAGTGTATGCTTACACGGAACGGAACGGAAATATCACTTACGGTCGATGCATTCGTCCCACTCGGCTGGCTCTCTGATGAGTCCGTCAGAGTCGCAGGTCAAGAAGACCTTAGGCAGGACATACCAGTCCCTCTTGAACTTGAGGTCACCGGCACAACCGTAGGTGATCTTCGTTCCACTTGGAACAGCAGGGTTAAATCCTGGGGGTATTAAAATAGCAGAGGGTACATTGCTACTTCAATTGCCTCGAGGAAACTGTACATTGGATATATTTTCTGGGTATTTTGGAGAGGACAACACTAAATACCTGGCTCTCCAAATCCAATGTAGTTGATGATAATGTCTCCTGTGACTTCTACAGTCTTGAAGACGATGTCTGGAGTTCCATCTGGGATGTTGTAGTCGGGCACTGCTTCTCCATTGAATTCCACGGAGAACAAAAAGTTTCCGGGCGAGTAGTCAACGTACATGAAGATCGGGACTCCGAAGTCCACTGAGACTCCCTCACTTCTGGGAAAGTTGCCCTGAAATGCAAGGAAGAAAGTCCTTGTATGTCCGAAGCAGCAAAGCAAAAAATCCTGTCAAAGTCACTTACAGTGAGAGAACTTCGAATGTTGAGCTGTGCAAAACTTGGATCAATTTCGATTTTGAGGACCTCGTTGCCGAAAAAGTCAATGAGGCTGATGACGGGTTGGTCATTGACATCGTCTTTCATATAGCCGTCGATGACGAGGACTTTGCCTCGTCCCATCAGCGTGGAGACAGGTAGAGATACGGGAATCTCTGGTTCGTAAGCCGAGGTGTCTGTGAAAAAGAGTGAATGCAGTGATGTTCTGTGTTCAGGATCAACAAATATTGTTACACCACCAACATCAATGACAGGAGTTAGCTTCTCTTAGACTATGGCTACATTAAGGGGTCATCTCAGCAAAGCAAGATACGTCACTGAAACGAAAGCAACCTGTGCAAACTTTCTGCATTGTCAGTTTTTCTGCAAAAAATACAATTTGGTTTGGGAAACATATCGCTTCTCCTCAGGAGTGACAAAGCAGTTTCTTTCATGAATTCTGTAAATAGTCTGGCTGGGAACAAAATTAACTTTTCACTTATGCCAATATCTCTTTTATAGGATGCTCCAGTGGAAGAGCTCAAGCATAAGAGAATTGTCAACCGGAAGGTAAGTCGGCTGAATAGAAAGATCTTGGCCAAGAAATATACCTTCAAGAAGTGTCAAAGAAGTTCCATGCTCAGGATAATATATCATGTTTGCCTCTGGAGGTGGCTCAGGGATGATATTGCAGTGGGTCCCTGAAACAAGCGTGGGGTACTTTGACGTGTACAACAATCTAATATTAACATTTCGGCTTACAAATGCAGGGATCTAGCTCCGTCTTCGTCCACTCTTTGTTCCACTGGCACACTGTCGTCAAGGTGTCATACATTTCTAGCGTCTCAGAGTTTTGGAACTGTGCATAAGGACCACAGGTGTATCTGGCCAAGAGGAAGCTTCCCTTTAACACGCTTGTTTCAATGCCATCATAGTTCGAAAAATCAGTATGATAGCAGGATCATTATGGTTATCTTCCATTAGGTTTCGACTTACTCTATGACAGAGCCATACACAGGTTCTTTGTTCCATATCATTGAGCCTCCTCTTGGTTTTGCGGGTGGATCCAAGCACTCCACAGCTTTAAAAAGTCAATCAGATAAGGAGAGTGTGCGTGTAGAGACAACTAGAAAATGATCAGAAGCCTCTTACTCGGGACGCAGGAAGGTATAGGACTTGGCCACTCAAACGTTCCATCATCTAAGCACTTGACATTGAAAGACTCCTTATCCCTGTCATCTTCAAACCATAGGCCACTGTGCTTGCA
>JAAUXU010138150.1_pt1 | contig 29924 bp, 21 predicted proteins | sample 7278151 | NCBI WGS metagenome assembly JAAUXU01 (sample SAMN14350113, study PRJNA611818) | marine sediment metagenome | isolation source: surface marine sediment (1.8m) | place: French Polynesia: Moorea | collected 2018-08
TTAATCCCCCCCCCCCCCTTTACACCAATCCCCCCGGCCGCGGGGTGGGGGGGGGTGGCCCCCCCCCCCCCCCCCCCGCCGTGTTCGTGCTCGGCGCCGCCGCCGCCGGCGCCCACCCCGACGACGACGACGCTGCTGCTGCTGCTGTCTGAGCATGGCAGAGAAACCTTTGTTCTCTTCATACTCAAGCTCGACGATTCTATAGTTAAAGCAATTTTTTGCCCTCAGTAGTGAGATGCAGATGAGCCCGCAGAGCAGCCAAGGTGACCCTGGCAGGGGATAACTGACGTCTCACTTATGGGATGCCAGAGCGGAAGGGGTAGCAGACAAGCATTAATCGTAAAGGAACTTGAAATTCGAGGCAAAATCAATGCTCATTCAAGAGCTGAATGCCGAAGAGAGGAGTAGTAGAATTTTATCTTTGCCCTGGGATCGCTGATTGAATGGCCGCTATAAGGCAGCAGATGCGTTAGTCGAGGGAAGCCAATGATAGCGTTGAGTGGTGTTTCCCAGCCGCTATCCAAAGTTTTAATCAAACTTTTCTAAATCTATTTCGGGGATTTTTCAACGAGATTTACGCACACTTCCACGAGCACCGTTTACTCATCCGCTCGTCTCCGGCGCGCACCCGGACCGATGAACCCAATGTGTGCGAACACAAAGCGAATGGAAGAGCATTGTCCAATCACGTATGTTCCTCTTCCCCATAACCCCTTTTTTTTTTCTCACGGAGGCAATAAGATTGGGTTCTAATTTCTACTGGCCTCAAAATAACAACCCTGGCATTTCACAAAATCTTTTTCTTCTCTTCCTCCAGCGACTCCGGGCTGGCCCGGGCTGGCATGAAAAAAACGTTGCCTGGCAAACTCCCCTCTCGTCTCGCTCCCCTCCACTCTTCGGCCGAGCACATTTGCACTTGGAATTAAATTCAATATCAAACAATGAAGATGGCAGAGCTGGAGAGGGGGGGGGGAGAGTGGCAGTTAGGCTGTGGAAGAGCCATCGAGCTTAAAGGGGACGACGACGGGCGACTCTCCTCACTCATTCTTTTGCAGCAGGGCTCTAACGAACGAGACATATTTGGCATGATGGCTGCGGCCAACCAGCTCGAAAAGAGCTCCTTGCTTAAATGCTTGTAGCACTACGTATGCAATAGGCCACTCTCTCCGTCGGAGTAAGAGAGATGCCTGGAGAATGCCAAATTAAGCTGGGAATTCCGTGTTGGCGCCCGTGTCATGACATAATCATAAATGGGCCACATTTTGGCCATTGCTGCTCATTACCTCAATCGGGTACGGGACTCGTATACAACTGGTGGCCAATTCGGATCCAATATGGCGAGCCACACAGTAAATAGCAATCATTTTTAAGTCTCTGTCTTTTCTACTTATGGTTTTGCCTGATGACTTAATGCGCTCCAAAGACGATGGGAGAGGGGGAAGAGCCATGTTTCGCTTCTTAAGTCGCCGTTTATGCAATGAGATTAGGCATTGCTCGCATTAATGGAAGACAGAAAGAGAGGAGGCAGCAGACAGATTTTTATAAGCCCAGATTTTCCAGCTCTATTTTCATGTAGCACGTAGCACTTTACCGTGTGAGTCACAAAGCAGGTCCGACGCCTTCATTCTGGTTGCCACCCATTGATCGGTCTTCTTCAGGCCTCCCTGCTACCCGCCCCCGTCGTCACACACTCACACGCAGTCACCCAGCGTGGCGGAGATTTGAAACTCACGTAGCTTAGCAGAGATTTTGCTGTCTCTTCCACTACTTTGGGTTCCAGTATTCTGCCGCATTAACATGAGTGATCACGTATCGTTCACATGTCTCCTGTAGCTGCATCATCAGACCTGAGTGTCCGTCCTCCAAGTCTCTTCAGCTATAGTAGAATCAATTAAAAGAGAGTAAAGGTGTCTTTGCCTTTGTGGGGCTTCCTTAATTTTAAAATGAATAGGAAAGACTATTCGCATTTTGATCGAAACCCTAAAAGCGTTGTGTGGCACGCGCTTTTCTCGGCATCTGGTAATAGAAGCAGCCATTTATTTTTCCCCAGCCATTAAGCCGTTAGCGATTCCTGTAACTCTTGAAGCCATTGAAGGAAAGCGCTTACTTTGTTGGTTTCATCAAGCTTCTTACAATTTCTCTCTAAACTCGCGCTAATCTCGTTGCTTGTCCGCTTGCGTTAGTTAGCCTTAACTCGCCTCTCTCGCTCGCCGCCGACAAGCCTGACAGATAGACAGTTGGACTTGTGTACTACTTCTGCGCTTGGTTTGACTGCCTGTCATAGCGCTGGAGGCTTCATTGTCTCGGTCTTTCTTTCGCACAGGGGCGCAGTGGTGAGACGAGGGGTAATCATGGCGATTATACAGTTGCTAATTTCCTTCCTGCCCAGCCGCTGCTGCCTTGGCAATGTTTCCTATCAATGTCATTTCCAGCAAACATAATTGGGTGGCTGCCTTTTCCCAGGCTCTGTGAAATTGCAGCCTGCATTTCTCTAACTTCATTTCGTAATTTGCGGAGCCGCCGTCGCGTAATTGCGGGTTGGGCGCAGTCAAGAAAACTGCTGATGATGACTTCTCCTCCTCCTTCAATATTCTCTCTTTTCATTGCAGGACCTGACAAGGGCAAGGATTCGCAGCCGCAGCAGTCGCAACGACCGCAGGAGCAGCAGCAACAACAACAGCAGCAGCAGCAGCAACAACAGCAATCCCCATGCCCCCTGTGCCAGGAGCCCTTCGCCGAATACTCCGCACTGGAATCCCATGTCATGCAGGTCCACTCCGTCAACTCCGAGGGGCTCCAGCGGCTGCTGACGCTAGTGGAAGGCTCGCACTGGCTCAACCGTGCGCAACCTCAGCCACAGCCTCCGCAACAGCAAGCAGCCGCCGAAGACCAACAGCAGCAGCCACAAGCAGGTACGAGCGGCGTTCCCTCTTCCACCTCTCCTTCGTCATCCTCCCCCACCTCTCCTTCGTTAGGGGCAGTTTCAGAAAAGCACGTGTACAAGTATCGTTGCAGCCAGTGCAGCCTGGCCTTCAAAACCGCGGACAAGCTCTCCCTACATTCCCAGTATCATTTGATCCGCGATAGCACAAAATGCCGCTTTTGCGGCAGAAGCTTCCGCTCTGTCCAGGCTTTGCTGAAGCACGTGGAGACAGGACATGCAGATGTATCAAAAGAGGAGCTTGCGCATTACAAGCTGGGTCTGATGAATCACCCTCTGCTCCTAGCAGGGCTTTCTGGACAAGCCATTCTCGATCCAGACATCCTGAAAAAGAAGAGCGGTGAAGACGATGACGACGCAGCCGAGGAGATGGAGAGAGAGCCACAGAATGACAGCAATGCAACCGCCAACAATAGCTCCTCTGACCAGTCGTTCAAGGATGCTCTGGACAACATCTTCAATCGAGGAGGTGGGCCCAAATTTCCCAGTAGGAAGATTGAGAAGGGACTTAATTATCCCTTGGAAAAGTATCTGGACCCCAACCGACCATACAAATGTGACGTGTGCAAGGAGTCGTTCACGCAGAAAAATATTCTCCTGGTTCATTATAACTCGGTCAGTCATTTGCACAGACTTAAAAAGACCATGCAAGACCAACAAAACAAAGAACATTTGGCGGCCGCAGCTGAGTTGAACAAAACACCCGCCTCTTCCCTTGAGACTGCCATCAGCAACCTTCGTAAAGATACTGAAGACGAGTCATCCAAGCCGTACAAGTGCAACATCTGCAAAGTTGGCTACAGCCAAGGCTCGACTCTAGACATACATATAAGATCGGTTCTGCATCAAACCAGGGCGTCAAAATTGCAAGAACTGGCCATAACGGGGCAAATTGACCTCAGTCGACCTCTCATAGAACAGCCGGACCCGAAGCAACAGCAGCAGGACCAACACAAAAAACTTCTGACCGAAATGTTGAGTCCCAAAAGTCTTAACTCATCCGGCAGCTCGAATCCTCCTGCACCGACGTCCCCAAGTTCTCCCGGTGTGCAGTCGGGCGGGCTTACTCCTCAAAGTAGTCCCTTGGCGGCGGGATTGCAGCAGGCTCTAGCTATGGGAGGAAATCCAGCCAGATCGCTCAGTGAGATCTTTGCAAACCCTGAACACTTCCAGCAGCAGCAGCTAGTCAAACTTCTTCAGTCTCTTCCCGGGAATCAGAATCCAGCTCCTGGATTGTCTCAAGGACCGGCTCCCTCGGGAGCTGTCGGCTCGCAATCGGCCAATGCAGATGAGAGAGCGAATCAGACTTCAACCAGCGTCTCTACTGACGCCAAGAGATCTTCCCATGTTTTGAAGAACCTGCTTCAAAACTATGGTTTTGAGCTTGTCATGCAATTTAACGAGTATCATCAGCGCAAAAGACAAAAAGAGGAGGAAGAAAGAAGACAGAGGGAAAGTCAAAATCAGTCTTGCAGTGATCAAGAGAATCCTGGCTTGAATGGACAACCGGAAGAAGGAAAGAAAGCACCCGAAGAGGAGGTTCCGGGATCTCCAGTACCAGAGATAAAAAAGTCAAAATGTCCAATTTGCAATAAGGACTTCTCAAGCATATGGGTGTTGAAAGCGCATAGTGAAGAAATTCACAAGGACGTTGTCCCACAAGAGTTCCTGGAAAAATATGTTGAGGAGCTCAAGTCCAATCTGGAGAAAGATCAGAAAGGGACCCCAGGGGAGAATTCGCCAACTAAAGGAACTGAAGATGACAAAGAGAGCGGCAGTCCTGAAAAGACAGGCAATGAGACTTCTCCTGAGAAGAATGAAGAAATCCCCACCAATTATCCAGAGACATCAACGCCAAAGAGTGGAAATTCAACTCCAATCGTTTCTTTACCCGAGAGTGAGCAACGACCCTCGAGACCTTCTTCGACTGCACATTCGACTAGCAAGGTCGGCGAGTCGCCTAGCCTATTTAACGTGCAAAATGCATTCCAGCAAGCAATATTGGCAGCGCAGCAGCAGTCGCAGAATATCAATCCCATGATGCTACATCTGTCTCAACTGCAAAATATGAACCCACTTGTGGCAATGAACCTGCAGCCTCCCTTGGTTCCTCCTGCACTGCTACAGCAGAAGCAGCCTCAGAGTGGCACCAGCAGAGAAGGTCAAAGCAGCATGGACCCCATGATGCAGGCGTTGCTGGCACAAATCCAATCGGCGCAGATGCAAGTCGATCCCTCCTTGCAAGCGCTGACTAAGCTGGGAATCGATCCCAAGCTGGTCTCCCAAACAGGAATGGATCCAAAGCAATTGCTCAGGGGTGGTTTCGACACCAAACTGTTCGGGAGCCTCATTAAGCCATCGGACGGACCCAAGAGTCCTGGACAGCTGCACCAACAAGCTTCAGGAATGCTTCCGCAAAATCCTGATCCAAACTTGCTCTTCCACCTGGCACAGATGAGTAGCGACCCCAAGATGTTCAACCCGGGACAACATAACCCTCTTGACGCAAAACCCGCGTTTATGGCCATGCCACCTATTGAGCCAGGGAAGGATCCCAAGAGTCTTCTCATGGCGCAAAAGCCAATATTTCAGCAGCCAGAACAGACGAAACGGGCAAGAACGAGGATCACGGATGACCAACTGAAGATCCTGAGATCTAACTTTGACATCAACAACTCTCCCTCTGAAGAAATGATCAACAAAATGGCAGGTCAGACTGGTCTCCCACCTAAGGTCATAAAGCACTGGTTTCGCAACACCCTTTTCAAAGAACGGCAAAGAAACAAGGACTCACCATATAACTTTAACAATCCGCCATCAACGATGCTTAATTTGGAAGAATACGAGAAGACTGGAGAACCCAAAGTAATCCCTCTCAAGCCCGAAGAACAAAAACAATACACTGACAGCGAGAAGCCGAAAAAAGACGACAACACAGAAGAAACGCCAGCCTCGTCTGAGCCATCCCAAGGTCTTAAGGTCAGAAGTGAAGAACAAATGAAAAATCCCGACGCTATTAAGGCAAGCACCTCATCAAAGGAAAGTCCTCCCGTCTCTGAGCATTCTGCTTCTCCAGCGAGTCCTCCACGCAGTCACACTCCAGTCGATAGCAGCAGCACTTCATCGCCAGGTTGCATGACGCTGACCAATATACTGAGTCACGCCTCCCCACTGACAAAGCCTGGAGGACCGGGATTTCTGCCGCATGGTCTAGTGCCAAATTTTCCAGGAGTACCAAATTCAATTCCGACATCTCTTCCAAGTTTCTTAAACCCCTTAGCTACTATGATGTCATCTGATCAGCCGCCAAGGCAGAGGAGCCCACAGCCCACGGCGCAAGGAATAACTCAGGGAAAGCGTGCAAATCGAACCCGATTTACTGACTACCAAATCAAAGTGTTGCAGGAGTTCTTTGAAAACAATGCCTACCCTAAAGATGACGACTTGGAGTATCTATCGAAGCTGCTGTCCCTCAGCCCAAGAGTGATCGTGGTTTGGTTCCAAAATGCAAGGCAGAAGGCAAGAAAGATCTATGAAAATCAACCACCAATTGATCCGAACGATGACGGTGCTGGTAGATTCACCAGAACGCCCGGTCTCAATTACCAATGCAAAAAATGCTTATTGGTCTTTCAAAGATACTACGAGCTCATTCGACATCAGAAGCAGCACTGTTTCAAGGAAGAAGATGCCAAAAGATCAGCTCAAGCGCAGAAAGCAGCCGCGCAAGCCGCAGCTCAGTTTTCAAGCCAGGCTTCGAGTGCTTCAAGTAGCTTGAACATGAATGTCATGACTCCCAACTCGGAAGACAGCAATTCCAGCCTTAACCTAGAGAGAGCAGTCACGTCACCTATGTTTAACAGCAGTGGCCAGGATTCAAGGAAATCGTTAGACGGTTCTGAGGAATCAGCATTCGATCAAAATAAGCTCCCAGTGCAAATGAGAAGACCAGATGACGAGAAAAAGATGACTCCGTCTATGTTTGACCAACTGACCCGTGAAGATCCCTTTGCAAAGTTTGCCAACGTCCCCACAAGCAATCTGTTCCCGACGTATCCACCCACGTCCCCGTTCGGAATGTTGCAGCAGCAAGCACTTCAGAATTCAAGGGACAGAGACTCTGACGAGTTGGACAATGAAAGCGTCGATAGCTCTCCATCGTCTACTACTAAGAGAAAGCTCTCAGAAGATGGCGATGCCGAGGAAAAAGATGATGCAGGACAACCTAGAGATAAGAGACTGAGGACGACAATCCTGCCTGAGCAACTGGACTACTTGTATCAAAAGTACCAAATTGAGAGCAATCCAAGTCGAAAGATGCTTGAACAGATTGCCTCTGAGGTGGGCCTGAGAAAGCGAGTAGTCCAGGTTTGGTTTCAGAATACAAGGGCACGGGAGAGAAAAGGCCAGTTTCGAGCCCACCAACAGGTCATCAACAAGAGATGTCCCTTCTGTCCAGCCCTGTTCAAGGTGAGATCAGCACTGGAATCTCACTTGGCCACCAAACACGCTGATCAATATACCCGAGGAGAGATCAATATAGACTCTCTGCCAGATGCGGAGGGGATTGATGTAGAATCGGGAGAGCACCGACCACTGTTGATGTCCCACAACAACGCAAACAATGCAGCAAGTTCTACTCAGTCAAACTTTGCCGGACCAACTAGTGACCTGGGAGAATCCGTGAGAAAGTACTATGAAGATACCATGAAGAGATACATGAATGACCTCCAGAACTCTTCAACGCAAGCTACTGAGCAACTTTCCCGAAAAGAGGGCGGTAATTCCGCCTTGGATTTGACATCAGGAAGCGCTTCAGGCCCAGCCCTGGATCTGAGTGGAGCGAAAGAAAACGACAACGAAAGCTCCGTCTTTGACAAGAGTGGCGAGGATAGATCAGACTCAATGAGTGAAAACAACCTGGACAATCGAATATACGACTTTGATGGAGAGGAGTCGCAGCAAGGAGCTGCCAGCCCGTCCTCCAACAACGGTCAGGCCGCGACATCGAAATCAGATTCCGGCACTGCTGCAGCAAACGCTGCAGCCAAGCGGTTCCGCACGCAAATGTCGAACATCCAGGTGAAGGTGATGAAGAGCGTTTTCCAGCACTACAAGACACCAACGATGAATGAATGCGCGACGCTGGGCAATGAGATCGGGTTGCAGAAGAGAGTTGTTCAGGTCTGGTTTCAAAATGCCAGAGCTAAGGAAAAGAAGGCCAAGCTGCACCTGCAACAGCTCATGGGCAGAGAACCGGAGAATCCACCTCCCCCGGAGGAGTGCCATTTCTGCAATTACACGTACACGCACAAGTTTGTCATACAAGACCACCTGTTCTCGAAGATGCACCTTGATCGCATACGTACTGCAATCGACGAGGGGCGCTACGACCCCGAATCGCCTGGTCATGCCCTTTCTCAAGCTGCTGCCCTACTGCAGCCTGGAGTGGTCGGAGCTGACGACTCCAGCAAGACCTCGCCCCAACTGCAAATGCTCCAGATGGCGGTGTCTCAGGGCATCCGTCTGCCGCCTCCCTCTTCTTTGCCCCCACCTCCACCCCCTTTGTCCACGGCTGCTCAGGCCTCCTCGGCGAGTGACTCGACTAGTGTAGCCAGCACGCCCAAAGCGACAGCAGCCGATACCACGAGCACCGTCAAATCGGACGAGGAGTCCTCTCGCAATGACATGGAGAAGACTCTGATGCAGCAGATCTACGGCGTGGGCCACGGCATTTCCTCCTACCCGAGCGGAGTGGCCACGGCAAATCCCTTCCTGCACCCAGCCATGTTCTCCGCATCCTCCGGTGAGTTCACGTCATAAAGTTCGCACCTTTTCCTTAATTCTCACAATACAAACACTCAGTCAGTCCTGCGCGTGCTGTCTGCGCGGCCCGCAATATGACGCATGTACACTTGCAATAATTTTATGCTCTGGTGTCGCTGGCTCTATGCAGATGCCGACGAAATGGGCGATTATTTCGATTATGGCCCTCTTTCTCTAGGTACTAACTCCCCGTTACCGCGGTCTCATTTAGCGCCTGCATTCAGCAGAGTCCGGCATAAATTGTGAGAAGCACAAAGGAAGCGAGACCTGACCGACCGTGTTATGACTCCGCCCGAGACTAGTTAGATGGGCATTGTGTGTCTCTCTGCCATCCCGCCTTAGAGTCTCATTAACCCTTGTCTAGAATTGTGGCGAGAATTTACAGTCGCCTTAGCATGGAGGCATGCGGGGATAAATCGCTGGCACGCTCCTTCGCCATTTGATATCAGGATTTCTCCCTACTCATATCTTGAAGCTTAGCAATGATAAACCAGTCTCTCGTTAAGTGCTTGTAGCAAGGAGGAGGCAGCAGCCACTCTCTCTTTTCTTGGGCTCGTGCCTAATAATGGTAATGAATTTTTAAGGCAGATTTATCGGAGCTGAAATTTCTCCTTAAAGAGAGAGAGAGAGAGAGAGAGAGAGAGAGAGGCATTCGGTAAGCATGGCATACTAATGCACTCGGACGATAACCGACCACTGTTACAACAACCGGTTTCATCGACTGACCGAGCACGAGGATAAGTGCCCTCTGGATGGCAGGGACCGTCGCAGAAATTTTTGCCAGTAGTGCAATTACTACCAGAACAACTGTGCGACTATTATTACGTACACGGCAAATTCTTTCTCTCTCTCTCTGTCTCTCTCTCTTCTCCCCACCTATTTATCGGCTGTCGGACCAAGTAATTGTACTGGCTCTAGGCGTGTAGTGCCTTTTGAGCAAACACCGCTACTGACTTTCCTCCTTATTTGGCTGATGGAGGTAAGCTCATTCGATCAAACTCTTCGTCTTTCTTCTCTCTCTTCCTCGATGAAATAAACGCCAGGCAACATTAAAGAAGAAAGCATTAACAGTTGGACGATAACGCGGATGAAAGGGAACGAAAGTACAGGAAGACCTTCAGGATAACAGGTAGCACAAGTTTAAATGGCACGAGACACCTGCATCAAGACAACCAGGCCTTTGGTGCTTCCCTCCCCACTTTTTTTTTAATTTTTAGGCAGGTAGGTGACTCGGAAATAATTTCTCTTCCGATTCCAAATTACCGGTTTGATAGACAGCGCGGCAAGGAAGCCCTATCGACCGGTAATTTCAGTCGGAGCTATTGATTGCCTTCGGGGCTTCCTTCGTACACATGTGTGGCACAAGCTGGTACATACGCACCTCCGTGAAGTATTCCTGCGCGGAGTACGTGTACGCGTAGCACAATACGGCGCAGTGTCGTATCCAAAGAGGGAACCGTTAGTAGAGCCTGTTTTGTTCTCCCGCCAAAGTGCTACGTAGGCGTTCATGTTTCTCCCTGCATATTATTATCGAGGCATTTAGTAGAAGTTGTCGCGCTGTCCTCATTTTGCCAAATTTTCTCATCAAATTATCGGTCTTCGATACGTGGCAAACTCCTTCCTCCTTGTACGAATACTTGCCCGTGCAGAGCCCTACCAAGCAGAGGCAGGAGCTGCACTGGCACGACGAAACGTTGCTCATACTCTGCACTGCATTATCATAGTTTCTAAAGTGAGTGAATAAGCAGCAGGACAGGAGGGAGAGCATCAAGATTGGCTCCTTTCTTCCCCCTTCCTGTCCCCCCCCCTTCACACCCTCTCCTCCCCATCTCCCCTGCCACACCTCCAGATGAGACATTTGAAATGCTGTCAACTCCAAGACAGCAATCGGAAATTAAAACCTGGCTCACTCCTCTTTTCTCTGAATATATCTCTTTCCTGTGTGTCTGTTAGAGCTTGCGTGCGTGTGCGCGCGCCCCGCACGTCGCACCGGAGGCACAGGTATACCACGAGTCAATACACGTATGTACGTCCGTGAGACCTCTCTCGTGTCATCCGCTTGGCCGAACAATCAGCGGGGCTACTACATTCCACGCGAGGTCTGCTGCGGAGACGAAGACAATCTTGTAGTGGTAGCATCTACCACATACGTGGGGGAAAATGTCTCCCCTCCTGACTTGTCTGTAATAACGCAGAGACGCGCTCACACACATGCTCGAACAAAGAAAGAGAGCGTTTTTCGATCACTGCTCCCAATGTCATTCAGGCGAGTACAGATCTCCAGACAGGAAGAGAGATGGGAAGGAGGAGAAAATGTGGATCAAGGCATTAGGGGCTTAATATGGCCTCTTTCTCTGTCTCTCTCTCTTTCACGCTCTTCTTTTCTCTCATAATAGGTCGATCAGAAAGTGATGAGTACTAATGCATGCATGCTGGCAGGGATCGATGTGAAAATAGCGCCTGAGCGGAAAGAGAGAGAAAATAATGTGGAGGAAGCAGGGAAGAAAGACTTCCTAAGCCTGGTGGAGATTAATTCGTGCCTTGGCTTCTTTTCCACCATATTGCTGCCGTGTTAAATTTCACTTTACATCAACACCCTGGAGCTGTGTGGGACTACGCGTACAGTACGGTTTCTGTTGGCACCACTTTAACGATAACATGGATGACTGGCTTTTTCCTCCCCGGTCGTTAAATTACGTGAGCGTGCAGGTACGAGTAGTGTGTCTTCCATTGCTCAAATTGCATATATACCTAAGACAGTATATTGCATGTACACGTGCACCATAAGTACACACAGTCACTTTAGAGCGCGGCCCTCTGCACTGCATAAACGCACGTGTCATTTCTCTCTGGCTCTTCTTACTCCTCCTCCCCCCCCCCCTCAAGGCACGGGATCAGGACGCACAAGAGCGTGAAGCTATCTCGAAGGGGACATGAGGGCTAATTAACCCCGCTGGGCCTCTCCCCTGGGAGCCCCGCGTAATCATTTCTGCGTTCATGGGCGAGTGAGTGTGCATATGCGGTTAGGAACCCCCGCAGCACCAATTACTCGTGATGAATGCCAGCCCGGCCCGGCCGCGGAGGGACGAATATGCACGCGGGGCATACATTATTAAAAATAGTACGCACGTCCTCACACTCATGGTGGTAATCACCAGCACGCCCTGAGCGCCTCAAAGCTGCCGCCTCCAGCCACTTGGACTGCGGATCGCGGCACTGAACGTGCGTCTGGGCAGAACGCCAGACGCTCGCGTGAAGATCGTGTGGCGGATGTCGGTGCATAGTTGATCAGCAAAGCCGCACGCTTGACAATCTCCACTCTTTGTTGCGATTTGTTCATCCTGTGATTGAAAGAAACAAACGGGGACGATCGTGCACGCAACGGAGATGTCGCCCGGAGCCGCCGAGCAATGCGTACCAGCCGGGCGCGCGCGCGCGCGCGTGTGTGTGGTTACATGTGGCATGGCCGCTTTCTCTCTGCTGGCGCACGAAATTGAAAACTGGACACAAACTCACGCTCCTTCCTTGCTCTTAATAAGCACTCTTGGTGGGGTCTCCATTCTCTGGCTCAGCTCGCTCGCTCTTCCCAAGTTAAAAATTTCCGGGCCAAAAAAAGAGGAAGCTGCGACGGTCAGCATTGGACTTTCCCCCCCCCCCCCCATCCTCTCTCAGCTCGGACCTGCCATCTCACTCATAACTATAACGCAAGCATTTGCCAACAACACGTTTGGTCACTTTAGCTGGTGTGCGTGTAGACGCGTCGAATGGAAATGTTTCACAATTGAAAAATGACCGTTTTCGCTGGTGTCATCCATCTTCTCCCCCTCCACCACCACGCACATAGCTGGCCGCTTGGAATGATATCGAGCCAGCCACCACCACGGTCGCATTTTGAGCAGAAGCGAGTGAGCACTTTGAAAAATAAACATTTCGGCCACTGTTATTTGTCCGAAAAGGAGGAGGAAAAATTTTCAAACCATTTCGGCATATTTTCCACCTGCAGCCCCCGTGCGTGCGCTGTCGTGGCCGTGGCGGCCGTCGTCGTCGTCGTCGTCGTCGTCGACTGCCAGAGTCTAAAAGCAAACCGTCATTGCTGCATGAGAGGAGTGCGTGGAGGAGAAGGGGGCCTCCAGCAAATCATCAAATTAGGAAAGAGGAGAAATATGAGAAGTCTTTTCATGTCTTCCTCCTCTCTCTTCTTTTGTCTCGCTGTGAGAGTCTGGCTGCCTGCGATATTCGACACTTAAACTCTCCCGCCTCCATTTGTCTCTCTCTCAGGCGAGAAATTGTCATCCTCCCTTTTCTCTTCTCGTGAGCGACACAGCGAAATTGAAAAGGGTTCAAATTGCTTTTTTACGAATGAAGAAGATCAACAGCATCCATCCAGGAAAGCTTCAGAGACAAATGTGATGTACGTATAACGTGGTGCTGCCATCTCTCTTCTCTGCTCCTGCTGATCGCAGTCACTCGATGGGCGAGACAGGACTTTCAGCGCTGCCGTTGCAGTGCAGCTGCCAACATGAATGAGAGAGGCACTAATTCCGCCACCATTGGAGTCTCTTTCTGCCACCTCCTCCACTTTACACATGAGGACGAAGAAGTTTGGCAAACTAATTTTGTTAATTTGAGCCTGTCTTCCACCCTCCCTCCACTTCCTGCTGCAGTGCGACTCGGCCGCGCTCGCCTCTGCCATTGTGTGCGTACGAGTGGCAAAGAAAACTCAAGTGGAGGGTGAAAACAGTTGGTGCCAGGGCTTAAATGGCACAGTTTCTCTTTCAAGTGCTCGGCACATGGTGACGGACTGCAGCAGTTGAGCCAATTACTTGTACTATTTAAGCTTACATCACCGGCTAGGCCAGGTATGAGATGGCGCGCTAATCTGGGCGCTGTATTATAATTCCTGTGAGGATTTTCACCTTGGTGCTTCCCCCCCCCCCCTCCACCTTCTTCACCACGGCCGAAGCGTGCGCATGCGCACATCAGCAGCACCCATACAGAGGCAGTCGCGATTTTTCATTCGATTAGAAATCGTGGAAACGCATTTGCTCTGCAAGCTCGATCGCGCTGTAATGATAGGCTCATGCAAATCAAAATCACTCATGATTCTTTTTCTCACTTTTCATAGATCTACCTGGGATGATGGATCGATTGGCTGCCAGGAAATGTAGGAATCTCGCTTTTGATTGGTCGTAATTCCAAAACCGCAGCCGAGCTAATTCATCAAACAGCCGGCGCAATTTCTTTCACACTCAAATTTCGCCTCCAAAAAAAAAAAAAATGTCCGATGGAAAAGTTTTAGCAAAATCACCAATCTCAGATGAACAGAATCTCTCTAGCCCTCAAGCGTGAAGCGATGACAAAAAAAAAGTACCGAGTCCGGACTAGAAAAATTGCTCTAGCCAAGGGAAGGTACAATTTAGCAATACTGTATTCAGACTCCATTAATCAGATTGTCTCTTCGCTTGTCCCCACGACCATTGCCGAGTTCTGCAACCATGCTAAATAAAAAAAAAACTAAGTAAATAAAAGACACCAAACACTGCAGCTCCAAGTTAAGGTCTAATCCAAGCCTTCTGTTTGTACAAAATCGCCCCTCTCAATTTTCTAAGGGTCCTCCACATTTTCCATTGATCTCTGATCTTGCCTTTCAATCAAATCTGGAGTCTCCGTGAAACAGAAGACTCAGGCTGCTTGTTAAAGCCAGAGTTCATATTACTAGTCCATTGAATTCCAATCATGTCTGCTATTGCTTCCTGCTCTCTCCGTCGCTCTCTCCCATAACTCACTCACGCACATTGCATTACAATAGTGTGCAGTACCTTGGCACATCCTTGGTGTGCCATCGAGCAGAGATATCGCTTTACAGCAGCAGAGACAATCAATCCTACTGAACCAGAAACCGAGTTCTACAAAGTTTGGCTCCTAATACTAGCCAGAGTGAGATTTGCTGCTCGGTTCATCTTGGGGCTGGCCCCTCAAGGGTGCCCCGTTGGCGGCTGCTGCGGCGGCTGCGGCGGCTGCGGCGGCTGTTCGGTCGGACCAAGAGGCCAAGTCGGCAGGCAAGCGCCTGGAACATTTGATTGATGCGATAATAAGAGAGGAGTCGGTCTCTGTAAACACAGCACCAACACAGGGAGCACACATAACACGCATCATTTTCTTGGCTCATCAAGAGCAGCGGCGGCATTTCTCCACATGTTTCTCTCTTTCCGTGCCAGTGAGTCCGGCTGGACCGTTGATGCTTTGTCCATGCTTGCTGGAGTGACAAACAGGATACAGCACCTGATAATTACTGGAGTCGTAATAGGCCGCGGAGGTGGACGAGGCCGCGGGGTGGGATTAGCAACAACGCGCCCAGAGGCACAGTATATAACAGCCTCTTTCTGTCTCTCCTGCTCGCTCAGATCCCTGCTTGTTTTTGTGAGCGTCTGATGTTGCTGCTGCTCTGGCCAGCTTCTTTTTATGGGTGATATTTGGGTCCAGCAAAAACCCAGCAACAGCCTCTTTGGCCGGGCCAACTTTTCGGCCGAAAAATCTCGTCTTATTTTTCTCCCCCGTGGTAATTTATACGACTGCTTTTGTACAGCATGTGCGCGTGCGTGCGCGCGCGCGCGCGTGTGTGTGCCACACGTCTTATCAACCAGGGCAGATACCAACAAAAGTTTCTTTGTCATTATCTCTCTCCTCTCTCTCCCGCTGCCACCGTCACCGGTGACCAAGGAGAAATGGCAAAAAAGCTGCTGCCCTTTTCACGGTTGGCCTCGCTGGGTTGCTTTGGCGAACACGGATTTCTCTTTGGCAAAAAAACGCGACGAAGGGATAGATGGATGGATGACATCTCTCTCTCTCTCTCTCTCTGGCGCGCGCTGTGTCCAAAAGCGGGCCAAAATGCGGGAACACTAATCAGCTAATCGATCCGGAAAGATAAGAGGCTTCGCAGCCTCCACAGCCTCCGCGGACGTGGACGCGGACAAATACAGCGCGACTTCCTCCGCCCCGACTTTTTTTTTTCTTCTTCTTCTTCTCTTAGTTGAATGCCTTGCCCATTTAAAGAGATACTATCTCCCAATCTTATTTCCCCGGCGTGTCCCCAAATGGAATCCGAATTTGCAACCGGCATCATTAGCAGCTCTGAGACCTCAGATCGAGTAGCTCGTTACAACTCGGGGAAAAGAGATGCTTCGTTAGGCTTCACATCTCGCCACTTAAAGTAGAGAGAGCCGCAAAGAGGGAGGACGAAGAAAGAGCCTCTCTCTATCTGTTGGCTTCATCGATTTTTTTCCCCATTTCAATCTTCTATTTCGCTATCAATTAATTGGGGGAAAAGGTAGCAAATTCCCCATGCATTGGGAGCAGTGACGGAAACAACAACTGATTGTGCGGTTGCCGGGAAAACTCCACCAATCGGTTACGATTTCCTTCATCTCTCATCAGCTGAGAAAAGCTCCAACTAAGTAAGTTCTGATGACTCACGATTTAAATTGATCCCACCTGTTTATCGACATGATCTCACCACATTTAGTTTTACTAACCGCCGACGTGGGTTTGTTCTCAGGTGCACTTATGTGTTCCGTTGTCATGGAAACCCGTGGAAAAAAAAAACATAAAAAAGACAACCAGAAGGTGAAGAGTTGACGTAGGAGGATGACCCAGCGATAATCATTCATACAGATTTGTGTGCTTCGTTAATCACGGCCGGGATGTGCATAGCTGGGCTCATAGAGAGGGAGGGGAACAAGAAGAAGTATATGTACGTACATACATTGTACTAGCTAGCACCAACTACGACGACAGCAGAGCAGCCTGCACTGCACTAAAGAGGGTGGCGCTGAAATGAGAATAGACAGCCACACTTTTGTCTCCTCGTTTCCGTTGCTTAGTACGAAATTGTACGTACATGGGTTTGGGAAGTGACAATCACTGGTCCTTTGTTTCCTCTTCAGTAGCAAGTGCGGTAGAGTAAGGTTAGGGCGGGGTTATCAAAGGACGATGAGACATGCATAGCTATAAAGAACATCCTAAAAGTAATCGTTGACCCTTGTGGGTGGGTAAGCTGCGCTATTGCCATATGCACAAAACCTTGTTTGACAGATTTCTACGTGGTACGAATGCTTTGGGTACATATCTTGCGCTACAATGGGTGCAGCACAATTCCCGATGCACAGCAGGTATGATGCAATATACGCGGAGTCGAGCCTTGATCTGAATATTTTTCTCGGTATTGCAGCAAGTCGACTGCATAGTTTTCTTTGTGACATTGAGATCACGCATTGGTAGACGCGGATGGGTCACCTGGAGAGGTCGTGCTATGGTACAGTAGACAATTTGCATGAATGGTCGAATTATCAATCTCTCTCTGAACGCTCAAGCGCGCGAGTGGAATTGCTATGACTGTGTCTGTCAGAGATCGATTTGATTTCTCCTCGAACAAATAAAGGCCCGTGATTGATTTCCCCTCGCCCGATTTCTCTGCTTGGGCCTCTCATGAATCTGCTTATGCGTGTGTGTGGGCGGCCAAACCCCCCAATCGGATATGTGAACTGTTATCATAACAGTCGTCATCTCAAACATATGGAGGAGTAAGTTACGAGTAGCGGACTGTTCGAGCCCCGTGTTGTCCCTGTCTGTATCTTCAGCACCTTCTACATGATAGCCGTACAGACATTACTGGAACGTTTTGCTCTCTTTTGGGTGGAGATTTTTTTTCATGCTACTACTGCATGGATAACAAAGAGACATAACGTATTCATTGCTTGCTTTATGCGTGTGAGAATGTTTGCATAGGGAAGACATTGTTCTCCTATCTGAATTGAAAAGACTGTCCGTCATGTCTGCCTTTTTAGTAGAATCTTGCCTCAAAGTGGAACCGCCTGCATTGCTTTTTTTCTGTACATCGCCTGCCCTGAAAGGAAAACCTTGGATTTCTCTGATCAGGTCGAAATTACAAAAGATTGGGAGAGAGGACGAGGGGGGAGTCCGGGCCTCTCAACGCCTCCAACGAGAGGAAGATGGTGTTTTAGAGAGGCGGGGAGAGTTTTTAATTTCCTCGCTCACTTGTTCGCTCGTTCGTTTTCTACCATCTCAAGATCTCTCTCCTCTGCTGGTGCAGAAAAAGGGAGGGGAAAATTGGGAGAAGGATGAAAAGTAAACAACAGTACTACTTGGCCTCCTTCTCCTCCAGACACCACAGGGAGGCGGGCTGACTCACAGTAGTCTTTAATCTCATTTCAATGCAGCAGTATGGAAGTCAGAGGTGTTGTTGCTGCTGCTGCGGCGGTCAAGGGTTACCAAGAGTTGTCCGAGCCCAGCGCGTGGCTGATGACGCCAGGCTAGGACACGTTGGTGGAGGCGGCAAGATGTGGCAACGTTGACACTACGACCTGGACAAGAATCAGACTGCATTGTACTTTGTGCCAGACGAGACGGATCTGCTGCAGCCTGTGGACACCTTGTTCACGTCCACAGACGTGCGAATGTCAATGATTTGAGGATTTCCATGATGCAGCAACTTAGGCGTTACATGATGAGCGACCTCGTTAGTCGGCCTCGTTGTGAAAGCGCCCTTTCATTTGGGTGGGTACGTTTTCAGTCTCTTTTTTGCATTGCCCATTCTGCCCACGCACCGCCCGCCCATCTAACCGAGAGCCTCGTGATTTCAATATCGATCCGCGGGGGCAGAAGAAGAAGAGAGTCACGAAAGTTTTCTTCAATCTTGGCTTCTCATTGGGAGAGGAGAAAGGGGGGGGGGAGGAAGAGCCGCAGTAAAAGTACTTACTACGTACCTCCGCCGACGTACAACAGTACTGTCGAGTCCTCCATTAGTACTCATACTCGGGGTTGAAAGTGACAATTGATGGTACATGACAACAGCACGCGACGCGTCCGCGCGCACAAATGGAATGGAAAGCATTGTGATGACTCTGCAGAACCCCTTTTGCTGGGCTGGATGCTGACCCACGCGATCAATCATTCGGTTTGAGGCATCCTCTTCTCTCTCACCCTCGTTGGGATCGGGGAGAGATTAAATTCCTCTTTTCGCTCCGAGCTATGCAAAAGCCTCTCTCTCCTTTCCTCTTACTCTGCGTGCTTTCTGCTAATGGCGATTCTTCAGACGCTTTTCCGCTGGATGGATTGAGAAGAGGAGAAGAAGCATCTTTACTCTTTATATGGAAAGTAGGGTTGCGCTCTCGCTCTCTCTCTGGCCATAGCACCTTCTCTGGCAGGGCTGGACACTAATACCTTCTTCTCTCGCTGCTGCTTTCTAAGCCTGACGCTAGTGGCGATGTTTATGCGGAGGACTCCTTTAAGATCCCGCTTGGATTTGCATATCCGGAGAGCCAGAACGTTTGCCTCTCTCTCTTTCTCTCGCATGCATGCTTCCGACGGAGAGTTTGCCAGCTATGATGGAATTTAGATAGAAGATTTCCAAGCTTTTAAGCTCGGGGCTTTGAGTCGTCTAATGCTTTCGCAGGGGTCTTCTTTCTACGACTACGTTTGCAGGTACCTATTGCGTTCTGCTGCTGGTGCATAACATACTGAACATTCAAGCACACAAACACACGAATCATGTGTACACGTTGATACTTCTTCGACTACTACACGTTGCGATACAGTAGATACACATGCAAAGTACAATGTGTACGTAGTCGTAAGTCTGTACCGTTCATGTACGCCGTATGCAGCGCCGGCGTGGCAGGAGCACTGTTACACTAAGTAAGTACATAGGTTCCGCCAGCATTTCTTTAGTAGTATTGCTACATGTTGTTGAGCGAGTGTGCGTACGTGTAGGAGTGCTGCGTGTAGTAATATCGCGTACAGAACCCCTTCGCTCTCTTTGTGAAATGGAGAGAAGAGATAGCGAGCGAGCGAGTGAGCAGGGGGGGTCTTTTTGTGTATTTTGTTTGAGGCAGTAGTCTCAATTTTGGAGAAATGAAGAGAATGGAAAGGAGAAAACAGAGGCGCGCGAGGAGACGTCAGAAACAAATTCTCATTCAGAGAATTTTACATAATGCCTTGAAAACTCTTTCGAGTCCTGTCGCAGAGCTGTCGCGCTAGAAACGAGCTAAATTTTGCATTCCTTGTAGAAGATCTGCCGTGTCTCAAAAGCGGGAGTGCACACGCGCACTGCAAAGCCCTGCAAATGAGAGGGAAAATTCTTTTCAAACAACGCCCACTGGAAATTGTACTCAAGAGAAGTGCCTCAAGAGCAATTGAGTCAGTCCCTCCCTGGGTGCTTGTCTCAGACAAACTAATGTGTTTGTCACCATTTCTAATGACTGCTGCACAGTCCGCATGGACCATAACGTCCGTAACGTGAGAAACGAGCGTCTTGTGAGTCCTCTCCTGCATTCCTACCTGGATTAATTACCAGTGCTTGTCCGTTGCTGCCTCCACCCGTCGCGGACGAAATATGCAATCTTCTCCCCTCGACATTTCTTTCCTTCCCCCTGTCCCTCTTCTTACCTTTGCTAATCTGTTTTCAAGCACCGTCGTCGTCACTCTGAGGTTGTGGAGAGGAAAAGGAATGAGCTCTAATTGCCGTCTCTTGATCTGTTCATACGGTGCAGTACAATACAGTTCATATCGAACACATCTGTTAAAACATCTTTTGCCGCAACAACCATCTTGGTTTCTCTGCTGCCAACTCTCTCTCAGAGAGTATTTCCCATATTTTTCCAACGAGATGAGAGAGAGAGAGAGAGAGAGAGAGAGAGTCTGACGACTGCTCTACCTGGGCGTGTGGCGTGTTTGGTTTCTCTGCCTGGTGAGGTGGGTGTTAATGACATCCGAGCAAGAAGAAGAGTCACCCTCCAGAGTCTCCTCCCCGGAATTCCAGGTGATTAATGTCAAGCTGATCGGTATGCGAGTGGAGATCGGCAAGGAGGAATGAATCCTCTTCTCTCCTGTTTGTGCACTTGGGTGGTTTCGCCCAAAAATCTCAGGTTTCTCCGGCAGAAGATCTTTTCCTTGCATAGCTCGTCTCTAGTGTCTCCACGTGACGAATGAGAGGTGAGGCAGTAAAAATCTCGGCGGTAAAGGTGAAACGATCTTTGATTGCAGGCGATCGAACGAATGGATCTCCTCGTCCCGGGGGTCGTCGTCTTCTTGACAATTAAAGGCATTCGAATGCCCCGGACATTTGTGGCATACCTGCCCGAGTGGGCACACAACCCTCCCGCCGATCGCTCACATTCCTGGAGGGATGGGGTTTCGCCTAGAAATGAAGCAATTGTATTTGATAGAAAACATCGTCGTTGTCATTGTCGTCGACGACGACGACGACGACGACGATAACGTCGTCGACGTTGCTACCACCACCGCACGCTGAGACGGCGGCTAAGAGGAAAATATGCCTGCCCAGTTAGAAACGAGCTTAATTCCATAAAACCCAAGGCGACAGCAGCTCATGACGATCGGAGACATGTTGGTGGTGCGGTCCTCGTCGGGCTGGCCCACACCGACGTTCCTATCTGCTATGTCGAATGTGAATTCGTTTTCGGATCATGGCTCTGTAGTGAAACGAGGGGAGCCTGGCTCGGGCAGGTATTCAGACAAAGCACCACCACGTACATACTACAGAGCCCCAAAATCTGTTGGGTCCACGTCGTCCCTTGTCCGCCCAGAATCTATCGTCGTGCTTTAGTGGTTTGTTTTGTCCCCCTTACCCTGAGATTAATCACCTTCATGCCAGACTAGCCATATCGAACGGACAGAGCTTAGAATTCTGCTGGAATCTCTGGGAACCAACATCGTTGTGTTGTTGAGCTTCGGCGGTCGAAGACTTTGACACTTTTGAGCTTCTAGCTGAGCAGATAGAATCAAAGAGACGATGAATGCAACATTGTTCAATGACTCAGGAATGCAGTCGAGCTAGGTAGAGAGAGAGAGAGAGAAAGAGGCAGGCGAAATGAATTTCGCTGAGAGTCCCAATCTAATTTGATGACCATTGTGTGTCTCTCTCCTGGTGCTGCCACAGCTCTTGAGTTGGAACTTTGCATTGAGATTTCGAATCGTTTGGAAAATGAATGAATGCTCTTCTCCTCAATGGCAGGACCGAGCGATCCATTAGGTGAGAGCGTCCGGAGGAGGCGCGCGGACGTTTAATTGGACAAATAGTAGTACGCCAGAGTGAAATGTCACGCCTTCGGGCTGGATGGACCCGAAGCACATGTGCACGTCCGCGCCGAGCTGCACCGGCCGCAAGGTGCTGGAGCTGCGCCCCGACAGATTGGATCACGAACATGATGATGAGAAATCGTGCCATTGGAGGGTTAATGGTCTCCATTCTCTCGCTCTAGCGCTCTTCCAACGAAAGAACAGACCTCAATTTGCCGCCCACACATTGCAAGTTCAAATTAGGAGCTTGGCCCATTCAACACCACCCAATCCCTCTTTCTTTTTCTCGTCTCGGGGCAGAAGACGTGTGCAACCTATGAGCCAGAGGCATGCGAGACTTAAACGCTAAAGAATTCCTTTCTCGCAGAGGTTATGAGGGTTTTAGGTGATTCATATGGTATTCAAGCTCAAAGAGGGCCCATCAAGTGGGTGAAATCATCTCTCCTGCTTTTTTTGGGAGCCTGGTAGAGAGTTTCTTGCATATGGCCCTATTGTGAGAAGAAAGATAAGCTGCGCGTTTTGTAATGCAGGGCACTCGCCTTTTAAAGACATCCATCATTAGCCAGAACTAAGAATGGGACTGATAAATATTTCTTACCATGTGCATGAGAGATGGGAGGAGGGGGGGCAAAAATTTTCAGCGCGGCCAATTTGCAAGTATGGCTGGAGTGAGTCGTGTTTGGAAGTGGAGTAAAATGATCGCGGGCACGTGCACAGAAATTTACAGTACATCTTCACTCATGCATGTCCGTGACTCCCGACATGAGCGACATTTTTCTGCTCATGCTCTTCAGCTTCATTTTTTTTTTTTACGGAATGAGGCAATTTTTGTCTCTAATGATCGGCAGCTGCAAGAGAAAATGAGTGAGCGAACAGTCTGACTTCAGACAACCATAATGTACGTGTACGTGCGTGCGTGCGTGCGTGCGTGCGTGCACTACAGTACTGCGGGTGCATGAACGTGTGTACGCACGTCCCCGTCCTACTACGTGGCGTACAGAAGACTCTCGCGCATACTTTTCTTGTGTGTCTACGCTGCTAATACTACTACTCATGACCTACTGGCAGTAGCGCTCTCCTGCTTGCTGCCGCAGTCGTGGGAGGGGATTTTGCGGCATATTACCGGCAGCCGCTGTTGCAACAGCCGCTCATTGTGCATATGTGACAACAGATTTTTGAGCAGCTGCCTCGCCATTTTTTGTCATTCACAGAGGAACAACATGTGCCGAATTTTCTCTCCTCGTCATCTCGGGATCTTCACTCCCCATCCATCTTGCTTTTTTTCTCCCTCCTCTCTCTCTCTTTTCCACTCAAGTGCTTCATTTATCCAATTGCTCTTAACAAAGATTAGTTGTTTATCTCTCTCTCTGGTGAGTAATGCTCATTGGGAGAGCCCCGCTTCATCAAGGCTCAAGTGGTGCATGAGTGAACACACACACACGGCGACGGCGACGGCGACCGCGACCACCACGGCCACGGGAAGAAACTCATTCTCCCTACCCAATTAATACAATCGGGGAGGACTGGGGACGAGGGGGAGAGAGACGAAGAACCTCCTTCATGCTTGTAAATAGGTCCTCTGGGTTGTAGGGTCCAAGAAGAAGGTCTCTCTGGGGACTCGTAGAGTGGCCACTAATTGCTGGTGAACAAGTTTGCCCACGTATACGTATGGACGCACTGTACAGAGAGTGAGCAGTACAGCACGGTCCAGTAAAAATCTGTATACGGTGCACACCGCAGTGTGGTGTCATCCACCTGAAAAGAATGCAGTGACACCGTCGGGGTCTCATGCGCGGCGCACCGTGAAGAAGCGTCCTTCCAAGTAATGGTGTGTTTTCTTCAATGTTCCCAGTACGTCGAAGCTCCTCAAGTTGTCGTTACCCTTGCCCTATCTGAAGAACAACGGCGGGGGAGGAGGGAGTGGAGCGTAGGATGGTGGCAGACCACAATTAAGGGGTGATGTTGCCGCTGCTGTTGCTGCCGAGGCTTCCACAATAAAGACAGAAATTCTCCAAAGGCGCGAACGGTCAGTTTCGCCGCTCATTAAACGCCTCGATCACTGTCAGGTGGACTCCACAGACAGCGCGGCGACGGCGACATTCAACAGGGTCAATGATTGGAAAGGGGACGCACTTTACGACCACTTGGCAACCGTACAAGACTCGTCCAAAATAAAAGCGGAGGAGCACGAAGAGGGGGGGGGGCATAAAGAAACGCTCTCTTTCTTTCTTTCTCTCTCTCTCTCTCTCTTCTTTTGCTTAATCTGATCGAGATCGAGTTCGCGATAGTTGCCCGGGTCAAGGGCCTACCCAACCTCCGTCCCACCTCCCGCCTGCGCCACTCGCCCTCTCCGCCCTCGACGCATAACATTAAACTGTGTGAAATATTGATAAATTATCCCATGAATTTCGATGTTAATTACCGCTCTCTGGCCTGGGAGGCAGCAGGTGAAAAATACGACTGCGTTGCTTGCATTCCGGACGGGACCCCCGCTGACAAGATGGCTGAGCTCTCAGACGAACAAGGCAGGTCAAGCGGAAAGAAAGAGAGAGAGAACGATATGGCTACAGGATCTTCTCCTGCTCTTAATGGTCCCCAACCGTTGAGGAGATTTAATTTTTCCTCCACCCGTGAGTGAGTGTGTGTGCACCGTCTGCTATGTGGTGGCCCCATCACACGTTGACGAGTATAGGGTTAGCCGGGGCGGCATCTCTCTCAAGATGGACATCGCCCTCATCAAATTTGACTTTGTCTGCTCTTCCAAAAATGGAATGGGGTCCCTTCCTCCTAATGAAGACCGGGGCGAGTTTTTTGATTAAGGCCGGTAGCCCGACCAAGACGATGATAATAATTGCTGCCGATCGACCTTATGTACTACGTTGTTAGTCAGCCTTAATCAGTCAGGCGGAGGACGAGGGAGGCGGCGGCGACTTCAGGAAGCCTAAACTGGTTCCCGAAATCGTGAGCGGCCTATTTAGCCTCTTCTTGCCTCGTTAAATGAGGCCCTCGAATGGAAGCTTCCAACTCTCTCTCTCTCTCATATGTATGTGAGTCTTTTATTTCAAGTTTATCTGCGTCTAATTTCCTGGATGCGGCTTTGCCTCTCCACTCACTCACTCACGCTCTCTCTCTCTCTCCCTCTTCGTGTCCACTGAGCGAAAAATTGGAAATTTCAAGCCGCTCATATCGGAATCACCTCTCCCTTCCTCCCATGCAATGAGGCTGCCGCAGTATCGCCTCTCTCTCACTCTGGTTGGGCTGGACAAATTGGAAAGAGGACTTTTCCATATTCATCCGTTCAAAAGTTATTCGAACGAGCTATCCTTGTATATGGCGTACTACGACATAGCCGCGGAGAAGATTGGAGAATTGATCAAAGGCCATCGGATGCAAAATATACCTAGCCATCCTCGTGGAAGAAAAAAGGGCAATCGTGGTCCAATCTTCCACTACCTATCGAGAGAGAGAGAGAGAGAGAAGCTCTTTGACCATTTTGTATGCAAGAACAATTTTGTCGAGGCCGATCCGATCCTCCTGATCACTTTTCACAAAAGTATAGTACGTATAATATTTGTTATAGTGGAAAGAGCTATACTAAAGACGGTGCAATTTTATCATGCAGGTCCAAAAGTTTGTCCGGGGGGGGATGAAAGCAACTACTGCTTTCTTCCTTTTTCTTTCCAAAGTGAGGGCGCACAACAAATATTGCGCGAGAGTTGCCGTTTGAAGAAGGACTCTCCAGAGATATGTACATCATCGGACAACCGGAATCCCTTGGGAAGGTCCGTTCGAAAGACACTATGTGGCTGGCAAAAAAGAAAAAAAAACGCATTGTACTCCCCTCGTTGGCCATTGGTGACGCGAACACGGTTTGACCGATTCACGCACGTGTACTCACATGAACACGATAAACAAAAAACGAAAGGTGCTCTCAGTAATTTCCCTACCCCTTATGTACTGCACAGTAGTGCTCGATGCTTCACTTCACTGTACAGTGTGAGCTGCACTGAACAGTACTGCAGGGAGCAGCACTGAACAGTACTGCAGGGAGCAACACTGAACAGTACTGCAGGGAGCAGCACTGTACGATACTAAACTGCACCGCACAGTACTGAGCTGCATCGTGCGGTACTGCACGATACTGCGACGGGACAATACTGCCTGAACCGCACTCCACGCCACTGAATCGTACTATACAGTAGTGTATTGTTCTGCACGGCATGTACAATACGTTGGACCACACTGACGTGCCGTTGAAGCAGTCAGTCTCCCTCCTCGGGTTTTTGGGGGTCCCTCCTCCGTTCCATCATCCGTACTCTGACCAGTAGCAGCTGGTGGTTTTCCTTCATCTTTAGCGCTGCTGTTAGCCAAGGCGTGGCGGAAGAAAGTCAATGCGTGGGCACCAGTTTTAAAGTAGTAGACAAAAGTACGGTGGAAGAGGAGTCTTGATGAAGAAGAGGCAGCAGAGAGCTACGAGAGAGCTGAAGCTCCCATTCGCTCGCTTTCTCTAATGAGTAGGGAGAAGTTAGAGAAAGCCGTTAATAGAGGGAGGAGACTTGAAGCATCTTCTGCGAACCAACAACAGCCCCTAACGAGCTCGGACGAATTAATTTTCGCACAGTTGCCTCTTCCCTCTGTTTGTTTTTGCTCTCCTGCGTTGCTTTCTCATCTCTCAACAGACTCTAATTGGCGCGCCTAGGAAAGGAACTCGTTTTCCATTCGTTTCTCTCTCAGCTACAGAGAGCGAGGTCGAAAGTTTGGAAGAAAGTCCATGTGCACGTACGCGCAGTCCGTCCGTCCGTCCGTCCGTCTGCGCTGGGTACGGACAGGACTGCTTCCACGGCTCCACTTGGTCTAATTGACTTATGATTTGTGGCTCCAGACTTCATTCCTCCCTCCTCAGATCTGTGGCTGCTGTTTGGCTCTAATTCTTCTCTCTCACCCGTACGCAAAAATGTACGGAACCTGAGGAGTCAGCTATGCGGCTTGTTCGCCTCCGTCGAGGACAACGAGGCCAGTCAGTAGGGTCTCCAGACTCAACTCGCATCCAGGCTTGGGTGCAGAACAATGATTTATGCACTTTGACTGAGACTGATCTGGTAGGTGTAGACACAATAATTGCACCCAGTTAAAGGCATGACCAACAAGTTGAAGTGAAAGTGGAGATTCAAAACTTCACTTACATGAGCCTTCAACCCAAGTCTATCAAAGAAGCATAGCTTAAAGGACACTTTAAAATGCCAGGACTGGTGACTCCTTCGTCTTAGGGAGGGGGGGGGGCTTATTTGATAGCCACATTAGCGTTGCATGAGGTAGTACATAGCAGCTGATTCACCTTCTCACGTTGCAACCGTGGTGAGCACTTTTGCTATTCACGATTGACTGACAATTTGTGGCTAAAACGCACCCAACTGCGACATTCAGCACCCAATTTCTGATCAACTGATGCCCAAACCTAAAAAAATCGTCCATGGACTTGCGAGTAATGGGGCCCCGAGGACAATATGAGGCCGAATATGAGGCGGGTCAAAACCTCCGTCAAAACGAGGGAACATTGTTTACGGTCAGACAATTTGAAACTACAGTACAGTTCTGCATATGAATATCTCTAGTCTATGTACACAGATATGTACTAGGTGTGTAGGTACGTCTGAACGTCTGTACTGCGAGTTTGTGCTGTTGTTCCATTATATGCAACTTACGTATGAACAGCACGAATAATGCAGCAAGATACAATTTCATCTCCAATGGTATCCCTTGCTTTGATGCTGAGATAAGGAATTTTTCATGAAACTTCAATGAAATTCAATTTTGGACGGCATCAATTATGAATATCTTTCTTTTAGCGGGTCTTCCACAATACTTCTTCATATGTCTGCGAGGTACATTTTCCTGCCTTCCCCCCTCACTGTCATGTTCAAAACGACAACCCAGTAGCTCCCCTTTCTCTCTCTCTCTCTTTCTTTCTTTCCTTCTTTCTTTCCTTCTTTCCCCTTCTGTCAGAGTGTCGGAATCAGTGATTTACATTAAGCTCCTTCTTAGCAATAATGTCGTTCTTCCCCTAGCCATTGAGATCACTATCTCAGAATTTGCGCCACGTCATCGTCTGAGACGTTTTCATGCGAGCAAGCGCAAAAATACTGGAGAGGCGAGTGAGAAGAAAGGCATAAGCGCTCTAGATTCAAGCAGTGCATAGTGATATCGCCCTGTTGTTTACCTACTCAGAATGAGTGCATGACAGCTCGAGTGAGCAGAGACTGCCCCTAGTCAGAAAGAGCAAGTCACTCATTAAAAGTTGCCAGTCACCTCCACAGCATGAACAGCACGTTCTGGCAGTGAGATTCTCTTCACTCAATGCGACTCAGCGCTGCACCCCGCCCCTCCTGCTTATGTTTTATTCGCTCGGGCACGTTGTGTGAAAGAGACTCGTCAAAAATGGTCGGCATATTTGTCAGCGGGGCGTTGGACGACATGTTGACTCCGCTGCACTTCTGCCCCGCGATCCTAATGGCGTGTCGAGGACTACGGCATTCCCTGGCAGAATCCAGAAGTCTCCCCACATGCGTTGGTACCGTCCATGTCTCCATTTCGTCGCGTTATCTCCGCTGCCTTCCACTCCTCTCCCAACACACCCATACACACACATTTGTCCCCTATGAGAGCAAGCGACTTTCCTCCTATCAGATCACATACATTTCTTGACACGTCATATGGGACCGAGCGACTTTATCTGTCTGAGCATTGTATTCAAATGACTGAATTCGACTGGTTGGCTGTGGCTCCATCTTGGTGACTGTCACGCGCAAAGGCATCCATCCAGGGCGCCCGTTTGATCTGAGGCGGCCTCTTCTATCTTCTTATATGAAGCTATCTGCTAGGTGATCATGACTTGTGACGACGAAGCCATGCCTCCCCCCTTGTTCCTGGGCCGGCTTGAATGTCTATCATATCTGTCTCCTATTGTTCTCTCTTTCTCTCCCCTCCCAGTGAAGAAGCTATGCTGGACCACGACTGTGTTAGACTGTACTGTATGTGAATTACATACGTGCAACTAACTGATGGTGGGGGAATGACTGCATGCTTCTGGCCTCCTGGGTTAGGCTGGCGCCGGCCCAGCAGCCCAGGACGCATGTTAATGTGTTCGGAGGCCTTGCAGGTCGGTCGGCCGGCCGGCCGGGCCGGCCGGTCGGCCTGCGTGCCCACCGACCCACCTTGACTGTTTTAATGGGGCCATGTGATTAAGAGAAGTGCATGAAGTGGAAGCTGTCGTCGTGTGTGTGGACGATCAGACTGCGTCTTATCTCCTCTTTGCTGTGACTACCTGTGAGCACACATGCGTACTGCGCAGTCGAGTCTTTCTATTTGTGAGCGAAAATTATTTGGTTTAGATGCGCCATAATATTTTCCACTTATCTGACTCCGTTGCGTCACTAGAGACGTATGCCGTGAGTCTAATTCGGAAAAGTGTGCTCCTCGGAGAAAGAAATCCCTGCTGAACCAGATCTGTAGCTGCCCCTCCCCCCCCCCCCCAAGTCTAGCTAGCAACGTTTGTAGTACTAGCTCGGTTTAATCCCCCTTGGCAAAGCAACCGGCAGCGGCAGCAGCTGATTTCCCGTTCGTTCCTTTCCTTTGCGCAATAATTTACATTAGGAGTTTGTGACTGAGGAAGAGAGACGGTCCCTGGCTCCCAGGGGCTTCACAATTCTACATTAGCATCCTTTCCTGTGCTACCTTCTCCTCTCTCTTTGCTCTCTTTGATTCTCTGCCTGTGTACCACAGAGAAACGTACGGCACGTTAGCCTAGGCAGAAAAGAGAGATGGGAAAAGAACTAGCCAGGTTTTTTGTGCCGTCGAAAGCAGTGGCAGCATTTTTCTCTTCATGGTATTTTTCCCTAACCTGTCCCCCCTCGATGAACCCGTAAATTTTACAGGAGCCACACGCTCTGTTGCAGGTGCGACAGGCCACACCGCGCCCCGCGCCACAGGGGGGGCGGAGACCAGCAGCGTATCTTTGGTGGATCAATCGCCAGAAAAAGGTGAA
>JAAUXU010007052.1_pt1 | contig 29912 bp, 18 predicted proteins | sample 7278151 | NCBI WGS metagenome assembly JAAUXU01 (sample SAMN14350113, study PRJNA611818) | marine sediment metagenome | isolation source: surface marine sediment (1.8m) | place: French Polynesia: Moorea | collected 2018-08
CAGGACCCGGATCCTGATGTGAGGGCCTCCTGCTCTGCATTGGCCACCCAGACTGGGGACCAAAGCCATGAGAAGAGTATTGGTGCCAGTTGTCAGGACCCGGATCCTGATGTGAGGGCCTCCTGCTTTGCATTGGCCACTCAGACTGGGGACCAAAGCCATGAGAAGAGTATTGGAGCCATCTGTCAGGACCCGGATCCTGATGTGAGGGCCTCCTGCTTTGCATTTGCATTGGCCAGCCTGCCTGGTGACCAGGGCCATGTGACGAGGACCAGCTGCGGGCGCCACCGTACTGGCTTTGCCATCTGTCCGGCCCTTCTAGTGATGCAGTCCGGTCTCTCCTCTCTCGCTGAGCATACTTGTGGCGATTCCTACCTCCAGTGTTCATGGCAATGGGCTGACCCTTCCTGCGGCCTTTTGCCAGTGTCCTCTTCTCACGAGTCCACTTGGCCTCTAACAGGTCATTCATATAGTTGAGTCTCTCAATGTCGTGGCCACGAGCCTCGTTGAAAGCTAAGGCATGGAGAGTTTTTAAACGCTTCCCGCCAAAAATAAAGCAAATACAATAGAATTCTACCTTTAATGGCTTCCGCGGGCTTCCATCCCTTGTTCTGGATGAGATATCGACAGACAAGGTATCCGGTCCTGTTCACCCCATGTGTGCAGTGGACACCAATCAGAGCAGCTAAGGAAGCAAAGCAATCTCTCTATATCAAAGAAAGTTGTGATTCGTTTTCGCAGGTTGACATCGCAATGAATGGCCCGATTAAACTTTCACTCACTGTGACGATTGTCTATGACCTAGGGAGCGTCCTCGAAGGAATAAAAACCTGTGGTATAATTGTTATTTCTTTAAAATTAGAATCCTTTAATTTTTTTCGGCCCTTTCGGCCAATGTTTGCCCCGGCCGGCCGCCAGAACTCTTCTTCCCATCCTGCTCGAGCTCATAATTTTAAGCGCATTGTCTAACGAACTAGGTGAGAAATTGGCGAAGTCAGTTCTTTCTTGTTGCCAGACAAATAAAACTTCACCAGTCAACCGTGACCGAGACCTTTGCAGCCTTGAAGCTTGCGCCATTATGTTTTGGCAGCATCAGATCCTCTTAAGTGAATGGATGAGTGGATCAAATCTACTTATCAGTGCGTCACTGTACTGTACTTTAGGGTCTGTCTGAGAAAGTGGTTTTGTGCACAAATGAAGACACAGTCAAATCTCAATTTCATGAATTGCCTCGGATGATGACGAATGTACAGCTGCTGACTGAATGCTTACCTTATGAATGGGATCCGTATTTCCAGGTGATTTTGTCACAGGCTGCTCATTCAGTTCCATCGAATTTATTTAGTGCACTTATAAGCAGTCTGCTACGAGATTACTTCAGGACCTACTCATGAATTGTCTCAATTTTACAAATTTGAACCATGTCTCGATATTATCGATTGTGTTGATGGCATGACAATTTAAAGGGTGCTTGAATTTTCCCTGATTTCATCAAGTTTTCTAACTCAACCAATGCTTGCAGCCATCCATCATCATGCGTCCTGTGTATAAACAGCAGCTTTTGGTGTCAAAAGCTTCAAAATGAGCAGGAAAGAAAAGCTGTTCCTCTGCTACAGCTATGAAAAGCCTTTCAATCATGTCAGAGGAAAAATCTCAAACTCCAATGGCTCATCATTTTGGAAAATCCAAAGTTACCTCTTTCACTTTCTTTTCACTGTTATTTCATGTAAACTAAACGAGTGACGACTTAAGTTTGATCAAAGAACACATCTCAAATTTATAGACATTGTGCCGCTGACCGACGAGAACTAATGGTTGCACTGCACTGTAGAAAAACTGCACAGCACAAAAAATGTGAATGAAAAATGCTGTTGATTTCCCGGTGTCCACAGGTCAGGCCAAGCAGACCCACAGTTTGGCTCACTGAGGTTGCCCAGACGCCAGCTCAGTCCGGTTCACTGCCCACTCTTCCCTCCATCCCCCTGTCCCAACCCGGATCAAGGGGCGCCAAAATGTGACTGGTAGAAAAGGCAGCCAAGGCAAAAATTGGCTGAGAGGGTAAAAAAGTGAAAGGCTTCTTTAAAAAAAAAATTGCAATTAAAAACCTATTTCTGTTTCAGGGACACTCTCAGTCATAGACGATCATCAGAGCAAGTTAGTTGCTATGATGACTGATATCAACCTGCGACAATGAGACTCCACTTTCTTTTTCTTATATAATACTAGCTAGAAAATTCGCACTCCTCGCGTCGTTGGGTAGAAAACAATTGCAAAAATCTAAAACGCTGTGTCTGTCTGTCTGTCGGTGTCTCACGCCACGCGCTTTGCGCCAACCACGCGCAAACAGTGGAAAAGCTGGAAATCGGCGGCGCAAAAGCTGGGCAGACACACGCACATGCGGCCATCGCGTGTCTAAATTCACGATCTACCAAAATGTCTTAGACGTTTAGATAGACCGATTACACCAGACCAGAAATTCGTATCGCTTGTGACGCACTATATTTGTCACCAGACTCCACTTGAATCCATTCTAGTCAAATGGAATGAAGGACTCATCAGTTTTGGGGTCCCCTCGCAGCCTTCCAAGTTTTTCAAGTGCAACACCCAGTACATAAGGATGTCAGGTCAACGTTACAAGTTTGATGTGGACCTGCTTAGTGACTGCGGATGCTGAAGTGCAGCACTGCAGTTCAATGAAATTGAAAACAACAGTGTTTGGCTTTGCCTATTGAATCTGTACACCTGGTTGTGTGCAGAATTTATGTAGTAAAACTTTTTTGCCCGAGGGGTGTAAAAAAGTTGTTTTTTTTTGCACCATTTGACTCCATCTTCGCCAGTTGGCATTCGGTAACCAACCAAAGATACACTCAGCAACATTGCAAAATTTTTGTTTAATGGTCTAGCCTAGTACATACAGATGTTATCAACTATTGCTTCATGTCTGGGTTAAAAACATTCGGCCATTGTTGCCAAAACTGAAATCAGTCACATCTCGCGTGACAACGTGCAGTCAGGAGCAAGTGAGTTATCGTGAGCCTTTGGTTTTTTGGGTGTTAGGTGAAATGCTATGATTCTGACACGTGGATATATTGGCTAGAGTAGGTCATTTTTTCCAAAAAAATAAAAACCACCTCAAAACTTGTTTGAATTCTAGGTACGATCAAATTCGAATTTTTTTAAGCTGTGATATGCAGAAAAATCCAGTTGTACCTGTTGGGATGGGCTCAAACTGCAGACTCACCGCAACCTACGTCATAAATGAGAGACTTGACCTGATTTTTGCCATCACATAAGCGAGACTTTTGCTATATAAGTGGTCATAAGTGCGAGACTCTTCTTATGTGCAGGATTTGACTGCATTTGAAAGTTGTCCGAGGACAGAAGCAAAGAACCTCCGAGGTCGAACAGTTCATCAGAAGACGGCAGAGGCACGAAAGTGACAGCGAGAGACGAGAACTTTTCGCACGGATCCTTTTTTTAAGTTTTTTTTTTGCACTCCGCAATAGTTTTTACACAATACCTGATTCCTCCGCGAGGACTCTTTCCACTGCGGCGACGAACCTGAAAGTGAAAAAAAAGTTAACATTGAGCGGCTGAATCGTGTGAGAAACGTTCGGACCCGTCACGGTTGTACGTAGAAGGCCCCTCTCGTGCTGTCCACTGGGCAGGGGGAGTGACCCCCTGGCGTGAACAATGGCGGGGGCCCAAAGACGAGTTTATTTAGTAAAGTTTTCTGTGTCAAGTGCTTATCTCCGGAGGGGTGGGGTGGGGGTGCCCACCAGATTGTTCTCCCCCAGGTCTGGAAAATGGGGATAGGGGTGTTACCGGAGGAATGGAAACGGGGGGAGGGGGAGCCCCGAGGTCCAACCAGTGGGCACTAACAAGCCCGGGAACCAATGGCTTATGCAAATCAAAGCTACATTGTGAGTCAACAAAAATTGTCTCTCGCCTTCACGATAATTTTTTGTGTCTCACACCGCCCATTGTCACCAAATTACTTTTTTTCTTTTCACAAGCTGATACTCACTCCCTGACGGTTGTTACACTTGGTACTTCATGACCTTGAGTGGCGACCTTGGTGTAGCCGACCCCGCCATCCCTGATCTGGTAGCTGTCGTAGTACCGATTGGTGTTGGTCAGGTCGATCACGTGGGTCAACTCCGGCACGCGGTCGAGCAGCATGCGAGGGGTCCAGGGCGAACAGTGACCTGATATTAGAAGCAAACATCGCTATCGGATCAACAGCACTTTCGCAAATTACTTGCAGTGCGAGCGAATTAAAGCGACATTAATATAAAATGAGCCTAAAACTTGGCTGTCCAGTATGCCCACTGTTTTGCTACCTAAAATTTCAGCTTAATCAGACATACTTTTACTGCATAGCACTTATGGCGTCACCAATACAGAATGTACTATGCTACTGTCATGACTGCGCAGCGCATACAGTACTGTGTGAGATCAACACACCTCCGTCCGCTTCGTGTCCAGGCTCGAGCACGTGCTCATCCTCCGGGTGCTCGGGTGCCTCCGCCGGTCTCCCGTGACCGCCGGACTTTTGAGCACCGTCCAACCGCTTACAGAGAGACTGAAACGTGCAGAAAAGATAAAAAAAGGCTTCATTCATTGCGATCCAATTGAGGACTCTCCGAGAGCTTTCGTCGATCGCTTTTGTTGGGCGCTCAAATGTTGAGCACCCTCAGAACCCATCTTTTGTGGGAGAGGTGGCAGGGGGTGGCCCCAAGACTTGTACAGGGTGGTCAGTCTAAATATGACCTACGTGCAACCCTTGGATCATTCCAGCACCCGCTTAAGCAGGGGTTCTCCTGGCAGACTTTTTCGCTCCGACCACCGCACTCAAGTCCTCGTGGACGGGCTGGAGCAGCATTGCCTTCATCGCGCCGCAAATTGTGTCCAGCGTGGACGCGCCCTCAAAAACTAGACAGATCAGCGGGGTGGGGACGAGTGGAATTGGGAAAACGTTGTCTTCTTATTTGGACTCAGTAGGGAACGTTGACAATTTCCCACCCGCGGGCGGCGTCGGCGGCGACTGCGGCGACGGCGTCGGCGGCGGGGCGGGTCTTTGAGGGGCCCTGGGAGGATTTGACCACCGCCACTAGCAAATTATTATTGTCCCTCTCTCTCTCTCTCTGTCAAATTCGCCAAGTTCCGCACCTGCCCAAGACAATTAGGAGATACCTGATCAAGGCTCATTTCGAAATAATCTCTGGCAGTTGAAGAAGAGTCTGTAGAAATAGTGAGCGACGTCGCGCATCAAAACATCTGACATCTTCATGCGAAGGCAAAAGCTGAATACATTTGTGTCTTTTCTTCTTTTTTCTGGCTTCTTGATTAGCATAAAATCCAGCCAAGAAAAGCGCTTGCAACGAGGATGTATTTGGGCAATCACAAGGATGAGGCACTTTTTTCCCAACAGGGTGACATCGAAAATTGCTTCAGTGACGAGAAGTGTAACGTGGACGCGTGCACGTCGTTCCACTCAGCCTTGTAAGACAGGACGGACAAGATGTGAGGGAAAAAGGTCACGTCAAGAGAGTTTTTTTTTTTTTACAAGAAAAAGAGCTTGAATGAAGTCAAGCTTTGAAGTGGAAAAATCCCTTATTTGAAGTGCCTGCTTTATAAGTGAGAAAGGAAGCACTTTTGATAGCTGATAAATTTAAGACAAAACAGATTATTAGTTTTCTGACCCGATGCAGTCCAACTATGGACAGTAAGTGCGCTCAAAAGCAAACGCCTAAGGGGCTTCTCTATCCTTCTGTGCACGCAAGACCCAGTACAACATACTGTTAAGTCTTTAAAGCTATGACGTCCTGTTCCAAGGTGAAAAATCTTAGGGTGAACATCACTAGCACTGTCTTCACATTTCTTCGAGAGGCTGCAGCCCCAACAAGTTCATTCCTCTGGACAGCACGACCTTGGCTGCGGCGAAGGCCGTCAGTCGATCCCTGGCTACAGTTTTGTCGCCTGCGCGCTTCACGCTCAGCGTCCTCAACGCCTTCGATGTCTTTCGGGTTAACTCGAAGAGAAAGTGGACCACGTGGCAAGGCTCTAACTCTCTGTAGGCGTCGTTCACAGCCTCGTCGAAGGCCGCCAACTGCGCCACCAGGGCAGTGGCCTCGGGCTCCAACAGGGTAACTCCTAGGTCTTCGTCATCGCTGAGCTCGGCGCCCATAGTGAGGCTGCAGAGGCGACAGTGGCAGTACTGGAGGGCAGATCCTGTCTCCCCGTCCATCTTGAGTGCCTCTTCCCAGCTGAATGCTCTGTTGGAGGCCCTCGCGTGCTTGAGGTCGTTGACCTTGACAGCCGTGATGCCTAAGACGTCCGCCGTCCACGAAGGGGACGCGAGCTGACGGGTGTTTGGCGAAAGGGACTGGCGTTCAAGGGTCCGATCTTGAGCCTCATCCAGGAAGTCCTGATGGCAAAACAGGGGTGAAGTCATTGAAGTCAGCGTTGCTGCTTTGGTCCACGCAAAGACTTTACCTTGAGAAATACGGCATTGCCCTTCCTGGTGCTAAGTCCGGCCAGCCTGCCGAAGTTGATGTGCTCGCACTTTGTGCCGCCAGGCGCGCCCAGCATCTCGAGGACGTGGAAGAGATCCCTGAAGTGCTGCGTCTGCGCGTTGTCCACTACATACAGCAGTCTGTCCGGCTGGAACTCGCGCACCCTGTGCAGCGCGGTCGCCAAGTCCCTGGTCAGGTACAAGGTGGACCCGTCGCTCTTCACGAGGGTCAGAAAGCGTTCACCCATTCCTGATTGGACACCCAGCCTGCCGTCTCCGGGGTCGCTGAGGAGGTTTTTGGCCTTCAGAAGGTCCAAGAGGTTGCGTGAGTCAGCGTACATGGACTCTGAATGGTAGTGGTCGAACCGGACTCCCAAGCGATCGTATGTCTTCTCCAGCTCAGTGATGGTCAAGTCACAAATGCGGGCCCAGATCCTTCTCAGGTGCTCATCTTTCCCGGATTCCAGCTTGGCAAAGGTCCTTGAGGCCTTGGCGGCAAAGGTCTCGTCGGCCTCGGCCCGCTTGTTGCCCCTAACGTAGACCTCCAAGAGCCTTTGGAGCAGAGCTTCTTTGTCGCTGTCCTCACTATGGATGTCAAGGTCGGCTTCCTCTTCCAGAGCTGCCAGAAGGATCCCAAACTGCGTTCCCCAGTCACCCAGCCAGTTGACCCTGACTACTTGATGTCCCACGGCCTCGCAGATGTTGGCGCAGAATTCCCCGAGAATGGTAGACCTCAGGTGTCCAACGTGAAAAGGCTTGGCCACGTTGGGGCTAGAATACTCCACCAATACTTTCTGATTCTCCTTCTCCTCCGGGAAGATGGCATTTCGGCCAAATTTGACCGGCTCGGAGGCCGAGGCTAAAGCCTGCTTCAGGCAGACCTTGGTGAAGGCCGCCCTGGGCAAACTGAAGTTGATGGTCGGGACTTCTCTCCTGTCCCACTTTTTTAATCTCCTCTTTTGTTCTTGCTGGACATTCGATTCCACCCAGACGCCGGGCAGGTGCTGGTCGGTCTCGAAGGCCTCGATGACCTCCGAGTCCGAAAGGTGGGGCTGAAATTGCTTCAGAGAGGCCGTAGGCAGCTTCAGCACGAACGGACTGGCGCTGTTGTGGACATGGCCCATTCTCATGTGGCTTGCAACTTGTCTCAACGAGACTCCCGGGCCGGCCAGATCGTTTTTGTCCTCGGACGGCCTCGATTGCCGCGCAAGGACTGCACGCAAGCGCGATGCGGCCAAGACTCGATATTTCGAGGCCATCGTTTTCCCCCTCTCTCCCCTAATCGAGGCTCACCTGCAAGAGCACCGGGTGAAGGCGCCGATTAGCAGAGGAATGATCATCACTATTGACAAGAACCAAGTGATCCGTACAGGCATTGTTTGTTCGTCTGTTTCCTCGGTGCATCCTGGGCCAGTCCTACTGCACAGCGCGGGGTTGCACCGCATTGCGGGAGAGAGACGCGCCCCATTTTTTGGCTCCAAATGAGCACCTTTTTTCGGTCCTGACTGACTGGTCAAGTTGGGCAGGAACACCTATGACCACTACAGATAGGACTGGCACAGAGTGCCTTCAGTACATAGCCAAGCGTACCATGGTGGGACGATAGGAAAAAAAACCCCAACCTTCATAGACCTAAAGTGCCTCGATTAATATTTATTATGGTCAAAGAACACATTCAGCGGCTCGGCAACTTGGAGATCAGCACTGCTTTTAGCAGTTGTCTCTCAACTGCAACTGCAGTGCAGTCAGTCCCTTACTGGTTGCTTCGCACGGCCTTGGCTTCCAGGGCTTGCCACAGGCATCCCTGAATCGCGCAGCTCCTCACTAAATTACTGACGGACCAAAGGTTTAAACACCGCTGCTTCCCCTGATTGAAATACAAGGAATAATTATTGTCCGAAAAGTTGCTGAATGGAATGTGTCAAGTGCAACAGTCATTGAAATGTCAGTCAGTCAGCAGCTCCACAAAAGAAGTCAAGGGGATGGATCAGAACAAAGAATCTGGCAATTTCCGCAAATCCTTGCGCAACGAATTGAGCATTTTCTTTTCTTCTTGTCCTAAACAGCCACAATTAAGACCACCACAATGGGTCGTCGACAGGGTCAATGTCCTGAATGCTGATGTGCGGTTTCCCCTGCCAAATTCGCGCGCGTTCAATTAACGACGTTGCTGCTCTCGTCCCCGTCGGCCGCGGCGTCGGCCGCGGCGGCTGCCCCGGCCGCGGCCGCGCGTGGCGCCCGTCACTCAGCCAGGTGCGCGTGTCGCAGACATTGCGCAAACAGAGACAAAAGTTAATCCGCCAGAAAATTCAGCTGTCTCCTCCAGACACCTGCGCTATGACCAAAGTTATCTCTTGCGCAGATAATCTGACTACGGCCAGAGAAATATGGCTTTTCTACCTCATGTTGTCGGTTCTCTTTGAACGGAAAGTCAGGCACTTTCGCAGTGGAACGCGAATATGAGAGCTCTCTGAGTCGGCCAACCTCAACTCCAAAGATGCCACTGTTATTAGGGCTTCTTCACATGCCTGAGTTACAACTGATAAAAGATGGGCGATCTCCGTGCTCAGACAGTTGCACTTTCTTGGGCGGAAACGAGAGATTTGCACAAGGTGGGCAAAATTGGCAGAGTCATAGAGCATTTGAGGACTTCCACTTCGTACAGATATATGAGGCCTCCATGGGGAGGCCTCAAAACTCCGGGGAGGGAGAACCTTTCACTGGCCATATTGATTTTTATTTTTTTCCCGCCCTTAATGGTCAGATATAAGAATGAATGAGAGTGCGAGGTCGTTCTCAGCATTAACTTAGGTGTGAGAGCACAAAATTGGAGTCCCAAACCCGCCCTTAAGAGCGCCTTCGCCTGTGCAGGACTGAACTGGCATCGTGGTAAGAAGTTGTCAAAGCAGGATCATATTGTCAGACTGCCACTACTGGTCTTTATCATAATATTGACGCATTCGATATGAAGGAGTTACAAATATTGGAAAGTAGGAAATGCTTGGAGAAGGAAAGAAGGAAAGAAAAGGCCGAAGAAAGAGAAATGTTCAGACTTTCCTTCTGTGCCAGACGCGCGAGCTTTCCCAGAGAGTCGATAAATGGAGCAGGAGAATTCTTCTAAGGCCATTACGACTTTGGCCGTGAGCCGAGAAGCAGCTACGGAATAAGGACAAAGGCCACGGACATCAACTGGGCTCCGAGCCATCATTTATGCTGAGACTGTGGCCCAGGCCAATCTTGGACCAAAATGGGCCCATGGCGCTATGGGCGACCTTCAGTGACCTTGATCTGACCTCGGTGATGCTGCTGCAACCATGAACACATGCTCAATCCGGCCTCATTCTGACCTCTTTCCCGCCCCATCCCCCTAAAAGAGAAAGAGTTATTGAGTGACCTCCAAAGAAGCGGCCTCTATCTGGTCTTGACAGCTTTTTATACAGAGTGTGGCTGGGGTAGCTCAATACTCAATAGTAGAGACTTGGAGGAACAAGAAGAACATTGACCGCCAGATCAAATGGTCGATCCTGAGATGAAGAGATGTTGTTCAAGTTGTCGGCTCGCGAGCTCCAGATCCTGGAGGACCGCGACAAGATCGTGGCTCGCCTGCGCGACGGCCAAGAACGGCGGGAAGGGCCGATCAAGCCGCCCGTCCTGGTGATCGCGGACGATCGGTCCCAGCTCATCGCAATCATTCACAAAGATGTTGACGACGAGGACGTTGAGGAGGGAGCAGACGAGAAAGCAGATCGTGACAACGACGACGCTGTCCGGACCAAGGTGAGGACTTCAGAGCTCGTGTCTCTGTTCTCTTTTTATGAAAAGCTGCTGCTTTTGCAAATTAGCGAACTGCAGTAGCACCAGCAGCTCCTCAGGCCTATCTAGGCCTATCTGGACACAATTATTTCCCCCTCCCTGTCGTAGGACGCCAATTTCGCAGATATAATTTTCATCCCATGCACATTTCAGCATTTGCAAACTTTCTTTTCTCGGCTGTGGTCTTCTCTGAAGGGACGTCTCAACTGCCAGACGCCGCAGACGCCGCGGTCGCCGCCGCCGCCACGACGACTTAAGCGTCCGCGGCCTCGTGGCCTCCGAGACGGCCTCGCACTGAGCGTCGGCGGCGCAATGGCCGGCGCAAGTCTCGTCAACGGGGACGTTAACAACCACTCGTGGATGTTTTTCCAGGTATTGATGACATTCACGTTTCGTCAGCATCAGACTATGGTTGAAAGTTTCACACTCTTCTTGACTGCTCAGAACCCTCTGGTGCGCGAATTCGACCCCGCCCTGTCTTGGAAGTGCGACGTGTGCGTCCTCTCCAACTACACCAAGGTCTTCGTGCTCATGGACGCGATCCTCGACACCGGCCTCGACATCAACTAACTGTGCCGGGGCAACTGTCATGAGTGTTTTGTAAAAGAGATGGAAAATATATGACGATTTGTGTTCGTCGCTGCTGCAGAGCTCTCTGGGCCCATCAGCAAATGCTTCATGTTCTTGCATTAACAATAGCCAGTAGAAGGAAATAATCGATGAAGGACAGGTATAAATAGACATGTCTTCCAAGGCCTTTCCGCTTTATGTGAGAAACAGAAAAGCCTCAAGTCAGGAAATATGACTGTTAGCAAAAGGTCAGCAAACTTTATTTGCTGAGTACATGAGTACAATGCAAGTCATCCTCCCTCAATGGTGGGTTGGTCGACAGATCTGGCCTCTCTTCCGCAGAAGGTGGCGGGATCGGACCTTGTCACGGAGGTCGAGTCACAGCGGTAACATCTCCTGTCCTTAGCACAAGGGCAACGTTGCGTTGCTGCATCCCCATCGAGCCTGCCTCGACTACTCGACACTCTCCTAAGGCCGAGCAAGGCCTTTCCTGCCCGCCCGCCTGGCTACACCGCTCCCCGAGCAGCACGCCCCACCTGTCCGCCACACTGGCCTCGTCCCTCTCGAGGCAAGCCCCGTGGCTCGGATCCTTCGTACTTAGAAAAACGAAACGAGTCCAGATGCTGATCTCCTAAGCTGCAAACCTCGTTCGCCTGGTGGTGGCTGTCTGGTGGTTCGGAACCTCGTGCGTGAGGGATTGCTGACCCCCTACAGTTTCACACACACTTCCGACCGCGCAATCTCGCCTCTTTTTGCACGCGTTCGACGAGTTGCGGATCTGGCAGCAGAGGAACGCAGATCGAGTCCGGGCAGATCCAGATTTGCAAAGGATTTTACATCAGAACTCGGATTCTCCTGGGGCTGGATTAAAGATTTCTGACACTGACTGAGGGGTTTTCAGTCACGGAAATCTACACCTCTGCTCGTCCTTTTCTTCACTGCACAACTGCATTAATACATGACGAACTCAGACTCTATTTAGCGCATTTTTTAAAAGCAATTCAGCGCTAGAGCCTGGACGAAGGCTTAAACAAACCAGGTGGTTTTTTTTGTCACAAAAAGCTCTTGCCCGGAGGACAAAGTGACCGAGGTTCCCCGAGGTCACCCCGTATCCTCAGGACGCGGGTGTAGGTAACTCTGGTGCCAGACAAGTAAAAAGAAGGCCTGGGTTGAAGCTCCTGGGCCTCCTGGGCCTGAAAAGGTTTATCGGGTAGCGTGGGCAGCTCTCGGACAGTGGGAGTCGAACCCACGATCCCCGTCTGATGTGTGGGGAGGAGAAAACCAACTCTGTAATACGAAGTAGCTGAGCCACAAGGCCGATAAGCGAAAGCAAAGGCCAAAAATGGAGAAGAGACTTGGCTCATTCGTTGCACTTGCACAAAGTTATTCGTCTCTCAGTGATTCAGTCCTGTGCCAACTTTTTTCAAGAAGTTTTGGTCTGCAGCGGATCCGCTTCATACGATTCAGCTCCAAGGGGTGGGTTCCTATGGAGAGGTTCTTCTCATGCTCAAGGTCCTCTGGAACTGCTTGAATGATTGACACAGTCGAAGCTCGACCTAACTGACGATCTCCGTGTTACTTCTCTAATCACAAAGTATGAAAAAATACGTTCCATGGAGGTTCGACTGTACAGCGGAAACTCGCTAGGTTATGAGACCATTCCTAAGTGTATCTGAACAAGTGCAACGCACGCTTTTCTCAAGCAAAAGCTGACTTTTTGATTGGTAAGACTCGGTCTGGTCGTAGTAGCGGCTTTCAGGTCTGAGGTCACCAAGGTCAAGCGTCATTCCTGGGGAAAGGTCAAAATGGCAACCCCTGTGGGCCCAGAAAGGCCTCAGGCCACGTCTCACTGCATGCGAGCCCTGTAGCCTTGGGTACTTCGAATGCTCGACCTTTTGGTTAAGTCCGGGGTTCGAGACCGACGACTCGAAGCCGACCCCGCCCGGGCCCAACTACGCAGTCTCGCAGCTTTTGCTCACGTCGGGGAAGGAAGGAAGGAAGGGGTCGGAGCGCCCAAAACGTTCGGCGAATGATTTAACTTGACCGATGATGGGTGGGCAAACTCGTACCACCTGGAGAGGGAGGGGGGCTTACAAAAACAATAGGGGGACAAACAAAACAACCCCCAGAGGAGTAAAAAAAAAAACCCCCACCTCTGCAGGGTCAGAAATTCAATGATTTCTTCCTAAACTCACAAAGAAATCATTTTTTTTCTGTCCAAATATTTATCTTTCTTGGCTAATTACTGCGGAAAATAATTGGGGAACAAGAGTCTTAATTTTAATCCACCTGGAAATAAAACTCCCGCTGTCCGAGGACAAAAGCTGGATCGTCCGTTTCTGTCGGGCCGTTTTACGAAATTCCGTCCGATTTTTCTTTCCCGCATCAACATCTTAGGCAAGAGAAGAAAAGTTTCGGAAGTTTTTCCGATAACGATCGGCGCAAAAACAAACGAAGCGTGCGAGAAACAGCATTTTTGCTTTCGGCCGATCTGAAAGAGACTGCGAAAAGATCGGTATCTGGCAAAAACAAATTGTCCAAATCGTCCATCTACCAAAAGACTGCCAAAAATAAAAAGGTGCCAAACTTGGAGTAGACGGAATCCCACTGGGGGAGGACAGACAAGAGGGAGAAAATCGCCTCAGAGAAGAAGAAAATTCCTCACTCAAACTGCTTTGACGGAATAGTTTCTTTCCAGGGGACGATAAAATCGGGGACGATTTTTTGTAGCTTCTGCTCGCTCGGGTGGCCTTTTGTTCCGGGTGGAGACGAAGCCGGAGAACCCCGACTCTGTGGGGCAGGCACGAAAAAAAAACCCTCTTTCGACAGCAACAACAACAGCAACCCACACAAGTAGAGGAAGGAGGAGAAGCCGTTGACCCCCGTCTACCTCTGCCTGGGCGACAGAGCCAGATCGGAATTTAATTCTTGCTTCTGCATATTGACGGAAGGAGGAGAAGGAGAAGACAATTCCTTGAAATTGTGGGTCAGTCAACTGCTTCCTGACTCTCAATCATCGTGATGATCGACATCATCACGCTGATGGCCAGCAGCAGCCACGACTCCTCCCTCCCCGGGGCACTCTGGATGGCCGCTGGACTTGGACGTGTCCGCGCAGTGCAGACAGGACTGCGTCAGCTGATCCTTTTGCCTCTGTCTCAAGTCTATGTGCATCAAGAGGGACGTCCGCGGTCGTCGCCTGTGCAAATACTTTCAGGACTGACCCGTCCTGCATTGAAAGTCATAGCATTTGCTTCAGCGTCAGACTGTATTTTCACATTTAGGTTGGCAAGCAAACTGGGGACTTGCCTGAATTTGCTTCAGAAATAAAGAAGAGTTGCCATTTCGCTGGTGCAAACGCACCCTTCAGCTGTTTTCAACTGGCAACGCGCAAAAACCCTTCAATTATCGCAGCCAGCAGCTTTTTGGCCCCCTCCTCCGCCAAAAATGTGGGAAAACTGAGCGTTTTTGAATGCACCGGGACGAATTTTCTTCTTTTTTTTTTTTGCCCACCTCTTAAGGACAACGAGAAATGACAGACGAAAACGCGCAACAAATCAACTTTTTCCCCCTCTTTCATTTTCACGGGAATTCCCGTTTTTCAATTCAGCTTTTCCCATTTTTTTTCCTCTCCAGAGGAAATTTTCGGCAGGTGGCGACGTTTGGAACAATGCGGAAATCGAGAAAAACAAAATATTTTTCGGTTGACCATTACGATGCTGGCTCAGAGTGGCTCAAATTACTTCCTAAACACATTGCGGTCTGTGACTGAAACACTTTTACTAATGGACACGCGAGCTGTGTCCTACACAGGGATGAGGGAAGTCAAATATTGGCTCTCACTCGCCCAAGTTAAGGAGACTCGTTCGATTCGATCGGATCTCTTAGATATCGTCTTGTGTTGTGGTCTTTGTAGACAAGACACGCACGCGGTTTGACAAATGAACGACCAGACTCAATTTGTACGCCAAGACTTCACAATGGGGATCCTCAGCGGCACAAATGCTCTCTCTGCCCTCTGAGCCCGCATTCGGGCTCGGCGGTGCCAAACAACCAGGGGACAGAATTGACCCGGACGCGCCCGGAGCCCACGGGAAGGGTAGGAAAAACTCACCCAACCGGAGGAGACAAGGCTTGATGTCTCTTTTTGTTCCCGCCCAACCAACTCTTTGGTGACAAATTTTCTTCCTCCCCAGGACCATTGACTTTCAAATGAGGTCTCCTCAAACAAAATCCCCGCCGAGATATTGACGAATTGAAAATGTGGGAAACGTCGTTATCAAGTGCAGGAAAATTGAAAATGTGGGAAAGGTCAGACTAGGCAGAATGAGACGAAGAATGCGCCTTCCTACCTCGGACAGGGGAGTCTTGAAGGCGATGAACGGCGTGCCTGGGACCGGCGAGCCCAACGGGGAATACTTCGTCCACCTGCAAACAGAAGAGAACAAGAACGAGGTGGCGGGAGCACATTCTCGGCGGCAGATGGCGCTGCAACACATATTCATTTCGTATCACGACATCTAGCGGCGAGGACGAGAGAATCTCTTTATTGACGCTTATGTACACAGTTTGCACATGCACGTATGACGCACTGGAGGGGGAAGGTTCCCCCTAGTACGGGGTGACTCAGGAGTGGACAGAACTAGTGCTCAAGTCACAACTTTTCTTTTTCCACTCGCCGCCCTGTACGCACGAGCGCGTGCGCGCTACTGTGTATCCACCCCTCTCGTGGTCAGCATCTCCTTGTCCAGGTGTCCCGAGTCTCCGACGGCGTGCACGGACACCTTCCCGTCAGGGCGGACGCACACCCACGTGATGGAGGCGTGTCGGAGGCTCAGTCGGAGCCACGCCTCTCTGGGCAGTTGCAGGGACCGGCAGACGAAGAAGCGGATCAGATTGGCGTGCCCGACCACCAACTCGAACGAGTCCTCGGTCTAGTTCGTCGTTTTGCGGTCGCAAGGCCGAAGATCATCGTCATGGCGGAACAAGCAAAGGACAGACGGAGGAGGCTACTTGGGGTAAAGTTTGCACTGATCAACGAAAAACAAGTTGCAAAACCCTCCGTGCAACCTAATGGGAGGGACGGAAAGGGGGACAACGGCGACATCACTGCCACCAATGGCGCGTGCGCTTACAACCACTTCGGGGCCGACTTCGGGACAGAGACTTTGCCTTGACGTGATCATTCGGCCTTGCGAGTCACTCCCTGATCGACGTCAGCACGGGCAAAGAGGCGACGAAACGCGGCCTCGGCCACCGCGGCGTCTGCGAAGTAGTCAAGGGCCGGGCGAAAGCGGCTGCGGCTGGACGGAGAGGGAGGATGCGGAGCGCACTCGCGGAGCATTGGATCCGGCGCATCCATAGACACGCCATCCACCGACAATCGCACCAGCTCGGCCCGAATGATCTCCGCCGTCTCGAGTGCACGCGGCATGTCCGAGCGGCGGATGGCGGACAGCTTGTAAGAGCGCGACTGAAGGTACTCGGCGAGTCGGCGGCCGGTGGCCGCCGCCTGCAGCCGCCCGAGCTCGGTCAGACTACCGCTCGACTCGTGCTTGGGATGGGTGAAGTACTGTCCGTGGCGGATCAGGATGAGGTTGCGCGTCGGCCGCCGCTTCTCGGCCACGTCTTGCATGACGCCGTCCGCATCCCCCAAGGCTTTGCCGTCGCCCCGGTGGTCCCAGTTGAAGTCCCACTTGCTGGCACCCACGAAATCCGGAGAAAATGGATCGTACGAAGGAATGCACTTCGTTTTCGACTCGGCCGCCAACACCCACCACTTGCTGCCGTTCTCCGTCCCGGCCACCGCCGCGAAGCAGCCGCCGGCCGCGGTGGCGGTGGCAGCGGCCACCCTGAACACTTGTTGAGACCACATTTCACTCTCTCGCCCTCCTTATCTCTCAGTGAAGAAGTCTGAAAGAAAAGAAAATCCGTTATAAGATTTGCAGCAGAGAAAGACAGATTTTCTTTTCTTTCAGATCTTTGTTGATGTCTTTTACCTGTCGGGGAGTCCGCCCTTTTTGCCCATGGATACGGCCTCCGGGCGTTCTCCGGGCGTCCTCCGGGAGTCCTCCGGGACGTCTTCGGGTGTCCTTTACGAAGCAGTTCAAGAGGCCAATGACTCCAAGTCAGACCAAGGATGAGACAAAACCGGAAACTTAAGCTTGGCTCGAGCTATTGTTGACATCCATCCAAGGTTTGCCAAGAGGTGCCAAGACGACCTTTCTCAGACCCTGACATTTGACTCCTCGGGGAGAAAACTGAACTTTCACTCAAAAATTACTGTTTCTCATCTGCGTCAAAACGTGACTCGAGTCAGTTGTATGATAAAAAACTTTTCTTAGACGGATATTTGTTTACCCATTCTCTGAAGCAGCCCTGAAGAAATTGTGCATCATAGATGTCGGTTGTGTCTGTCATTGCCTCGACGCATTTACTACTATGACGTAACCTGAATAACATGAGTTGAAGTGAAGCTGCTCTTTGTCATGGCGCTCCAGGGTGGAACAAGGAGAACAACAACACAATATGATAGGCTAACTAATATTAAAATCATCTTCATCGGCCGACAGATGTCTGTGGCTACAACAGACATCTGTGGATGACAAGTACGGAATACAGTGGAGATTACAGGCTGAGTACTTGGCAAGGTTCCTCTAATACGAATCTTGGTACTAAGTACTGTGCTTAATACTCCGTACCACCCATGGATGAACATGTTCATAATATTTCCCCCTGTACGGTTGGACAGGCGGTGCCAGATTGGTTCGCTGCGCCTTTGAAACGTCAACATCCTATATGTATTGCATGTTGCTAATTCTCCGGATCAGATGGAAAGATCTTGTATGATGTTCGAGAAGCTTTGGTGTCAGACAATTCTTTAATACACAACCTTTTTGACTGAACCCATTTAAAGTGAGTCTTGACCAAGATTAGTCGAGGCTAGGACAACATCCGTAAGGCCCCAAGGCCTCAAGTAGGGGCTACTGACCGCTGAGCTGTAGGCCAAGCGTCCAGCTGCTGGACTTGGCAGCCAGAGGCCTCATCACTTCAGGTGGCAAGTACTTTTAGTGTCTCACTGTCAGCCACCTGGGCCTCACGTGGGCCCCCTCAACAAATTGATTGAGGGATGCACACGTTGAATTGCTCAGGGATAGCATATGTAGTTTCACCCAAATTCCGCTAGATGGCTGTAGGATGCACCTCTGGCTTTTTTGCCCGTAGAGATCTTCTATGCCCGGCTTTATCAGCAACAGTAGTAAACAAACATTGGGGTTGTTAACGGTTTTTAACCTTAAGTCGCGATGCCATGCAGACGAATGTGACTCAGCTTGCCGAACAGACCGATCATGAACGTGCCCTCGGACAGCTTGTCCTCGTTGGTCCCGTCCAACTACGTGTCACTGGCGCAGAACGCTGGCGCAACCTTCGACGCCAAAGTCAGGCACCTCTTGGCACAGGTAACGGCGGACACCGAGTGATCACATTCACGCTCTGAATGCTCCTGAAGGTCTCAACTGAACGCGTTCACGTCCTTTAAACTTTCAGTGGGCACGACAAAGCTGGAAAGATTTACGAAACTCTGAGCATGATGACGCAGACACCTGCAAAACTGCCGCAGTCCTCGAAAGCTGTCGAAATTTGCGCTCCTTAATCTTGCCAGGATTGTCTTTGGCAAGGATCTTGTGCATCTGAGACAGATTTCGGCGAAATTGATCCACATCTGGCTTGCTTTATAACCTCCTCTGCTTCAAACCCTAGCGCAAGATCCCCGATGAGGGCTGGAGCGAGTCTGACATCTCCTCATTGTTGGACCAACTCTCCAGGATGGACTCGAACAACTTCTCTGGAAACTGCGGGGTCGGAGAGCGGGAAGGAAGGATTTTCTCAGGTACTGAGAAACAGACCGATCTTGCGTTTGACCTTGCCCTTCCTCACCTTACCCCTCTGCGAATCCTCCAAGGTCTTGTTTATCGCCGTCACTTCGGCCTGGCACACGGGATCGGTCGCTCCGGTGACCTGTGCGAGGTGCAGCCCAAGGCCACCGGCTCCAGCGTCATTAATAGGTTGACCAATGCCCTCGTGCTCGATCTCATCAGGCATTTGGGCGTCCGGTCGTGCCAGGATTGCTTCGTCGTCCCCGTGGCCACAGGGATGGCTATGACCCTCTGCCTGCTGTCCCTCAAAAGGGTCAGGCCTGCTACGGCCAAGTTCGTCATCTGGTCCAGGATTGATCAGGTGTGGTTATATCAAAGTAACAAGCGAGCTGCTCAATAGCAATGACATACGTGGAATATGTACGAAGAAAAAAGTCTCCTTCTGAGTGGGAGATACGAGTGTTGCTTCCTCTGCTGTCCTGTACAGGGTCACTCTATGCACTGCATAAGTTGGCATTGTTGTGTGAGCCAGAAAAAGCCTTTTTGTGGCCTTCACTTGATCCGTGAATTGAATTACAGAAGGCCTGTTTCAAGAGCATCTCCTGCGCTGGGCTGGAATCCCACGTGCTCGAACTGACTTGTGACGGTGACGCGTTGTGCACTGACTTGACCTCGTTGTCGTCGTTCGTGTCCTCCGTGGGACCCGAGAACGTCCTGGCCGTGGTGACCACGTCCTCGTGCTTCGCCCCGAGGGTCCCAGACGACCTGGAGGGTGTCACCGACTTCTGCCGCCAAATGGACATCCCCCACGTCATCAACAACGCCTATGGGCTCCAGAGTTCCAAGTGCATGCACCTCGTCGAGCAGGCTGGAAGGAGGGCGGGACCGTAAGTGCTACAGTGTGAGTCAACAAGAAAGTCCGTCGTCGCCGCCGTCTTCTCAACCTCCAGTTGTGTTGTTTTGTACCCTCCGATGATTGTATTCTTTTTCCAATCCGTGACGTTTTTTGTGGCTCATTCAATAGCGCCAATTTCATTCTGTCATATGGGTGATGATCTATCACGCAGTGCAGCGTGAGTTTGAACAGTTTAAATGTGGAAGTGACAATTTTGATTCGCGGACTTAACGTTGGCTCTTATTGTATGTATGATGCAGTCATAGCCAAGCATTGTGTCTTGGATTGCAAGCATTCGTGGAGGTCCATGAGGGAGGGGGCAATAACATACGGTATTGTCGACACCCCACTTTTGAGGCACCTCATGGGGCCCGTCAAGACCTGACAGACGGTAGACCTGTCTGGACTGTGCTCTCTGTGTTCGTGACGTCAAGTGAACTATCGGGCTCCTGCAGATGTTGAGCATTCATGCCATTTGCTTCAGGTATGACGTCTTTATCCAGAGCACGGACAAGAACCTGATGGTCCCCGTGGGCGGCGCGATCATCGCGGGATTCAACAGGGAGTGGGTTCAAAAGATCAGTCAGACATATCCAGGTACACATTGTCATTTTCACTGTCTTCGGGTGCCAACATGGATTTTGGTGCGGAATTTCCCACTTAATACTACTGCATCTGTCTTAACATCTACCATGACGTCATGTTGGACTTACTCCTATTCACAAAGATTTTCGACAAGTTCTTCATGTCGAAAATCTAACACAACAAGATAACCTAAATGCTGCTTTCTGGACATGAACACTAGGTCGGGCGTCCGGCGGTCCTAGCGTGGATGTTCTCATCACACTCTTGTCCATGGGCGTCTCTGGCTACAAAAAGCTGTGCAAAGACCGCAAGGAGCTTTTCGCCACCCTCAAGGAATCCATGCAGACCTTGGCCACCAAGTTTGGCGAGAGGATCATGGACACAAGGAAGAATCCCATCTCCATCGGCAAGGATCCTTCTCTTGTAGTTGTGAATGTTTTAACAGCTGCCTTTTTCTGCTGATTCAGCCATGACCCTGGAAAAGTGCCCGTCCCCTGTAGGCGAATTGGGCTCCATGCTGTTCACCAGGAACGTGTCCGGGGCCAGAGTCATTGCAGGGGACAAGGACAAGACCATCGAGGGACACGCATTTAATCGTACGAGTGTGTGAGCGGCAATTCTACCAGAATTTCGAATTTTTCATTCCTCCTCAAGGTTGGGGATCTCACTCGGATGCTCTGAAGCCGCCTTACCTGACTGCGGCCGCAGCCATCGGGATGACCCCGGCAGACATCGACGCCTTCATGAAGAGGCTCGACAAAGTCATGACGCAGAAATACGGCAAAGAGAAGGCGAACAAGACGTGATTCATGGGCAAAGCTCTTTTCCACGAGAAAAAAAAAGCACCAATAAAGGATGAGGCAAATGTGACTTCACCGAATTTGAGGTCTCCATCTCTGGTCTCTGTCATCTTTACTTTTATAAAGATAAAGTCTTTTTTGACTTTTCATCACAAAAAAGTCCTTTGAGGAGAATTACTTTTCTGGCGGTGTCAGGCAGACGTTGCTGCGGCTCCTCTCGAAAGGAGGGCGCGCGATGAAATCCGATATTCTCGGATAGAAATGCAGTCAAGCTTCTGGACACTTTTCTTCTTCTTCACTTGCTTAAGCTTGTCAATTTTGCACACCCCGAAAGCGACCTTTAGCAGCTGAGAGGAAGCGTCGTCCGTTGCTTCTCCACCTCCTGTATAATTCTGCTCCTTTCTGACTTATGCATCATCTGCAATAAAGAAGGCTCGGACCCTCCAGGCCAAACTGCTTTCGGGACTGCCATTTCAGGGGCTCTCGGGCTAATGAAGCAGCAGCTTGTCCCGTTCGGGCGCGTTCACCAAGGCCAAATTGCTGTGCGGAGGAACCCGATTGTCGTCTCGGGTAATCTTGCTATACAAGAGGTGACCTCGGAGGCCAAATGTCATCGTTCGATGTCTTTTAGCGAGGTCGAGAACCTGGCTGCATCTGAGGAGGGCAGGCCTGGCTCTGCCAAGACCAATGCTGGAGCATCGGAAGGCAACGTGAGGTCGACTTGCGCGAGTTGAGTGACGTTGAATAAAGTTGCCGACCAAGTGCTAACTTTTGACCTCAAAGAGAGTTTGCATTTGCAAACGCACCCTCAGGTATGTGAAGGTAGCTGCTTCGGAATGTCGCATAGTCTCATTACAGAGAGAGAAAGAGAGGCTGCAGTCAGACTTCAATAGTGAAAAAGTACCCTTTTTTTAGAGGGAAACTGAACGGTTTATTTGTGCCAGAGATGAGTCGACATCGGAGTGCGTGAGTAGAATTCGTTCAGTCGTGTCTTTGCCTAAGAATATTCGCCAAAACGTGCCGAGGAAAGGCGTCAATAGCTTTTTTCTGCACTCCTCCAGTGATTTCGCGACGTTGGCAGCCATCATCGTGCTGTCTTCGGCCGTCCACGGCGACAACAACGACGTCAGCATGGAGGAGAACACGTTCGAGGACGGCGACGACGGCTGGAAAGTGGAAAACGGATCCTGGGTGCGAGCAGACCTCCAGAGTCTGCCCGAAGACTTTCCTCATCCGCCGGATCCGGCCAGTCAAGTAAGGACAAGAAGAGACTATCCTACTTTCAAGGGCTTATTCGGACTTGACATTACTGTGACATGGCCTTATTTTCAAAGAGTCCTACAGTTGTTGTCGGTTTTTCGACCGAACAAGGGTCAATGTTGCCATGAACATGACCTTCAAGCCTCGACGTGACCTCGGATGCGTCATCAATTTTTTTTTAAAGATGCTCTAAAAGTGTCATTTGCCCAGCATGGGCCAATATTGACGTTCTTCGGTCTGATGCTTGGCCTCGAGACTGCTATAGAAACGATTCGAATTAGCCTGGAATGAAAACCCTCGTTCGCTCAACTGCACACGTATTGATGTTCGGAACTGCTACAGACTAAAAGAATCCTCCATTCTTAGGTTTCGGTCAGATTTTTTTAAAAAAAATTCCTCCAAAAACCACAAGAAGAACTTTCACAAATGCGAGAAAGCCTGAAATTTGCAAATTTTTCGGGATGGTTTTGTTTTTGCCCCTTAAAGAAAGTGATGGTTCCGAGCCAGAGCAGCAACTTCCACCATCTAGCCATGATGACCAAGAACCTGACCGTGCCGGCCAACACGAGCTTGGAGGTCTTCTTCACGTGCATCGCGATAGGGTGGAAGGACGACGTCATCGCCAGGATGAACAATCCGATATTGCAGGTCAATATATCACAAATACAACCGTCCAGTCTTTCAGGGCTGCCAACTCCAGTGGAAACATAGCAAAGTAACACATTCTTGGAACGTTCATGCGAGCTCTGTTATAGGGTGGTCACAGACACTAAAATGCTCTCTCGCCTTTGGTGAATGATATCTAGACGATATTGCCTAAAATTGTTTAAAGTGCTTCGTGAAGTATAAAAAGATGCATATTTTGTAGCTCCAGAAAATAAGACGGGACAGTGAAACAGTAATTTCGGGTCCAAGAGTCTCTTTTATACGTACTATAATGTTACTGCATGTTGAAGAGAAGACCCCACAGGATTTTAGCCATGAAGAAATAAGAGTCGTTGAGGTTAAGGTCATGAACAAATTTTGAAAGGGTCTTTAGTGTTTGTGCCAACCCTGTTGAAGAGTTGGACGAGGACTTAGACAAGAAATATTCTGTCTAGTTGTTTTACGACGACACCTTGGTGTTCCGCCTGGAGACGGCCATCACCGAGGACTTCACCCATTACGCTAAGGGAAAGTGGAACCACTTCAGGCTACGTTCCAGGTGTTGTTATCATAATTTTTATCATGATCATCCTCACACGGCTTGTCATATGACATGTTGAACCGGGACACAAACTTATACAGCTACATATCCGACACCGTGATTAAGCTGGCCATCTTGGGCGTGTTGGGCAACCGCGAGGGCAACCTCGTGGCCATCGACGACGTCGTCATCAAGATGACCACCAGTCATCACGCGGAGGACACTGAACCCGAAGCAGACGTCCAGGAGGAAAAGGTAGGAGTTTGATTGCACTCTTTAAATTTGACTCATTTCCTTGCTCCATTAGGGTGGCGAATGGGAGACGCTAAAGACCGATTCGGAGGAGGACGAAGACGCGGTCATCAGCAACAACGGGTCCGCCATTCTGGACCTTTCGGTCGCTCCAGAGTTCTGCAACCTCCTGTCGGAGACGGGGCCCTGCTCGGTGTCCTTGTCAAGGTAAACGGCAACCTGTGCGGGGCCAAGCATTTACACTTCGGCGAGCAGTCGTTCCTAATGATGTAGGACATGGGCAATTTATTTTAGAATAAAAATTAAAAAATAACATGCGCAGTTGAACCACTTGTGCACTTGTACAGTGAACGTTCACTGTACAAAGCACTTGCCCCCGGCAGCAATGTAGGCCTCCTCCATATGAAAGGAGAAAGACCTGGCAGCATTGACGATGTGGCCCTTGGGGATCTCAGCCCATGCATACATGATGGCAACCTACAGTGACTCAAAATTTTCATGGCTTGTACAGTTTGACCTCTCGTGGTGTAACTATGCCAATATGGTGGCTGACGGAGGTCACTTGTCCACGCTGGTGCCAGGTCTTGTGCACCTGGTGCTCGGAAGTGTCGTGGACACTCACGGTGAGAACTCTGGAGTCTCACAATACCTCTGGTGTTGCTGGTACAAGTTCGACCTGCGAGAAGACAGGATTCAGCGTTGTTAACGTACGATTTCCCATTCGAGGCCGTTTGGAGGTTGTTTAGAGTTTGACAACTGCGATATCTTCATGCACATGAAAATTCCATTTTTTTAGATGTGTCCTCATGTCCATTCTGGATGGTTGCGCCACTATGAAACTTATAATTTAACGTATTTTTGTTATTTCAAAGTTTGATGCTTTCGTCCTTTCTAAATAAGATACTTCTACAACTTTGCCACGGGCGAATGCGAAAAGTTCGTGTATGGCGGCTGCGGCGGCAACGAGAACAACTTCCGCGAGAAGCTGGCCTGCGAGACGGTCTGCAAGAAGCCCAACGCCTCTGAGCAAGAAAACATGTTGGTCAGTAGTAGTTGGCGTGATTTTGGGGGCGTCAACAGGTACAGGGTGGGTGGAAAGTCACTATGGACACGAGTACATGCATACTCCATGCTCGTAGAATGACTTTCCACTCACCCTGTACTACCGGAAAGTGACGGTTCTCACAAAAGATGGTGTCGCTTTTAGCGCTCTTCACCCTCCGCTGTCATTGCCAACCTGAGCCTGGACTTTGAAGACGACTTCGGTGACTGGGACCAGAGCTCCTGGCGACTGTTGAGCTACGATTCCATTCTCGCCCACATGCTCAAGATCGAGGCCTTCAACAAGAGCTCAAAGGCCGGGGGAAGACTGACGCACAGGCGATACACAATCTTCAGGTATGACGTGAAACATACAGAACAAGTCAGAAGTGGATTGCCTGTTCCAATTCGTGCGCGAAGGAAGAGTGTGCGTCCATTTGTTTGCCTGTCTGTTTTTGTCCGGGTCCAGCCGGACCGTTGACCCGGACAGTCAACCCGGGGGATGGCTCACAATGACGCAGTGGAGCGAATGGATTAATATAGTACATGGGAAAGGTGTCGCAGTCCGGCAGGTCCAGTATGACGTTTACGTTGTCTCACCCTGTGTCACATAGGCGGCCATCACTGACCCATCCTTTAGACCTGGTGCCCTCGTCCAACCTGACGATGACGTTCAGTCTGAAGCTCTTGGGCAGGTTCAACCCTTCCTTGCAACCCTTCTTTGAGAACATGAACCCGGGCTTCAAGATCTACATCGGCGACGACCTCATCTTCGACTACGCCACAGCTGGAAGCGCTGACGACGTAAGGAAAGGAGAAACATCAGCACAAGGAAGACGTCATTATTTCTCTCTTCCTGAAGAACTGGCATAATTATTCTGTGTCCCGGAACACCGACGACATCCTCAGCTTCCCTCGCCTCAATGACAACGGCAGCCACAGGCAAATTGTGAGCTCAGAATAGTTTTCTTCCATGTTGCTATTAGAGTGCATTAGTTACTAAAGGAGCGCTTACACTGGCGGAATCGGCTGCACTGTCGCATAGGTCTTCGGTAGACTTAAATTTTTGTAATCGCCATCCACCTAAGTAATTTTAGCTCCGCATTGAGGCTTGGGAGGGTAGCGGAGGATACGTCGTCTTGGATGACTTTGGGCTCACCCAATTTCCCTTGGCCAGTACGACAACTCCGTCATCAACGACGACGTCAGCTTCCCCTACCTCGTCAATTTCTCCTCCGAGCTTTCCTTGCCTGCTGAAGAAGTCTGCAGGACCATGCAAGGCGAATATGAGCAGGTGATCATGGTGACCGTGTTGAGGCACACGGGCTTGAATGAGTCCGTGGGCGTCAAGTCTTAATTGTGGTGGCTCCCATAGGTTCTATTACGCCCCAGACAGTGGGAAGTGCTTGCCATTCACCTACAGCGGCTGCAGGGGCAACGCCAACAACTTCAAGACCGCCGACGAGTGCCAGAAAAAGTGCATGAGTGAGTGAGTCGTAAGCGGCAAAGGCTGGCAGACTCTGACCGAGGGTCACTAGTGTCTTACGTCAACGACTGCCGAATTGAGTGAGGCTTTTGTTTGAGTGAGTGAGGTTTCTTCAGGTTCCCCTGACTCTTTTGACGACGAGGACATGTGCAAGCTGAAGGAGTCGACCGGCGAGTGTCACGCCTACATGGAGCGGTTCTACTTCGACTTCAACGGCACCAACAGCTGCCAGGTGTGGTTTCATTTCGCACATCCACTGTTTAAAGCGGCCGAAAACTTTCGAATCCTCTTCAGATGTTCATCTACGGCGGTTGCGGCGGTAACGGGAACAACTTCGTCTCCAAGTCCGACTGCGAGCGCATGTGCTCGCACCACATGGACAAGTCAGAAATGGCAAGGAGACGCGCTCACGCACATACACGTTTACGTGTACGAATGTACAGGGTGCATCTACTACAAAAGTCCACTTTTTTCCTCAGTCTGCTCACGAATTCATGCCTTCCTCCCCGCGCAAGTTGTCCGACTGCCGCCAACCGTACAACGTCGGCCACTGCGACGCACTCATCAACATGTTTGCATATAACTCGAGCATGAAACAAGTATGTACTGTACAAAGGGTGACTCAAAAAGGTCAAGTGATGACGTTGCTGTAGGCAGAAGTAGTTTTTCTTATTCACCCTGTGCTTCTGCATGGGTGGCACCAGTCACACATGACCCACGTTAGACCCACTTATAGTGCGTCAGCTTCACGTACAGTGGGTGTGGCGGCGGCAACAACCTCTTCTTCACCAAGAAGGAGTGCGTCGGCACCTGCGGCAGCCTCATCGACCAGGTCGACCACGCCCCAGGCAACAGGTAGCAGCGACTCAGATCATGTCATTGATGATATGCTTCTTGATTTCTTTCAACAACAGACCCAAGAGCACAAATTTCCCTCGTCCACTCCGGTGCCACCTGCCTCGGGTGAGTTACTCTATCAGGCATGAAGAGCAATCCGCTTAGAGCAGCTCCAACTCATGATGGACGCATAGACTCTACGAGACAACTCATCAAATCCTGGCAGGTTCCAGGTTCCGGGTGCGCCTCGAATGAGTCGATGTCGTCGTACTGGTTCTTCTCCGTCGAGGCTGCAAAGTGCCTGGAGGAGCAGAAATGCCTCAGTCTCATTGCGGTTGAAGAGGCCAACCACTTCGAGAGTCTAGCCAAGTGCCACAACGTCTGTGAGATCTCATCGGTCCAGAAGAGGCCTAAGTCGATGGACTTCCAGCTCAAAGACTGTCTCCTCGAGCCCAAGGCCGGGGGATGCGACAGAAATCTGAAAAGGTAGCGGTGTGACCGTAGTCTGCGTACTGAGTGATATATAGTGACACCTTTATGAATATAATGTCATATTCTGCATATGGAATCAGTGACTCTTGTCATTTTTAGGACAAATTGTGCTTAGACTCAAGGCTTATTTCACTCTTCCAATTTTTTTGCATCAAACTTAGAGAGGGGCAAAGTCCCTAAATTTGAGCAACTGGCACAAGACTCAGCATGTGTGGGGGTGGGTGGGATATGAGGGAAAGTCACTCTAAGGGATTTCCTGTAGTAGTTGGATAGTCAAGCCGAGCCAATGATTTGTGAAATGGTTGTTTTTTTACCCACCAGATATTTTTACAACGTGAATGAGAATGACTGCATGGAATTCACGTACGGCGGTTGCTCAGGGAATGAGAACAACTTCCTCACCCACCGGAAGTGCTTGGATGCATGCGCCGACGCGGAGATGAAGGTTTTTTGTCGTTTTCGGAAAACCAGTGCATAAGTACGATATATATGTAATGATAATATTGAATACCTCAATTTCAGATTGCGTCGGCCAAGGTGAGCTTGTGTGAGGAGCCGAAGCGCGTTGGGTCATGCCACGAGAGGCAGAGGATGTTCTTCTTCGACCCCGCGAGCAACAAATGCACTCAGTTCGTGTACTCAGGATGCGGGGGCAACAGGGTGAGTGAGGACGTGAAATCTTGAGTGCTGTCACTCTGTTCAATGACCTATTAACGCGTTATTTTTGCATTCAGAATCGCTTCTCCGATATCTCATTGTGTCAGTTGACTTGCGAGATTCCTTTGGTGGAGAAGGAGATCGCGGACCAGAAGGAGAAGGTGTTGATTTGGGGCTTTCGAGCAATCTCAGAAACCGGCAACTTTGAAAGAGAATGAAAAAGTTAGCTCCACTTTTTGTTCTAGAAGTCTTTGGGCGCCAACATCGCTGAGGCCGTCTTGGGGGTCGTGCTGATCATTCTGGCCCTCGTCGCTGTGGCTTTGGGTGTCAAATACTACAGGTTATGCCAGGAGGGAGATCTCGTATGAGCCAAAAAAAAGCACTGGGAACACTTTATTTTCCGTCCATCCAGGGTTCATCAGGCCAAGGAAAGCTATCGACAGTTTAATAACCAGCAACTCGAATCCAGCCGCTCCGGGTCCGTGTCATCGCTCGCCTCCTACGATAACCCCGTCTACAGCGAGACCAACGGCGACAGCAACGCGATTCAGCTCAGCGGGACTTCGAACAGCAACAACAATCACACTTTTATGACGCAATAAAAGCTTCATATACTATACGTTATGGAATATGTTATGCATGTCCAGTGAGATTGAAAATGATTACATGTACTCAATTATTGCTTAAGCAGGTGTGCGTCAAATATGTGGAGTCCCAGAGCTCTGGTATTGTCGTTTCTGGCTATCTTGGCCAACACGTTGACCATACCCGCGGTCTCCCTGATTTCGTCTGTGTAGTGGGACAGGAACTCCTCCTCGATGAAGTGGACAGTCTGAAACATCAATATGCGCATGTGGCATAGTTTGACTAAGCGCGCAAGACATTCTTTAAAGATGTGACATTCTGAACCATAACCGATCACGGACTTCCAAAGCGCCCAACAACCGACTGAACTGTAAAGCCAAAGTCCCCGAACAACTTCTGACCAAAAAGACTTTTCATCCCACCATTTTTTGAAGGTTGTTCAACAACTTTGATCACGCCATATTCTAGGTCACTTTGAAGGCTCTTTTGCCACATCTCCAATTTTCTCCTGCTTTGGAAAAGAGCGACTTTCGTTAAAACATCATTTCCCTCTAAAACTTTGATTGGTCACGATGTTGCTGCAGGAGACAGTAAAAAAGATGAACTATGCTTAGAACAGATACTAATGCTGAAGCGAATGCAGTGACGTCCTCACCGTTGGGTCAAAGCTGTCGAGGTTGCCGTCGTCGTGCGTCCTCTTGTTCAGGGCGTGCTTAAGGACGGTGCCGGCGTTTTCGGCCTGACGCTTCAACGCGTCAAGCGTCGCGCTCAGGGCGGAAACTTCACTCTCGCTGCCTTTGAGAGGACCCGAAGGGATCTCAATCGTCTGAAGAGAGAGAGGCAGAAATATTTACAGGGTGTGCACAAACTAGCTGTGCGTCCATGAGATCAAGCAAGCAGATCCGAGCCGCTTCGCTGGTGGTTCCAATCAAGCCCCCCACTATAAAGTCACTGCCTGTTCAGTCTGTGCCGCTGTAGTCCCCCACCTATGTAGTCCCCGCCTCTGTAGTCCCCGCCTCTGTAGTCCCCGCCTCTGTAGTCCCCGCCTCTGTAGTCCCC
>JAAUXU010036724.1_pt1 | contig 29909 bp, 34 predicted proteins | sample 7278151 | NCBI WGS metagenome assembly JAAUXU01 (sample SAMN14350113, study PRJNA611818) | marine sediment metagenome | isolation source: surface marine sediment (1.8m) | place: French Polynesia: Moorea | collected 2018-08
ACTACATTTGTCCGCTTGCCCTGCCTGTGGTGAAGTTGCAGTCCATCAGTGTATAAGCCGCATAGATGCCATTTTTGAAAGTGTCTCGCCTTAGAAGAACCCCCCTGTATGTCTAATACAAGCACAGTACGATAATACCGTCATAGCAACCTTCAGCCAGCACAATATTCCTATAGTCCTGTATCTTTTTTCTCTTATCACGACCTTCTTCAAGTCTCATCTGAAGTATTCTCTTTGCTACGCTCGTCGTCTCCAGCGCTGGACGGAGGGTGCACGCGGACAATGACTGCCGAGCCGACTGAAAGTGGATGACGTTGCTGCTGTTGTTGCTGCTGCTGCTGTTGAGGTTGTTGCTGACCTGACAAAAGCTGTTTGGTCGAGGAACTGGAAGAAGAACTGTCCTGGGAGGAACGCGCGCTTACAACGGACGTGGGCGTGCCAGGGATGGAAATCCGAGAAGATCTAGCAGTGAGATTGACAACAACCGTCTCGTCCGACTCTTCCTCTTCTTCCTCTTCCTCTTCCTCGTCTTCCTGTTCATCCTCTTCACCTGCCGCAGCTTCGTCTTCTTCCTCGTCTTTGGTATCGTCTTTCAGTGAGGACGTCTCGTCTCTCTTCTGTTCTTCAGTTGCTACATCGTTGAGGGACTCCGCCACGGCCATCTGGGCCAACTCTTCGTCCACCACGTCCACGGAAGTCCGGGCTCTAACAACAGAAGTCCTTTCAGTCGAGGGGATCGAATTATCTTCTTCTAGCTCGTTCACAATCCTAAGAGTGACTCTCCCGGCAGAGGCAGCGCCACTTGTACTAGCACCTGCGGAGACATCATCAACCTCTGGAGTCTGACCGGTAGCCGCAGCAGCGTTGGCGGCTGCGGAGGCGCGCTCTCTCTTTTCCGCTGATCTTGAGCTCCTCTTCTTCCCAGATCTGTTCTTCCTGCTCCTCTTCTCGTGGGACTGCACAGGCTGAGGAGGCTGTGGCGGTGCCACGGACATGGGCCCGTTGAGTGCCTCCACCAGACTGACGCACTGGTATCCCGCAGGGACGCCCTCCTGCGCGATGTCCGCCGCATCAGCAAGAGCAGGATGAGTGACTTGTCCAACCTTCTGTACCGCCCGCACCTGCAGAAGGGCGCGGAAGGGAACTCTGCAAATGGGGCAGTTGTTGGCCTGGTAGCGCAGACTGTCTGCACATGCGTTACACAGGCACAAGTGACGACACGGCAAGATGATTGTGTCTCTGAGGTCACACATGCACACCACACACTCTGCACCGGAGTCGTCAACCTCGTCGTCGGCCAAGCTCTGGTGCCTTGTGTCGGACACCTTATTCTCTAGGCCATAAATCTCTTGCAAGAGGTAGCACAACCCATCGACGAAGAGCTTCTGCTTGAGACCCTTCACCACGTAGCTACTGTCCGAATATCTGTCAATGAGTCCTAGAGTAGAGTGCGACTGGCGCGGGGTGTCCCCTTCCAAAGAGACGCACTGGATGGCCAGAGGGACCAGTCCGGGGTCTCCGTACGGATCCAGCAGGTCCTGCACCCGCGCAGTCGGCACGAAAAAGTGAGTCGGCTGGCGAAAAACCTGCGCGGCGCCTCGGCCATAGGTGTAAGTCTCCGAGACGAGGTCCGCAAGCTTCGGGTTGTAGGTGACCCCGTGAGCGTGAACCTCCTCGTAGCAAAAGTAGTATATGGTGACGGCGCAGCGCACATCGGAGTCGAAGGTAAACTCGAGATTGTAGCGTCTCTCCTCCTCATCGCTCTCTCGGTCGTCGGAGCCCTCGGGGGCAGGCGCAGCTGCCACAAAATGTACAGAGTCCCGGCGAATGTTCATGAGGGAGCGCAAAGTCTTGGTGGGCTCGTTAGCCTGGGGCGGCGGATATGGGAAGGACACGGGTCGACCGCCGAGAAAGTTGAGGTCCGCATTGTCGCCGAAGAGGAACGACTCCGGCTGCGGCGAGTCGAACTTCTCTCCCCCCATGATGAAGTGGCTAGCGAAGAAGTTACCGCCGCCCTTGGGTGGATAGCGGTACCCGCCGGCGCCGCCACCTGGATCCTCCTCCGGACCCGCCCGCCCGGACCCCAGCGCTCTGCTCAGCCGCTGGCCCATGTGGACGACTTCTCCAGGGACTCCGCCGACGATGAGATTCACCCGGACCTACGACACTCGCGTACAACTGACTGAACTGAGGGTGCCTTGCTCCTTCCAGTGCGTGTGTGGTTGGGCTCGCGAACGCCTCCTCCTTGTGGCTGGCAGCCTTACTCTGCCTCAGGCACATGAAGGGGCAGGAGGAGGCCACGACGACCAGCTGCTCGCTTCCTGACTGTTGGCAGCTGGCGTACTCCTGAACCCCGCTGCACTGCACTGTGACGGCAGCGGGGGCGTCTAGGCAGAAGGGGCCGCATGGCACCAGCCCGGGCAAGGGAAGGATGAAGCGCTGCTCTTTGACTCTGCTCGTGCTAGGCACCGCCTTTCTCAAAGCCGAAAAAAGGGTCGACAGGTCCGTGAAGCACCAGTCCGACCCCGATTGCTCGACGATCCCGCTGTCCGACGTCGTCAGGCCGCAGATCCACCCGTTGATCCCGTCGAGAAAAGGAATTCAATCGTTCTCCGGACGTCACGATGACTGACTCCAAGTACTTCACGACGACCAAAAAGGGCGAGATCTTCGAGCTCAAGTCTGAATTGAACTCGGACAAGAAGGAGAAGAAGCGTGAGGCTGTCAAGAAGGTGATCGCTTCTATGACGGTGGGAAAAGATGTGTCTGCGCTCTTCCACGATGTGGCCAACTGCATGCAGACGGAGAACCTGGAGCTGAAGAAGTTGGTCTATCTCTACCTGATGAACTACGCCAAAAGCAATCCCGAGAAGGCTATCATTGTCGTGAACACCTTCGTCAAGGACTGCGAGGATCCCAATCCGCTCGTCCGGGCGCTAGCAGTTCGCACTATGGGTTGCATCAGGTAGGCAGAGCGCTCAATAGCCTATACGTATAGGCTGATGTGCCAAAATAATCCGAGGTGCAGCCCAGATAAGGCTGTCCAGGACATCATCTTTGCTCCGTTCCTCTTGGCGGATGGTGCTGATGATCTGAAAGATGATGTCATTGCCTGAATCCCATCCAGTTGCTGACATCCACTAGTGCCATGCTGAAGAATGAGCTGGCTGAGATTGTCACAAGCTTAAGCAGGACTGCCAACTGCTCAGGATTCCTTACCTGGGTTGTTCGATTGTTATGCTCCGTCGAGATTACTTTGCTGGACCGACTCTGGGTCATAACTGATGTGTTTGTCTTAGGGTGGATAAGATCACGGAGTACATGTGCGAGCCTCTACGCAAATGTCTGAAGGATGAGGATCCGTACGTTCGCAAGACCGCCGCTGTGTCAGTTGCCAAGCTGCATGACATCAACGCCCAGCTCGTGGAGGAACAAGGGTTCTTGGATTCTCTTAAGGATCTGCTGAGCGATTCCAATCCTATGGTGAGCGATTTTCACAGCCATTTATCTATAAAGATGCCAGCTTGAACGTTGACTTTTAGGTCGTTGCCAATGCTGTGGCTGCGCTCTCCGAGATCAACGAGGCTAGTGCCAGTGGCAAGCCACTTATCGAGATGAATGCTCAGACCATTAACAAACTGCTGACGGCGCTTAACGAGTGCACCGAGTGGGGCCAGGTAACGCGACTTGATGATTGAATTGATCTGAGAATTGAACACGATAATTTTCAGGTTTTCATCTTGGATTCTTTGTCCAACTACAATCCCAAAGACGAGCGAGAAGCTCAGTCGATTTGCGAGCGAATCACTCCCAGGCTGGCGCATGCCAATGCGGCCGTGGTCCTTTCCGCAGTCAAGGTAATGGTCGGCACAATTGTACCCCTGGCTCATTAGGAGTGCACGTTAAACTTGTTGTCCAAGGTCTTGATGAAGTACATGGAGATGATGGCCCAGGATGCTGACTTCGTCAATAACATGAGCAAGAAGCTTGCGCCCCCGTTGGTCACGTTGTTGTCGTCCGAACCGGAGGTGCAATACGTGGCCCTGAGGAACATTAACCTCATAATCCAAAAGCGCCCCGAGATCCTTAAGCACGAGATGAAGGTCTTCTTTGTCAAGTACAACGACCCAATTTACGTCAAGCTGGAGAAGCTGGACATCATGATCAGACTGGCGTCACAAGGCAACATTGCCCAGGTCCTGTCTGAGCTGAAAGAGTAAGTTTAAGGACGTCGTCGTCTGACGTAGTTAGATCCTAACCCGTCATTTGCTATCAGGTATGCCACCGAAGTGGACGTGGATTTCGTTCGCAAGTCGGTCCGCGCCATCGGCCGCTGCGCCATCAAAGTTGAGCAATCTGCTGAGCGTTGCGTTTCTACTCTGCTGGACCTTATCCAGACCAAAGTGAACTACGTCGTGCAGGAGGCGATTGTCGTCATCAAGGACATCTTCAGAAAGTACCCGAACAAGTACGAGAGCATCATCGCCACTCTGTGCGAGAACCTGGACACTCTGGACGAACCGGAAGCCAGGTGAGAAGTGACTTGTGCATCCTCGTCTTAATCCGTCACTTTGTGACCAAGAGGACGCACTCTGATTTCTAACTCTGTCTAATCACCATTCCAGAGCATCAATGATTTGGATCATTGGCGAGTACGCTGAGCGTATCGACAACGCCGACGAGCTGCTTGAAAGCTTCCTCGACTCCTTCCAGGATGAGAATACACAGGTGCAGCTGCAGCTACTCACGGCCATCGTGAAGCTCTTCCTCAAGAGACCTACCGACACACAAGAGCTGGTGCAGCAGGTCTTGTCGCTGGCCACACAGGTGAGCAGGACGCACAACAGACGAAAATGGAAGGAAATCTTGCACTCGTTGCACTAAAGACGCTATTAAAATTAAAGAACAATTGGCAAGACTGTAAACGAGGTTTCAATTGAAAGTAAAGCAGGACGTTGGATTAACGTTCGAGCTGTCTGGCATTGATTGAAGTTGGCCTACTTGACCACAGCAGCATCGTCTCCTTTTTTCCTAGTCACACTTATTTCAAGGAAAATTCTAGCAAAATCTAGCCGGTATCACCTGGAGAGGACGCTTTTTTGCACAGCTCTGACTTTCTGCACATAACTAATCGCTTTAGTTAGGATCAGGAGTTACCTTTCAGGAGAAAGGTGAAGATATGCAAAAACGCACCCTCTCTTGACGATACCAGCCGAATTCTGAATGAGAAAAGTCATCTTTCAAAAGAAGAACTTGCACTCAACGAGTGCACGACTTCCTTCCACCCCTGTGCAGTTTTAGTCATTCCAGGTGTCTTCACGCGCCACTCTTGTCATTTCAGGATTCTGACAATCCGGACCTGCGGGATAGAGGATTCATCTACTGGCGCCTGCTGTCCACCGACCCCGCGGCTGCTAAAGAAGTGGTACTGGCCGAGAAGCCACTGATCAGCGAGGAGACTGATCTCATCGAGCCAACTCTGCTGGATGAGTTGATCTGCCATATCGCCTCGCTCGCCTCGGTCTACCACAAGCCCCCCACGGCCTTCGTCGAGGGGACTGGAGGACTGAAGAGGGCACTTCCTTCCAGGGGAGAAGAAGGAACGGCTGCCGGTGCCACAGCACAGGTACTGGACTCATGATAATTTTTGAGTACCAGCAGCCATGATAAGGACCAACATGTAAATGTATGCGCAGGTTATTCCCGAGCCCGCTTCTCTCATCGGCGACTTGCTGTCTATGGACTTGGGAGGTCCCGGCGGAGTCCCGGTGGTCGGCGCCGGAGCCCCAGATCTCTTGGGAGGAGGGCTGGATATCTTGACGGGTGGCGGAGCTGGAACGGCCGCAGCGCCTGCTGCTTCCGGACAAGTAACATAGGCATTTGTCCATATCTTGAAGCCACCTTAAATAATGGTTCTCTTTGTATCAGACGACGAACTCGCTGCTCGGGGACATTTTTGGAATCGGTAGTGCCGCCCCCTCGACTTTCTACATCCCACCAAAGCAGACGTGGCTGGCTGCGACCAAAGGGAAGGGATTGGAGATCACCGGGACGTTCGCTAGGAAGGGCGGGCAGATTCTGATGGATATGACTTTCGCTAACAAGGCCATGCAGCCTCTCAGCGGATTCGGGATCCAGCTCAACAAGAACAGGTACGAGGAGAAATGTTGCTTACCACAAGTGCATCAATGATGACCTCTTCTCCCCATTGGATGACTTAGCTTTGGAGTGATTCCGGCGCAGCAATTGAACGTCCCCGCTATCCCGCCTAACCAGTCCGTGGACCTCTCGCTCCCCTTGAGCACCAACGGGCCCGTTCAGAGGATGGACCCGCTCACCACGTTGCAAGTAAGTCCCCACGTTGCAAGTTTTTATAGCATGCGTACTACGTAGTGCTTGCGTCTTCTTGCATGTCCGTACGCTCGACTTTTTCGTTACAGGTTGCAGTGAAGAACAACATCGACGTGTTCTACTTCGCGTGCACCATCCCCATGCACGTGTTCTTCACCGAAGACGGCAACATGGAGAAGAAGGTCTTTTTGGCGACTTGGAAAGACATTCCCTCCCAGAACGAAGTGCAGTACACACTGGAGGGGATCGAGTGCAACGCAGGTGAGACATCGCTTTGAAAGAGTACGATAACAGTGATTGCCAGATACTCAAATATGCTATTTTGTCTCTCTCAGATGGCGTCTCCACGAAAATGCAGCAGAATAACGTGTTCACGGTCGCCAAGAGAACCCTGGAAGGCCAGGACATGGTGTACCAGTCGATCAAGTTCACCAACAACGTCTGGGCCTTGGCGGAACTCAAGATCCAGCCTGGAAATCCCACGGTCACGGTATGCAAACCACACAACACCCGTGTGCTCACAGTTAAAGCGACGCTCTGACCGTTCTCTTTCCAGCTGGCGCTCAAGTCCAGGGCAGTGGACGTTTGTCAGGGCATCTATCAAGTCTATGACACTATTCTTCACAACTGAGGTATTATCATTCATGTTATAATGTGGGCGGAGACAATGTTATGTAATAGGTATTGTTCAAGAGCACGCGTCTCCCGCCCAATGATTTTTTTTCTCGTTTCAAGCGCATTCCATGAAATACATCTTTAGCCGAATCCTCGCTCTTGTCCTTAGCCACGTCGTTGAAATCGAGAACGAGCATAACTTTATTTGTCTTCAGACAGAGGAGTTGGGAGGAACTTGCACAATATTGTCCTACTTGAACACAATCCGGGAAATTGATATCTACTCGCTCACTCATACTTGCTTCTTGTCTTTCTCCTCGAAGTGCGACATCACGTAGTGGTACAACATCGCCAACACGAAGAGGACGTTGGCTACGATGATGGAGTGAAATGACATCATGACTTCGAGTAGGTGTGAGAGCAACTTATGTCGAGGCTTCTTCTTAATCTTGCCAGGTATGTTTTTTTCTACTTTCCTCACTTTTTCCATCACATCCTCCTCCCCGTCCTCGTCCTCCTCCGCTTCCCTGTCATCGTCCTGGGCCTCGTCCTCCTCGTGTTTCGCCGACATCACGTTCTTGGACTTTTTTTTGCTAATAACAGTGAAATAGAGATTAACTTTCATCTACCACTACGACTACGATGTTGTACTCACGGACAGAAGACGACGAAATCCGGCTTGGGCATGTACTTATGGTTTGAAATGGTGTAGTTGAAGATGTCCAAGGCGTCCTTCCTGGCCATTTTCCAATACCGTTTTCTGAGGAGAAACGCTGCCGCCTTGGGTTGTCGGTTCCTAGTGAAGATCCCCTTCCTGTTGCCGATCACCCTGTGAGTCAGCTCGGCGGTCATGAAGTCGGCAAGGTTCCATATCATCTCTCCAGAGAGGTGGCCTCTTGCTCTAGCCTTGTCGAATGCTTTAAAGTTTTCCGTCATGGATTCCACCTGGTACTCCTCCGAGAAGACGGTGGGCGGATGCGAGTGGAACCCCGCAATGGTGTCAGCTCCGTACTCAGTAATAAATTGAGGCTTGTGATGAAGGACATCTGTCCGATGTTTCAGCTCGTTCGTCATCTGATGGTTGATCAAGTCGATGTGTCCGGTGTCCATGTACCAGCCGAAGTAGCGATTCAATCCGACCGCGTCGACATGAGCGATGGCCTTGTCGAAACCTGTGGGGACCATGGTGACTATGCTTACTGGACGCACGGGATCCAGAGAGCGAGCGAGGCTGACCACGTCTTCAAAGTACGGACCCGACTTGAAGGCCGAGGACTTGGGCTCATTTGCCAGCGACCACATGATGATGCAAGCCCTGTTCTTGTCCCTCTCGATCATCTCCTGCAGCATTTGCTTGTGATTGTGTAGCAGCTTCGGCCCGAAGCCGTGGAGACCTGTGGCTGCACCTTCACCGACGACAGCAATGCCATTTCGATCTGCAAAGTCCAAGAACTCCTCGGCGTACGGATAGTGAGCAGTACGGAGAGAGTTGATTCCAAGCCACTGCATGAGGTAGAACTCTCTGGTGATGGACACGAGGTCAAACCCTCTTCCTCGGATGTTGTAATCTTCGTGAGTGCCGACCCCGCGGAGATAAAAAGGCTTGTGATTGATCTTGAAGCCCTCCTTATCGACAAAGACAGTTCGCAGACCGACCTCCAACCTGTACACGTCCTCGCCGCAGAAGTGGTTCTGTATCTTCACATACAGGGTGTATAAGTAGCCGGGAGTCGGATGCATGAGGTGCGGCCACCATAACTTGGGATTAGCAATCGAGAGCCTGTCTGAGCACTTGTTGCTTTGAGCTACCACCACTCCGACTTTGTCCACCAGCTCGACGGTGCAGAGTGTGGCAGCCTTCCTGACGGAGATGTCCAAGAAGTAACCGATATCATATTTTATCGTGGCCGAAGTGTGGTCTCTTGCGACCTTCTCAGTGGTGAAAGCGATGTCCTTGATATTCATCTTCTCCGGCACAGTGTACATGACGACGGGGCGGTGAATTCCCGCGTAGTTGAAGAAGTCGAACGGGTAGGACACCCGAAAATATCCAGGGGGGAAGTCCTCGTCTTCCTTCCTCCACTTGTAGGAGCCCTGAGGAATCGTATGGCCGTTCAGGGTGCTGTTGACCGCCACTGTGATCCGGTTTGCCGACAAGTACTTGAGTTTGGTAGTGATATCCGCCTCAAACGGGAGATGACCACCGATATGATGCGCCACCAATCGTCCATTGAGCCACACACGAGCATTGTAATGGACACTGTTGAACCGGATAAAGACCCGCCGGCCACTTTTCCAACCCGGAGGGGAGTAGAAGTGCCTCTGGTACCAGACCCATCCGACGAAATCACGAACGCACCTTCAAGTACAAGCTGATACAGGTGGACCAACATCGCTTAGGACAGTGCGAGACAGAACAAGATCACTTTTCTCACTGGCTCACTGTACGTACACAATCCTTACTTGAACTCAGTGACGTCATTGTAGCTGGAGGGCACGGGCATGTCGAACAGTGTGTCGGACGCGTTCCGCGTCGTGGAGAGGTCTTTCGCGAACCACGTTTCGCGAAACCCAATGTCGGTGTCGTACTTGGGCGAGATCCTGAACTTCCAGATGCCATCCAAGCTCTTGGTCTGCCTGGTCTCGGAGTCCTGCGGCCGCAGGATACCCCGGGCGGGGTCTACCGCTTGCAGGAGGAAGAGGAGCCATGGTCCAAGGAAGCAGAGGCAGAAGAAATTGCGCCTGCCGGGAGGAAGTTCCCTTGGCATCCTTAAGAAGTCTGCTTCGGCCGACCAAAACCACGCGAAGTAGTCGAACTTTGCTCTCGTCTGCTACGACACATTGGGGAAGCAGAGAGAGAGAAAAGTGATCTGAATAGAGTTCACCCACCTGTCATTATAGTTCCATACACGATCCATTGTTTGAGCAACTGTTGCTGGTAAGAGAAATCCAAAGAATGCGACTCTTTTGGACAAAAGAGGACAAAGTGAAGCCTGCAAGTTAAAGTATGGCTTGCTTTTGGGATGCAACTTGCATACGTATGTGCACCGAGCACCGACTCACGTACAGATGCACAAAGTGTATGCATTGTGCTCGTGCATGAGGGAGCAACTTCCTGTACAATACGTACAGCAATGAGGGTTGCGTGATGCCTACGTTGTTTCTTCCGATGTTGTTGCTCCGTCAACAACAAACGACGTGAAACGGTTGTGCTTGTTACTTTGGAAGCTCTCTCTCAGTTTCTCTCTCTCCGCCATGGGTACCTGGTACCTGGAGATCGTGAAGATGGCCATCTACATCTTCATCCCCGTCGGCGCCTTCTACGGGTACCACCAGGTTGGGGAAGTCATGCTTGTATACTGGGCGCAGTCTGCGGGACTCCGTCATGCACCTCTTGCAGGTCAATTATTTCGATGAGAAGCTGCGCCAATACGCGAGGAAGACGATATCTCCGTCCACTCTGGAGAACCAGAAGCTCTTGGACGAAGCGAAGGAGGTGGGTTACTTCAGTGTGTAGTGTTGTGCAAGCTGGAGCTGGGTCTTCCTCCTTAGATCGTGCGTCGGAGCAACGAGCTCCACAGGAAGGAGCAGCTCGACAAGCTGGAGCGGAAGCAGATGGGTGACAGCCAGAATCAGTGACAGATCAGTGCAAGGGCTGTGAGACGCGTAGCAATAATAGTGTTAGAGGGACTCCTTTAAAGAGTTGAACGTAAAAAAATAATAATAATAATGGCACCGTTGGTGGCTCCAAAGAGCCTCTACCGCGCCTGCTTATTAGCGACGGCCGAGCAGATCGACGTGGCGTGCACCAACATCTTCGTTGCGAACGGAGTCTTATGGAACCAGGAGTGCTTTAAGGTATTTCTCTAAGCTATGCGCATGAGAGCTTGTTGAGAGAGTTGTTGTCGTCCCACTCGCTCCAGGCCACGGAGGAACTGCAGTCCTATCTGGTGTCTCGTCTTCCCACCACCGTCTTCGAGCAGTTGAGCGAGGAGAGAAACGTCGGCACTCGCCCACTGGTCCCCTGGAACAGAGACCCGAAGATCAAGTTGGCAGTTTTCCTCCATGCCAGTATCACGTGGTAAGAAAAGTGTTGGCGGTTCGTGACGTCTCGCACTCTCGCATTGTCGAAGAATCTTCCAGCTTTAATGTAGACGCCAAGGGCAACGAGTTGCTCCGCCGTCCCTATAACAACCCAGAGAAGCTCTTTTGGTGGATTCAGTTGCCCAAGCTTAAGAACCTGGTTCAACTGAACCTGAACCTCATCACCACCGATTACATCCTCATGCTGATGGGCAGGGAGTGCCCGAAGCTGGAAGTCGTCAACATCGTCTCCAGGATAGGACAGGTACGCAGAAGCAAGTCCCCCTACGGCTTCTGTGAGAACAGAACTTGTGATCCAGGAAATCTCCGGTGCCGCCGACTTTCCTACCTTTACTCTTCACTTTGGCGTCTCCGACGTTGGCCTTTTGGCGCTGGCCAACTGCAAGAGGCTGAGGAGGATCACCATGAATAAGTCGACGGCCCACAGAAATTCAGGCTTCACCATCGATGGAGTCAGGCATCTGGTAGGCCCGACGGGCTCTGTCCTGTCCTTGAGCTTGTCGACTTGAAGCATGTACTTAAAACGTACATAACTGTTGCATTGTGACGTTGTTAGGTCCGCTGCCTTCCGCATCTGGAGTTTGTCAACTTTAGCTCCACCGGCACGGTGCTGAGCGGAATCCTCACCCAGGAGGCTAACGACGGGATCGACCGCAAGTTTAAGCTGACCTACTTCAGCGAGATGGACCCTTCCTTCATGGACGTGCGCATGGTCCAAAGCTACTGTCCCCATATCAGACACGTCTCCTTGTCCTTGCCCACGAGCTATGACGGGACCAGCCCCGTCGGGGCCAACGTCCAGCGATGTAACGAGGTATATACACGTACGTTCGTACATCCTGGGCATTTCAGCGTACGTACGCGTTCTGTCCGGGTTCTGACGTCCATCTTCTTCCCGCAGATCTTGCAAGCGTTGGCCGACTCTACACTGCCCCTACGGGTCGTGGAGCTCCAGCACTTTCCCTACGGTGAGCCGTTCAGAAACTTGCTGCGTCACAAGGGCAACAACCTCGACGAGTTGTTGCTCAGAGCGAACGGACAGGTGAGCTTCACGTGGATCAATCCGAGTGGACATGCTGCTCATTGACCTCTCCTCCATCCAGCTCAATTCCTCTCACATTTCATTCATCGGGGAGAACTGCCCCAGACTCCAGCGACTTCACCTAAAGGAGGTAGGCTTGGAGGAGGGTCCCGTGGTGGATACGCGCAGTAATCTGTTCTCAAGCTTGTGCGTGCTTCACCTCTCGGGGTTCATGTGGAACCCTAACGTCGTGCTGCCGTTGTTGCTCTCCGCGGCCAAGGACATCTCCCAAGTCAGCCTATCCAACATGAGCTATAGGTAGGCAATCATCAGCAATCTCTCCCTCCGAAGATGTCAGAGTTTGTGGTCTTTGCGCGATTCTCCCGCAGGCTGTCGATGGACGACGCCGTGGAGCAGGTGCTCAGGCGCAACGACCTCTCCTTCCTGGTCTCCCTCACGCTCCACTGCGGGTGTTTTCTCTCACTCAGGCTGATCAGACGCTTGGCGATTGGCGCACCAAGCTTGAGGTTGTTCTGCTTCCTGCAGGCGTCCGATTGCGAGATCAGTGACATCTGGGCCCTCAGGAGGGAGTTGATTAATAGAAACATGGACATCAGGTTGTGCTGCCTGGAGTAGTGACAACGTCCTACTTGTTATTGTAGTCCACATGTTCAGAATAAAAAAATGAAAGACACAAAAATGGTGCTAAGGTAGATGTGTGATGAAGTAGAAGCTGCTTCTGTAAGAAAAGTCCGTATATAAGGACAGATTTCTCGGAATCCAAGATGTGGTGAATGCCACCGCATATAAGAACACTCAAAGTTGCTTATGGGCATGAGTTTTACCCAAAAGTGTATTAAAGAAAACACAGTACAAACCTGAGTAATTTTGAGAACTTCAAGTCTTAATATGAGTAAGCACAGGTTGGACGAAGGAAGTCAAGACAAAAACATTAACTTTTTTCACTCTCCAGGCAAAACTTGATGAGTTTTGCCTCCAGGCTCCAAGCACACTGCCATGTTTCTTATGCTGTTCATTCTCCCGAACAAGGTGTAAAAACATTTTGGCCTAAAACGGATGGGGCTCTTTTACGCGGCTTCTACTGTAATGGACCTGGACCGGATCTTCTTCACCTACAGCACTTTTTCGGCTTTCCTTCTCCAAATGAGTGCATTTTTTGGCACCTGGTACTGGTCTAACACTCCCCTGAGCCCTCCAGCAGCCAGTGGAGATGTGAAAAGGGCCATTTCACCCCGTCTGACAACGTTTTTCCTCCAGTGAGAAGCGAAGGTGAGCTCGCAATATCCCAAGTTGGAAACGTTGTGTTGGGTACAATGAAACCCTTTGATTTATATATCACAAAGTATGCATCGTCCGACCCCCTGGGGTGATTTTTTTGACCAGAGCATGCCCAAAAGTCACCCCCCCCCCCCATCCCGTCAAGGTCTCTGGTGTACTTCTTTGCCTTTTCACCCCCGGTGTCTCTGCGAACTCCTATGTGAAGCGTCCTAAACGAAGAAAGTCCGTCCTCCTTCATGGTGACGACGTGCTGTGCACTTGCACTGCCAATGCTGCCCGCAGCTCCAGACTTGAGTCATTTTGAGAGTTTTTCAACTCCTGAGAAGACTTTGAAACTGCTTCCTCTTGTGCAGGGTTGGAGCTGCTGGCATTACCTAATTGGCTGTCTGAAACAGAAGCCTCAACCTTTAACTCTCTGAGGTCTGCAATTTTATCCTCGGCTTTATTTCTTTTGTCGGTCGTATTCCTTCAAATTGGCACTCACGGACGTCTTGAGCGGATAAAGAAGGTTTGGGGGAGAGAAGACATTTTATGAGAACAATTGGCTGCGTTTACCTGTTCCCTCAGGTAGACACGGGGTCAATGAATTGAGCTGTCAGACAGGAAAAGAGAGCTTGACTCCAGCATCAACTCTGCATGTCTGGAAAGTGTGGATGCAGCGCAGAAAGTTGAAATTTAGCCTGACGTAGACCTACTTTAGAGGGAGGAGAAAGAGGCTCTTCTTGCTCCTCTGTCGAGGCTTTTATCGACCCATGAGCCTCCTCTCCTCTGACTCCCCCAGCAGGTCGTTCAACCTCCTTTGTGCGACCTCGCCAATCCTAGACAGCTGCTGTCCTCGGCCGCCGCCGCACCTGTTAACTTGGACATGGACGACTTTCTCCAGGGTGTCGCTGACCTCTCACTCTGGCTGTTTAGGCCAAACCATCAGAAAGTTGTTTAATAAGTTGGGCCCCCCCAGTCCAATGCGCAGCAATTCAGCAGAGGAAGCCAAGGACAGAAAAAGTTCTGCGTAGGCAATCTCTGGACTGGCAGCCCATTTATCGTGCGGTGGAAAAAAGTGGGCAGAGAGAAAGAAGAGCAGCTCCTCTGTGCAAATATTGAGCTGCTGATGTGCAGAGAGAGAGAGAGAGAGAGACGCAAAAACTTTTTTGCAACCTCCTCCTCTGCTCTCTGTAGTAAAAGCAGCTTGGGAGAGAAAGGCAACGACGACGCCGACGCTCTCAACGTCGGGCCAGCTTGAAACTCCGGGGGAGAGAAGATGTTTTTGCAGGGAAGATCGATCGAACGTGTCTGACTAATGGGAGCGTTAAATTGCTCCTACAATGCTGGCCTTTTTCAGACCACAAACTTTGTCGTCACTCGAGTGACTTTCCGGAAGTTCAGACAGTACGGAAAGCTACATCAGGGATATATTTTTTTTATCCAGAGTACAGAACCATTGACACAATGGCGATGATGTTACAGTATACTATAACACAAAAAGGTGTTGGTGGTGTTGGTTTAATGTCCATAGAGGGCAAAAAAAACTTAAAAAAAGGGGGGGAAAACAGAGAAACAACAGCAGAAAGCACTGAGGAGCCAGCACTAAACAGCTCACGAGGCAAAAAAGGTGGCAGTCTTCTTTTTTTTTTAACTCAGTCTTGAGAGAAATGTTATTGACCCCCCCTTCCAAAAAACTCGAGGAATGAAATCATTGTGCTCTTACTCGTACGAAGAAGAGAAAGGTGGCCCAAAACACTGAGCACGCAGCATGGGTGTCGTTGATGTTGGTGTCGTCGGGCTGGTTGCAGTGGGTGTCGGTGTTGGAGGGGGAGGGGAAGTTTGAAGGAGGACTAGAGTATGCTCTACATACATGGTACGAGAGAGATATTTGCTTTGAAAGTGTACCCATGGGTGAATAAGAAAGACATATTTCTCTTTTTTTTTCATGGTGGGCGACATCTCCCAGCAGTTTGCCACGCTACCATGCTTTATTGTCGACGTCGTCGTCGTTGTCCCTGCAGCCGTGGAACCGGCCTTTCAATTCATAGGGGGGGGGGGGGGCATTGGACATTGTCAGGGGGGGTCGAAGGCCCTTTTTTCTCCATACATGCGCATGGGGTGGGCGGGAGGAGAAAATACCATCACATGAACACATCAAGGGGCTTTTTTGTCATGAAAAAAAGTGCTTTTAAAAAGAAAAACAAACAAACAAACAAAGAAATGTTTTGAACACAGTCAAAAATGGGGGGGGGGGAAGCTTTGAACCGGCGGGGAGGGATTGAAGTCAAAGCGCTTTTCCTTTCATTTTTCAGTGTACCTAAGGACGCAGCCTCTTGAAGAGAGACGCCAGCAGCAGCTTCGTGATCCTGGCGGAGGCCCACGTTGACTCCTATTCCAAGTAGTGTTACTACATCATAGCTTATAGGTAGTTATAGTAGTAGTTCAACATTTTTCTCTTCCTAGAGGGCAGGATGATAGAGAGGGGGGAGTCGGGGAGGGTTTCTTCTTCACCGGGATACATTGACGTAGTGGTCACAGACTTGAGAGTGGTGCTGAACATCATCTTGTGGACGTTGGCTTTGGAAACACTCAATATGTGTGTGTGTGTGTGTTACAGGGGGGGATGCAAATACATAGCTAAGAGTGAGATAGATGGAGAGAAAGAGAGTAAATATCGAAACCTTTCCCGTGCATTCTGGCGTCTAAGATATAATAAGACATTACTTTATATCAAGTGTCTTTTTTTCTTTTTTGATTGGCTTTCCCCTCCCTCCCTCTCTCCCCACGCCCACGTCCACGCCCACGTCCACGCTCACGGGCACACACCCTCAGCAGAATCCCTTGTCCTCGAGGCGCAGGAAGCGCTGCAGCTTGGCCGGCAACCCCAATCTAGTGACGCCGCCGTCGTTGAGGCGCTTAGGGCCCAGGGAGCGACGGACGCTGCGTGCGCACTGGATGCGCAGGGTGGGCGGCGTGGCCCAGTGGTGCAGGAGGGCCAGCTTCAGGCGCAGGAAGAGCGGCCCGTTGACGGCTGCGCCGCGGCCAAGCTGCATCATGGTGCGCGCCACGTGACGGCGCATCCGCGCGGGCTCCTCGCCCATGGCCAGACCCAGCAAACGGACCGTCTCGCAGTCGTCGGTGGACTCGAAGTGCCGCTCCATGGCCGCGCGCAGGTACCACGCGAAGGCGGACTTCCGGCGCTCGCGCGCCAGCTTGCAAATCACGTCGCTTCCTGACGATGCAGCAACGCCGCCGCCTTCGCTCACCTCCTCCGTGGGCCAGACGCGGGCTCCGTGATTCAGCAGCAAGCGAGTGAGGTCTGCGGAGCGGTCGGCGTGAGACACGGAGTAGGACAGCAGCGTGCGCCCGTCCGAGTCGCAGGAGTTGGCCGCGATCTCCTTGGCATCGTCACACCCGTCCAAAATGAGACGCGCAATCTCGGTCGCCTCGGCGTAAAGCCCGTTCGAGAGCAGATGTTGCGTCTCCACCAGGATCCGCCCGGCGTCGCCGGCCGCAACAACACCCGTTTCACCCAGCAGTCGGAGCACCAGGCGAGTCAGCTCCACCAGCTGACGTCCTGACACACTGACCTCGCCTGCAACGAAGAGAGGATCGTCAAGGACGGCGAGAACGTCACGGACGCCGACAAGAACCTCACCTTTGTACAGACAGACCAGCCAGTCCATGCATGTCTCGTCATCACAGCCGTGAGTGTTGTAGAAAATTCTGCTAATCCATTCTGCGAGCTCGTCCGCCGAGGGACATCGCGACGACGTCAGCGGCGGAGGTGGTGACAAACTCAGACTTTTGGCAGTGCTGTTGTTGTTGTTGTTGCTGCTGTTGTTGCCGTTGCTGTTGTTGCTGGAGGGCGGGTGCTCGTCTTCTGGGTGTCGGTCCCAGCCGAGCCAGTGCTCGAGCAGGGAGGACACGTGCACGTTGATGCAGCAATCGTCTGAAACACAAAACCAGCGGTCAGGACGAGCGAGAACCGGGAGCAGAAGCTCGACTCACAGTAGCTGTGTGGCGTCAGCACTTTGGCACAGGTGTGCTCCTGGCGGGCCGCGGCCGCCGCCGCCGGCGGCGTGGGTGGCGGCGATGGCGGCGTCTGATGCTCGTCTAGACCGGCGGCGGCGGCAGCCTGAGCGGCGCAGTTGATGGCGGCGCCTCCGGGCTGTGCGGACCCCGCGGCCGCCGCCGCCTTGAGATCTCGCCGCCAGAGGTCGCAGGGATGTCGCTCGGTCTCCATGCGTAGTAGCTCAAGCGTGTAAGACATTGCTCCATCTCTGCAAGGAGCGAGAACAAATGAACTTTTTTTCTCTCTACAAAACGTGTTGTTCGCTCTTCCACATGTTGCAAACTACGCGTAGTCTGTCAAGCCTGGATTTGGCAGAAAAGAATCACTGAATGTTTCAGCCTATTTTTTTTGCGGTCTCTAAAAAAAGAAGAGGAGCGTTTTTGCATCACGCATGAGCGGTTTTCACAAACTGTCAGCTCACGATCACGGAGCAGCCGCAGCTCGCGGATTCCGCCCTCATCGTCATCATGAGCGAGTTCCGCACTCTGTGTTGGGACAGGAAAATCGATTCTGCCTCAAAAAAAAAAGCTTTGCTGCGCATTCATCATGCGGAGAGCGAGTGAGAAGGCAACGTCCTTGTCCGAGCTTAACCTTGAAAGCGGGCACACGGGATGGGACGAGAGAGAGCAGAGAGCAGAAAAAACGGTAATGGCGATGAGGAGGAGGACCAGGAGTAGCAGAGGAGCTCTCCGAGAGACAAAGAGAGGCCGTCAGACAGACAAACAGACAGACAGACACACTGACAGACAGCGGAAATGGCGAGGGTTTACATTTGTTTTCTTGGCGTCTGCTGCTTTTTTTGTGCCTACTACAAAAGGCTTGTAAAGGGTTGAATCCAATCAGTTGAAGAAGGTGGGCTTCAAAGGGCTGGGGAAGAAGCTCATTGTGTGTGTCTACAGGGTGACCCCTCAGTTGATCCCACCAATTGCCCCTGTGTCCAGCGCAACCGCATTGCAGTGTGAGCCAAAAAGGATGATGACCTTTTTGGTCGTGTGTGCCAAGCCTCGCAGCATGAGAGCTCGTCATGCCCTATTCAATGGCTTGCGACGCAGTCTGATCCTTAAATAGAGCGTCGTGATGACATTTGGGAGAATGTATTTGACAGTAAGTGTCATCATAGGATAGCCCTTCACTGCTGGAACGACAGTGTGATCCTCAAAAAAAAAGGAGCGTCGTGCTGACATCATGTGGGACGTATTTGACAGTGTGTGTCATCATAGGATATCCATCTCGGGCTACACAGTGTAAGCTTGCGTAAGGCCAGCACTTGATAATGTTTCACGACGTGCATGTAAGCCACATGCACGCAGCTTGAGCATGATTCATCACAGGATGTCCATTCCTAGTTACAGCGTGACCCATAAATAAGCAGTTCACGTATACGATGAGTCTGAGCCCTATTCATGCAGAGCAACAGTGTGACTCATCCAGGAGTGTTTCGTGCATTCATTTGACCCGCGACCCATGGCAAACCCGGGCCAGACGTTGTCGTCGGACGTGCTGTGATCGAGGTCAGTGTCTTTGGACAACCTTTCGGCCTTGGAGTCGACTGGGGTCTTGCTTGCTTAACCCCCGTCACGCCATCCGTTCATGTTGCACGAATGCAGAGTTGCTAAATTTCCACCAAACGAAGGCTCCCACTGTAAGTTAGTTGCTCCTCACCAATCAGTGCCCTCATTACCAGTGATACATTTAAGCACTGTAAATTGTAACTTGGCTCTCAGTAATTCACAGACATCACATATTTTCAATGTCTGTTATTACCTCCAATTTCATTCTTTCTCCCCCCCCCCACACACACAACATTATTGACAGTGCCCCCCCAAAAAAGAATTCCCATATGCATGAATTAACGTGTGACAGAAGCCTTTGTACGCATGAAACAGTGCCAGAACCTCCCCCCCCCCGTTGTGAATAATTTAGTACCCATACATACACACAAACATGAGGCAGCACCAAAAAAACCCTTCTTCTTCCGCCCTCAATGCTCATTGTCTGAATTGTTGCAAAAAAGAGGCTTCTGCAACACGCACGCAGATTTTGACTTCTTTTCATTTGACGAATTTCGTGTTGGCAAAAAAAGGCTTGAATATATGTGAAACAGATCTTGGGGTTTTTTTTTTTTGGGGGGGGGGGGAGAACATTTCGTGCCACGAATGAGCACACTAAATTACAGAGCTCTCAGAAGGGATTCTAGAGGTGAACGTCTGGAAAAGCTGGCAGATATACATGGAAAATAGGTAGTCGTTAACCCTTTCTTCTTCTCCTCCTGACTGCTCTGTTACAGGTAGGAGCAGTGAGTGATATGCTACAGTGCAGACTCCATTTATCCATGCTGTGGGGTCTACAACATCCAGACTTCACTGTAATGAGCTACAACTCCTGTGATTACACACTCAGTGAGTCTCTTCTCACGCTTGATATATCTACATATATGAGCACTATAATGAGACATTGTCTGCTAAAACTACCTTAACAGACAGATGATAGATAATTGAGATCAATACTCTCTGTGCTACCATAAGTCAGCTGTTATGCGGTCAATAATTGCCAGTCATATTCATTCTTTTGAGTCGGCTTTGTAAAGCAAGACACAGAATCCATGTTGCTGTTGCAAGTCAGTGCTCACAACTGTGTTATTTAACATCCATTTTTAGGTCAGTGCTGCTGTTGTCATCACAGTCAAGTCTGATGTCACGTACCGGGTGTCTCAAGCGTCTCGAAGGGGCCGCGGTGAAATCGAGATTTTACTGCATGAGCAGCACACGTGAAAATTGTACAGGGAGGCATCTGCGCAGCATAGAACAGAAGCAAGAAAAAAAAGACTTGAGCAAATAAAGAGCACTTTTGGGTGTTTGCCCAAAACCGACCTGATCCCATAAGGGCTTTTGGGCAGCGGCAGCAGCAGTAGCAGTTTGATGCAAACATGAGGAATTTCTCTTGAGCAGCAAAACCTTTTTTAGCAAGACTGAAGTGTGCAAAAAAAATGGCAAAATGCATGCGTGTCTCTGCTTCTCGTTGCCCTCATCAGATTCTGGGCTGACTCAGTACATAGACAGATGGCGCAACATGGGAGGTCAGTACACCCAAAGCAGCAGCAGCAGCAGAACACATAGCATGTTTCAGTTTGCGTGTGAGCTGAGAGGAGGGGGGGAGAGAGAGAAAAAGTAGGCCTTTGCAGGCCCTCTGAAGCCAGGCCCTTTTTGCACTAGGCCTCCCTCTCTCCCTCCCCAAAGAGAAATCGAATTCAACTCGGTGGCAAATTTCTCTCTTCACTTAAAGCTGACCAATCGTGTGTCAATAGTGGAATCTCTTAAGGGGTTACACTAAACATCCTTTGCACTGACTTTTGTCGTACTCACCATAGAATCATCTTCTGGAGCGAAGAAAATGCTTGGTTTTTTTTGTTTAGCTGGGCCAAATCTTCTTCTTTGCTATCACAAAGCGCTCAAGAGATCAAGCACTGAGAGGGGTGACCCAAAAAGAAAAAAAAAAGAACAACCCAAAAAGTGTCTTTCTCGGTTTGGGCTCGAATTCTTGTCAACTGTGCGACCACAACTCCATTCTTGGGCTCCTCTTTCAGGCCTCAGATCTGAGTCAATCACTGCTGCTTTCTCTGTCTCTCCAGGATGTGCTTGGCACCGGGTCTTCTTCTCCCCAGTCCTGGTCTCCGTCGTCGTCGACTCTGTCAGCTCTGTCGCGGTCGCATAATCTGGTGATCAGTCAAGGATCTGGTTCTTGGCAAGACTGACCAGACAAAAAGAGAAAATTTTGCAGTCTTTTTGTCTCTTTTTTTGCCTCTGCCTCCGTCTGCGTGTGCGAAACCCTCCTTCCTCCTCGACAGAACTGAGTCGACTACCGGAGTTTGCCAGGAGAGCGAGAGCTGTCACAAGTCGTAGCAGCAGTGGCAGCAGCAGCGCCGGCGCCGACAGCCACGCGGGCGAGCCCGGCCACGAGGAGAAAGACGGCAACGAGCGGGCCAGCGCACGAGCGGGCGGGCGCGGACGAAGACGGCGGCGAGGGAGCGGACGACGACCAAGTGCATGATGATGGCAGTGACCCGGCGGACGAACGGAACGGAACGAACGGACTTGGAGCAGGAGCACCTGGAGAGAGAGAGGAGAGAAAGCGACACTTTTGCTCCATCTGCCGAGAATGACTTTGACACCTTGAGCGCCGGTTTCTTCTGGCTGACGACTTCAACCATGGGACACCTTTTTGGGACACAATATGATCTAACGTTAGAAATGTTATATCATAACTTTACATGCATCGCACATACAAAGCTCTCTATAACTTTGTGAATAATAAAAACTCCTGGCTCTTCTTATGACTAAATTTGTGACTCTCCAAAAGCCAACATCGAGCAGAAGTAGACGAACACGAAGAAAGACGACGACGGCGACGACGAGGGCGACGACCACCGGAAGAGCAACGACTAAGGCACATCTCTGGCATCGCTCGCGCGTGCGCGCGTGCGTGCGTGCGTGCGGAGAAATTTCACATATCTTGCTGGAAAGGGTCAAAAAACTCGTCCTCCTCCTCCTCCTCCTAGTCCGTCCGCGCCCGCACCTCCCGCGCCGCCGCCGCCGCCGCCGCCGGTGCAATGTGTCAGCGGGAGCCAACGGCGGCCCCCTCGGCGGCGGCGGCGGGGGCCGCGGCGGCGGCGGCCACCCCGTTCTTCTTCTTCCCCACCGAGAGCGAGCGAGAGAGAGCAACGAACTGCAGCAGCCGCCGCAGGCCCGTGAAAGAGGGCAATGGACCCGCGCACGCGCGCACTCACGCACGCACGCACGCACAAACTCTCTCTCTCTCTCTCTCTCTCTCTCTCTCTCTCTCTCTCCCAATGACAAGCAAAGCTTCTTCTTTGCTGCTGCATCAGGAGTGTTCATTGTTGCCGGTAGGTACGTACAGGTACTTAAGATGAGTTTGTTCAACTGTCAGGTAGAAAGTCAAAAAGTCCATGTGTGTGTTAAGGCCTTAAAAAACACACTTTTTCTCCGCAACATTAACAACAGTTTCTTCTTCTGCCTCATCTTCTTCCCGAACTTGGCTTTGGGTGTTGTGAGCAAGCTCAGCGGGGTCTTTACCCGGTCATTCACAGGCGGTGAGCGCAAGGGGGGGGGAGAGGGGAGGGGAGCACAAGGGGGGTAAACGCAATCTTTTTTTTTTCTCTCAGACTTGAGAAAAAGCGGTTTTGCCTCGACGGAAGAAGGAAGGAAGAGGTTGTTTTCCCCCTTCCCCCCCCTACTGGAAGACAAAAGAAATTAAGCCCGCACTGACTGATCGATGGGCGAACTAGTACACAAGAGGGGGGGGGATTTGTGGGGGGATGAGGAGGAAGAGAAACAGCTGACTGTACTGTCATAGGCCAACGATCCCTCGCCCACGTGTGGCATCATCATAAGCGCATTAGCCTTGGCATGTCTGTATGAGAGGAATTCTTCCCTTGTTCCTTGTGTGCGTGCCTCAAATGCTTTTTGCACATTCTTCCTTGTTTACACTGTAGCAGCCTCGTTCTGCCTCCCCCAAGACAGTCCTTGTTGCTCTTTTTTTGCAAATGTTTGCATAATGAAAATTGCTTCAAAATGTTGCACCACAGTGTGCACTGACAGGGGTGAATGGCTGCTGTTACCCCCTCTCTCCCTTCCCCCCCTTGTATCTAAGGGTGGGTGACCTCACGCGTTCCCCCCCCCCCTCCAGGTATTGCCAAAGGTAGTACAGGTATTCATTACAAACAGTCCATAATGACTTTGCTTGGAATGTGTCTCAAGCAGCTTGGAAGAAATATTTTTTAATTTTCTTGAAAAAAAAGGCCTAATGATCCTTTTTTTGTCCACTGCCTCGAAAGTTGCCACCAGAGAAGAAGAAGTAGGAAGCTTTTCTCGACAGGATCATCTTAAGCCTCCAACTGAGGGGGGGGGTCTTAATGGGGGGGGGAGGAATTAAGAGCTTGTCCAAGCTCGATGGGTGGGTAAGGGGTGAGCTCATATTGCCACATCGCATTTAAAATAGAAGTTTTAAAGAGTTTAGGCTTCTAAGAATTAAAAAAAACCGTATATATGCGCGTTCTTTTCACCTCTCAATAGCTATTCAGGACAACGACAAAGTCCAAAAAGCTGGTGTTGTTGCATTGTCCGTATGTGAGAGAAACCATTGAGTTTCCCTTCTTTTTTGGCTCACACTGAGCTTGGAACGCATTGGCCCTCCACGCTCATACGATCCCCACGGACACACGCGTGACGTTCGACGCCGTCCCCGACTCCGTTTTTGGCGCCTCACACGATCTCGTGTCTCCTCGCTCGTTCTGGGGTTGTGACCTGCTAACAGGTCATTCACTGCAGCCGCCTTTCTTCTCTTTCTTCTGCCTGCATCGAAAGGAGAGCGGCTGTTGCGGCTGCTGTTGCTGCTGTTGCTGCTACCGCCGGAGTCAAAGATCGGCGAATGGACGCGCCAAAGGCCGTTGAAGGCATCGCCGTTGCTGAAGACGACGCCGCAGTAGCGGGAGAAGCAGGCAAAACTGGGAATGTCAATGCATTTGTCACCATTGGAAACTGTCATCTCTTTTTTGCCCTCGCATGCCGGAGTCTTCGACCACAACTCACATTCTTGACTCGAAGGAATGACTTTGAAAACGCTGCCGCAAGGACTTCCAACAGCAGGAGCGACCACGTCTTCGAGGGCTGCAACAACAGCTGCTGCAACAAGGACAACAGCGACACCAATGACTTGGGCGATACTTTGGCAAGTATTGCGATGTCCACAAGAAGTTGACTTGCAGCAGCTACGTATGATGATATGATGACCAGGACTTGCAGCAGCTATCACGATATGATGACCAGGACTTGCAGCATTGACTGCAACGAGGACTTGAAGCAGCTATCATGACGACAACAAGGAATTGGAGCAGAGAGATGACAACCAGGACTTGAGGCAACAAAAATGACGACAAGAAGGACTTGCAAAAGCAACGGCAATGACGACGAGAACCTGCAGCAACGACGACGACGACGACGACGGCGACGGCGACGGCACGAATGACGAGGTCGTTAGCACCAATGGTGAATGACGGAAGTGTAGAGAGAAAATGCGCAGCTCTTTTATCAGTGGGGCGGATCTCCCGTGACCAATACAGGGTGTCTAAGGGAGAGCGTTCGCTTTTTCACTGCCTCTGGAGATTGTGACCTGTCTATTTTGGGACGAGAAAAATATATGGCCCAGGAAACATAATTGTTCGGAGTCAACCTTGGCTAGCTTTTTTTGCGCATACTTTGCTGATCCTTTTATTGAAGGAAAGAAAAAAGGTGCTGATTCGAGAATCTGCTCAGTTCGCAGTTGGATTCTTGGGTGATTTTTGCACAAGTCTTACAGTGAGACTCCCATTTAGCCGGGACTTAGGAGAGGAGAGACCCACGTGGATCAACGCTCTGGCACGTGTTGTTCTTGACCACGTTGGTCACGTTCTTTCCCCCCTCACCAAACGCAGACTGGCCCGATGATCTTGGCCAAGAGGGAGTTTTTCTGCTTCGCTCTCAGCCATGACTGTAGCAAATAAAAACTCCACACTTGGTTAAAAGTTATATTTTTGATATTCGTTAGCCAGATGTGACCTGTTTTGCGCTCAGAAAAGTCGACTCAATACTTGCCGAGGGACTAAATCGAAAGTTCTTTCGAACCAACAATTGGCCAGAGTGAGCGAAGACTGAGTAAAACGGAGTTTCACTGTATTTTTCCTATCTAAGAGGTTGTTGTAATAAACGTCACGGACTTTCGTAGCCCCTTAAATCACTTGAAGTGACTAAAAAAAGAAGTCACAAGGTCAGTGCACAAAAAGAATTTTAGGTCATAATCTGTCCGAATTTGGCATCTGGCATCCATCTAACACTTCCTGAAGCCAGTCACAGCGTGCAAAGATCATTTTCAGAAAAAAAAGTCATCCTGCAGAAACTTTAAGCTGCACATTAAAGGAACTGTATTTCATTACGTAGTAATTACTTACATTGGTAGGAGTCCATACCTCGTTTAAATGCCCTGGGCTGAATCAGGTCCGCACCAGCTCTTCAGTCCTGTGTCTCAGATGCATATATGTAACTTCATGCTAAATAAATGCAGTGGAATCTCGATATAACGCATTTTTCCGTCGGGGAGTCACATCGACATTCCACTGTATGTACAATATGTCTGAATGACTAGAATTCCATCAGTTCACCCACGTGAAAATTAAGCCAGACCTTTGTTTTTGCCCATCTATTTCTGATGAAAAGTCTCCCTTGGCTTGATGTCACTGCGATTTAGGTACGTCACAAGTTACAAGAATCTTCCCTGACCTATAAACCTCACTGTTTGAAAGAGTACAACATTTGTTATATATATATATATATATATATATTCTTGTCACAGCCTGGATGAATGGAAATCCTGGCCAAGCTGGAGACATTTGAGGTCTGGACAAGACCACAGAGTTGTGGTCAGGCCAAAGACTCATCTGTTCCCCTCCGCCTCAAAAAGAAAGAAAAATGTTTTTGTTGCTGCCCGAAATTTCTCATTAACTCCAGGATATCGCAGGTCCCAAAGCCTCAACGATTTTTGTGAGAAGAAAATATCATTTTTTTTCTCCACTCCTCCCTCCCCCTGTGGTGATAACAGCTTATTTTGCTTCCTGCAAAGCTAAACAACATCTCTGACAATGGTTCAAAAGTTTCGCATACACTCAAGACTCGATTTCGAAGGGAAACCCCCAACTTTGGAAAGATTCCGATGGAAAAAAAGGGTGTTTTCTTAGCAAAACCGTTACTTTCTTGTTTCCTACCAATTCCCCGTCAAAATTTTTCACTCTTTGCCTGCTTTTTGGTGCAGGTTTTTTTTTAAACACAATGTTTTTTTTAATCACACCTGGCAGAGATTTGCAATGCAGAATGGTCATTGGAGCGAATGCAACGCATGATCTCAGTTCAGCATTTGTTTTCATTCAGCGTTGACGCAACCTGCAATTGGGCTCAATCTTCCACTTGAGACCTCCGGACTCCAGTTTGGGCAAGACTCTGAGTCTTCTTTTCTGCCATGACCACAACAACTTTTGCAGAATCAAGATTTGACTGCACAGCAAAGGAGATGCTTTGGAAGGCTTTGAAACCATAGATGAGCAGCAGGCTTCTGTTATGCTTGCCGAGACAAGGGCGGGGGTTGAGATGCTTCAAAGGCTTAACGCACTTGACAACACACTTGTGTTGCGGTTGTGTTGTGGTTGCGGCTTCAAAAAGGCATCCATCATTCCCACTAAACAGTGAATTGCAGCACAGGGGTTCACATTCACGTCCACCAACACTTTTTATGCCTTAGTCTTAATTCACTGGTCTGCTTTACTGACTCATTGAATCTATATCTCAGTCAGGACTCGTGTGTCTGAGCCTCAAGTCATGCCATCCAGCGTTTATTTGTGTAAACCATATGTGCATCGAGTGATATTTTCTGCTTTTGCATCGAAGTGACAATTGCAGAGCTCACTGTGCACACTGTCACATTCTCGGGCTTTTCCGATATATATGTGAACTTTAAACAAATATACTCTTTAACACACAGGACTCAGTCGTCTTTTGACGAAGGTCTTGTCCAATGCAGTCGTCCGTATGATGTGATATAAGCAACAGAGTGGGTTCGTCTGGGTCAGGTGCGCGTTAAGTCGCAAGTCGCGGCTTCCAAAGTACTTTGATATATATAATAATATCACGCAAGGAGCAGAGAACTCATTTGTCTGAGCCATCTGTGCGTGGAGTCATATAATGGACCTTTTCCACTGTAATTATATGCTACTACGTAATGAGCAGGACTCATTTGTTGGAGCCCACATGTGCATAAAGGCTATATTCCACTGTAAGCAGACACTCATAAATAAATCATAGAGTTGATTTTTTTACTATTACCATATATATGTAGCCATATTTATTACGCATTGAGAGTCACTGAAGCGTTCTTACGTGTGTACCATGTGTGAATATTAATGATGCACCTTTGCCCCTGCATATTGTACAGGGTTGACCGCTTGGGTGAACACCGTCGAGTTTGACCGCATCGAGAGCAAAGACGCGGACAAGGGTGGCTTTTCCCCCCTGCCATCTCGTGGGGCCGCAGACACTCTGTGGATGACGTTCTAGTCGTGCTCCCTGGGTGTCAGGACGACGTCAAACTGGGGTGCGAATTTACGCGGTCAACCCTGTAGTGCAATGAGCAGAACTCATTCCCCTCCCTCTTCATGCTAAACAGTGTTTTTTCGGATCTCGAGGTCAAAGCAGCCTCGAAAAAAGAAAACGGCCTCGAGGTAAAAGAAAAAAAAAAAAGACCCCGTTATCCCAAACTTGTTCGTCGAGCAACAAGAACAAGTGTGACACGTCTCAGACCTGAAAGGGTAGCTACGTTGAAAGAGTCCGGTGCTGCGTCGGGTTCGACCCGGGCTCCACGCGACACTTCCGGGCCACTCAGCCGGAAGTCTGCACACGTGCGCGTCTTGGAAGATTACAATGATGATGCATATTTATAGTGAAACTGGATAAAAAAATATCCTACTTTAGCTTGGCTTCAAGATGTTTGTCATGTTAGGTCAACAACTTAAAGTGTGACTTGGTCACGCTCGGTGCAATTGCATCAAAATCGGTTTAAATGCTTGTCCAACAAGCTTTGTTCTTGGCCTTATGTTTATGTTATAAGAGTTATAAGAACAACAAGCCCACAGCGAGAACCTCGTCAGAGCAAAACCGCCGATTTCTCACCCAAAAAATGCCTCCCCTCGAATACATCCCTATTATTGTTACAGACTTAACAGAACAACAGTTTAATCCGCACAATTTCTTCCTGTCCTCCCAAAAAAGCAGCCGTTGGCAGAGAAAACCCTGAGCAAAGAGAGGAATTTAAGTCTCTGCAGATCTCTGAATACTTTTTGAGCGTGTGCTCATTGAGGCGCGTGATCGGCTTTTTGTACCCCATTTTGAGGGGGGGGGAACACATTTTTTTTTGAAGGGGGGGGGGAGGGGTAAGAGGAGAGGATTAAGGAGCAACAGCCTCGATGTTGAGGAAACTTTTCCGTGTCAATCTGATCCTTATCTGGCATTATAAATACCGAAGCCTCCTCAATTCTCGAACGTGTGAAGGAAAAAAAGTGGTTTGAAAAATGTCTCCAGCTCCTTTTGAAGGGATTCACTTTTGTGCCGAAATGAGTTTCCAGCCCCCAAAGCGGACGGAGGCTGCAAATCGAGGTCGGAGGGCGGCCTCGAGCAAATATTGAGGCTACTGTGATGAAGGAGGAAATGAAAATGAGGACAAAGAACTGAATTAAGTCGAGGAGGAAGAAGAAGATGAAGTCGAAGAAATTAAAATTAGAGGAAAAGAGAAGAAAACAAAGAAAATGAAGGTTGTCAAGATGAAGAAGAAGTCGTTGATGAAGGAGAAGCTCCTTCAATGTGCCAGTAATTGAAAACGACGTCTTTAAGCAACAAATGACACCCCTGAATGGAAAAAAAAATGCATTTTTCTCCAACAACAGATGAATGTTTTTGTTTTGTTTTTCTTTTTTTTTCTCCGTCACTAATTGAAAGCTCATTCCCGTCCTTCCGCTTGTCCTCCTTCTCCACCTCCAGTGTGGTCGAGCAGTAATGGCCAAGCCGAGACCCCGAGCTCAGGCTGAACCTGAGCCACAGCTGAGCCGGAGGCAGCGCTGCTAATGTCTCCCTCGTAATTGCTCTTTCCGCAATTTGCCAGGGAGAGGAGTTGGGGGGGGGGGGGAATTTAATTGACGGAGAGAGAAAAAGAGTCCGTGAGAGACAAGAGCAACAGCGGCAACGTCAGGCTAATGTGCCAGCTCCAGAGACGGGCTCCTGATATAACCACACACCCAGAGCCAGACGGATATTGCGGCGGGGTTGCCACAAACAAACTCAGGCGGATGGCAACGCTGGTGAGAGGATGAGTCAGAAAAGCACTTGCACTGACTGCATCTCTGGCTCGTTGCCTCAATCAAGATGTCGTGGAAAAGTTTAAAAAGAAAACAACATTTCCTCATCCTGCCAACAACTGTTGTAACTGACGCCGACGGGTTATTGGACTGCAATGGACTCAAACAGAGGCCCGGGTGTATAAAACACACTTACAGAAAGTATTCATACACTCCTGGAGTACGTATCTCTGCGTCATGTCTCTGTCATGCAGTCTCTACGTGCTGTCCTGCTCAAGGTAATAGGTAATATGATTCCTCATCCTGAAGCATTGGGCAGGGCTGTATGTCTCACTCTGAGTGTAGTCATACTGTACTTAAAGTGTAGTCATACTGTAGTTAAAGTGTAGTCATACTGCAGTCAAACTGTAGTCATACTTTAGTCATACTGTAGTCAAAGTGTAGTCATACTGTAGTCATACTTTAGTCATACTGTAGTCAAAGTGTAGTCATACTGTAGTCATACTTTAGTCATACTGTAG
>JAAUXU010170492.1_pt1 | contig 29901 bp, 22 predicted proteins | sample 7278151 | NCBI WGS metagenome assembly JAAUXU01 (sample SAMN14350113, study PRJNA611818) | marine sediment metagenome | isolation source: surface marine sediment (1.8m) | place: French Polynesia: Moorea | collected 2018-08
ACGAGACGGCCCACATCACCCAGCTTACGCAACACCAGGCCGCACCCCGCGGCGCCGCAGCCCGGGGGCCAATTGTGGGGGCCTTCTTGCTACTCTCAAGCCGAAGGAGTGCGATCCTCCGGCGAAATCCCCCTGAGTAGCAGCAGTACAGTAGTAGAAGACGGCGGCATTAGTACAAATGAGGACAAGTTTGGGGTCTGCTGTGCCGCTCGAAATCCCGACCAGACTTCCGGATACACCGTGAGTAGTGAGGAAAGAGTGAGCAGAATCGTTTTTCCTGTACCCCCACAGTCAAGTTGTAATAGAGCAGCGCTCAAGGAGTGCAGAAAAAACCACAAAGTGCGCAGGATCTTTGCATACTGTACAAACGTACACAGTACATTCACATCCTGCGCAGTTGAGGTCAAGAGTTTGCACAAAGGAGCCTTTTTTTTCCTAGCTCCACCATAAGGGAGGAGAACGAAGAAGTACTTAGCATTTGTATGTGTTAAATAAAACGAACATAAAGTCTGAGGGGTTGGTCTTTTTGTCATAGTTTTTTTTTTTTTCTGAGGAAACTTTTGACCTCAACTGCACGGTGAGTCTTTGCTGAAGAAGCCGCCGCCGCTCCGCTTTTGAGTCCTCCCCGGGCTTGTGCGGCCATCACTTGGCCGCGGTTGTACCTGAAGTAGCAGCTGAGAGCCTTGACCTCTGCTATGCCCATTTCGACCAGGGAGAACCTTGCTGGGTTTTGCGGGTCGGCCCAAAACTTGGCCTCTGGATGCTAATCTGGACGAAGTTTGAGAACATTTATCCTGTGCGTAAGACTTCATGCAGCGATTCTCGCAGGCGAGGACGCAAACCGATTATGCTTAAGCTCCTTGAGGGCAGAGAAGGTGGCGGCCGCAGTCACCTACTGGTCTACGTATGTCATGCAGTGGTCAGAGAGGAAGAGCACGCACGGAATAGTAAATGGTGCGGGAAATGAGGGATTCAGTATTCCATAGAAGAAGCTTTTGCGTGATTCTGATTGTTTCAGTACAGGGAGGGGTTTTTTTTTTGGTTGGGTGTGGGGTGAAAAGTGCATTTTCAGGGAGGGGGAGAGATTTTTTTGAGAAAAAGTGCATTTCGGGGAGGGGGAACACGTCTTTTGTGGATAAAAGCATTTCTTTTGGCGGAGAAAGCGCTTTTTAAGGAAAAAATAGTGCATGTTTTAAGGGGAGAAGAGCGTTTTTGGGCGGGAAAAGAGCACTTCTTTATGCAAAAAAGGGCATGGTTGACGACAAAGAGGCACCATCTGAACAGTGTCTAAAGGGTCCACCTCTTGAAGTGGATAGCTGAAGCTGAAAAATCAGAGAATGGGAGTATAAATATAAATAAGTGTCTGATGTTAAGGCAGTGGAAAGTTCGCTCTTTGGCCGAGATCTAATGAAGTGTGATGTACAAATACGCCTTGGCAGGGATAGCCTTTTCTTCTCCAGTTCGGTCTTCTGTTCGTCTTTTTCTGCTGTCTTCTCGACAACGTTCCAAGATTTGTTTTCATCTCTCTTCTTTCCTCTTCTTTCTGTAGCCCAGTGGAAAAGTTTTCTTATTCGTTGCCATCGCAATTTTTTCCCCTCCTATCATTTAACTCGGCAGATGGACGTTTATTTCGTCCAGAGCCAATCTGATCTCGCATGCAGGAAATATAGTGAATATGAGCAGCCTGGACTCAAAAACGGAGTCATTCCATCTCCATACTTGCCCAATGCACATTCTCAGCTCTGATTTGGTGTCAAGCAAGTTGGCATTGACCAATGTTAAGCTTGTCTTTAAAAGGACGACAACGGACATGTCAGAATCAGCGTGGGGATGCACAATTAAGGCCCGATGTAAGCATACACTTGTTGTTCCACACACTGACTTCGGGAGCGAAGAATCGGTCTGGTGTATGGACAAAGATGGCAACCCTTGCAATGCACCTGGCCAATTGAGCCGTTCTGACTGGGCAAAAGTGTGCGGAAATTGCACGCAGCTCATCAGGAGGTTCAGTCAGTGCCTGGCAGAGATCTCAAAGGACGTCAAAACAGATGTCTGTGGAGCTGAGGGATGTGACCTCCAGCAAGTTTGAGAAAGTTTGGAAGCGTCTGGATATTAGAGGCTTCCAACCAGTCGACTCGGGCATCCAAATACTTGAATATGCTGTTCTAGCATCGGTTGATATTTTAAATCGGCCTGGTGCTGACTGCAGGGAGGTTCAATCGGCGACAAAAGTATTTTTAATATCGACAATTATGGTTGAAACGAGTATTTTAATATCGATAATCATTGTCAGAAGGAGTATTTGTATATCGACAATTTTTGTTGGATTGAGTATTTCTGTATCGACAATCGACAGACACGTACGCATGCATGCAGACTACACAATGAATATCTTATAGGCATTCTGCAGGCTTCGTAACGTACCCACCCTTGCATGCGTGCAGACTCTGCATGATAAATATCCCGTGTGCAAAGTAAATACAGAGCTGGACATAATAGATGCTCGAGTGTTTTTTGCAGTGCTGTTGCTCTCCACGCTCAAGTCCGTGGCTGTCACCAGGCTGATCCAAGAGGTCGGCGGCAAAAAAAAAATATGCCTTTTCAAGCTGTTCCACTTAGGGAAGACATCTGTTTTATTTGCCTCCCCCTGTACTACTGCAGTTGCAAAGTAGTGGAATTCAACTAGGCTTAGCTCAAGAGGTTGGATGTTGATTCCTCCTGGCGTCAGCTGGAATTTAAGAGGGCCTAACTTACTGTTCAAGACGTCGGATGTTGATTCCTTCAAGCATCAGCTCTCAATGAGGATCTCATCTTTCATATGAAGCCAAGCGAAGATTTCTTTGGCATCTCAGCGCTGCCAAATTTAAAAAAACAAACAAATCATCGAGCTCGTCTCTGTACTCACGTACAGTGAACCACCAAATATTCAGATTTCTCACCAACAATGTTGACTTTAAGCCAAGTGTCTTGCCTGGATAGAAGAGGTGGGAATTTATCATGCAATCGCCTATTTGGGCGGCGTCACTCAGACTTCACATCTCCTCCCCACACACACGACTTTGCTTCCTGGGCTTTGCCTCCAAAGATCCTCTGAAACAACTGCCTCGAGCTCTAGAGTTGTGCGAAATTGGGACTTGTGTGATCTGCCAAAAATTCGCGCCTCCTTCTCCAGTTTATCGAAAATGACAGAGGCGGAAAATTGCACTTCTGGTAGAATATGAGCAACGGGAACTGCACTGTTCTGTTGGACCCAAATCTGTGGAAGACGAATTTTTACATATTGAACAGTGATGGCTGCACAAGAGTAAGTTGGAATCTCACAAGTAGCTGCAATGGAGGCTGGCTGCCAGGGACTCTTCTGTGGCCTTAGCTATATTTGCCAGTGGTACTCGAGGCCTTGGGATTGGTGTTTACACGTGAGTCCGTCAGATAGATGATCGGTTCACCACGCATGTTCAGCCATTCTGGCCTCAGCTGCTTTGAAGTGAAAGTCACAGAAGGACCTGTGCCTCTGACTGAAGCACTTCATCAGTACTTGTTATTCTGCAAATGAAACAACGAGTCATCTTTCATTGCTAAATGTCTGGTGGAGAAAGTCAGCTGTTGCCACCGCATGAAGCAACGGGAAGGGAGTTTTGTCTGCAGATTTCGGTCCGACGGTGCTGTTTTCAGTGCTTCTGAACCAGGGAATTTCCATCCTATTTCTCCGTCGATGCAAAGTACTCGTGGTGGAGTCGATATTTTTGGGCCTCCTCAACACAAAAAAGCCACCACTTTCCATATGTCTCCAATCCTTTGGTCTCACTGGGATGGAAAAGTCATTACAGGAGCAGTGCAGTTGTCACTACAGTAATGGGCAAGGGGCAAGTGGATCCGGCCACCCGGGTTGATTTTTTCGTCGGGTACGGCGGACCGGAGTAATTACAGTGTGTACAGTGCTGGAACAATGGTTTCGGCCAACTTCTTCTGTCAGTGCCAAAACATTGGCTAAATCAGTCAGCCCCCAAACAGAAAGTAAAAGGCTCAGGCGCAAAAAATCGTCCAGTAAGTCAAGGGACCCTGAAAAAAACGGTGCAAGAAGAGGGAAAAACGTGACTTTGTTTTGCTGATCACCTTTTTTTGTCAATGAAAAGTCAGGGAAAAAAGACTTTTTTCACTGATTTTCCTCCTTTTCTCTCTGATTAAAGACCTTTTTTCCGTTAATTTCTCACTTCCTGGCCTTTTTTGGGCAAGCCTTGCCTCATATAGCAAAGGTTGATATTCTTGGCCAGATTCATTGGGGAGTGACTGCACTGTGAAGAGGTCAATTACTTGGAGAAACTTATGTGTTTGACGTTGACTAAGTATTTATTCTCACGTGCAAATTGACCTCTGATCCTCTCATTGGCCTTGAACACTTTTTTCCACTCGTGAAAAAAAGAGCTCAAGGCTGTTGACTCGAGAATGACACAAAAAATGGCTCGCGAGAATAACTTTTTTTCACTTTTCGTCAATGTTTTTTCACCGATTTTCAGTGACAAAAAGTGCACATGTGAAAGAAGATCCGGCAAAATAACCTTTTCTCCCAGACTTAGTTAACAAGGACTCGGGCTGCGTCCAGTCCTTGAACTCGAGTCCAAGTCACTTGACAATTTCTGCAGGACTCAAGTCCTCCACGGGGGACTCCAGCTACATGGGCTGTTGACTACTCGTGATATATCACGAATGAGAATATGAACCCATCATGGGATATATGAGACACTATTAAAACATCGGTACAATTAGAGGATACAATGTGTTCAGACCTGGACTGAACTTTGACTGTGGTGCCACCTTTGGGCAGAACAACATTTTTACATTCCTATGTTAAGTCACACCTATGAAGGCCCTTGACAACCCCGACCACTTCGACGGGAAGAGTTTCTGAGCAGGGCGTAAAAATGGCAGCAGCTTTTGGACCAAGAGCAGATTGGACCGAATTCATCGTGGTTTTTTGGGCTCACATAATGTTTTTCTTTATATTTTTACAGTCTTTTAGGATCTGTCCATGGCAGCAGCAGCTGAAAGGGGGGGGGGATGCAATGAATAAGTAATGAATCTTTTGCTCAGGAAAGAGGCAGCCATACAAAAACGGTTGCTGCGAGGGCCACAAGCGGAGAATACAATTTTCTGCAGTCAAAGGGTCATACAGTATTTACTAGTTTCATAGTTGCTAAATTTAACTCAATTCCATATCTTAGGTCCTCTAAATTTTGTCAGATTTGAACATCAGTCTCACCACTTGTGGCTCATATGGTCAACCAGAAATGCACACAACTGAACTTGACCTTGTGTGCCTCAAAACAGCGTGAAAAAAAATACCGGCTGCAACCTAATTTTCTCAGAAGATTCCTTTTTTTTCACTCGGTGTACTTTGATCATCGGTTTTGAGTGCCTACAGAGGTTTGACCCTTTTAGGGATGCAGAAGATTTCAAAATGGGGAAATTCATAGCGAAAAAGTGAAAATACGGGAGAAAAGTACTTTTTTCGTGATTTTTTTTTAGAGAGAAGCAGAATGTGCAGCTGGCCTTGCAGATTCCCCCCCCCATTTTTATGAAAACCCCATGACTAAACTAGATGGAGTGAAAGCAAGGGTTTTTCCCCACTGGGGAAAAATGGCATTAGCAATTACCTCAACATCACGACCATGGCCGCCATCAGCAACAGTAGCGATCTGGACTTGTGGGTGGACTCCTCCGATGGCTTCGAGCACAGTGAGAATGATCCCACATGTGATACCAATGGTGTGAAATCGCAAGTGAATGTACAAAGCATTAACCATGGACACTGTGATGAAGCAACGCTTTTAAAAGCTATGTCACGTTGGGCCTTTGCAACTCTTGCTGTTATTGTAATAGTTGAGCAAAGTCCTCGGCTAGTTTTCGAGGTCCCTTCCTCACTCACTACAGTACTTACAGACCTGACTTTGGTGCCTGATTTTTCTGACTTTTGTTCTGATTTGAGCTAAAGTTGCCCACTCCAATGAATAATATAGTCCCTATGCAGAGCTGTATGTACGACATCCATGCAAAAAATATTGCAAGATACCTCTGACTTTGTCTAAATCCAGGTGCAATGCAAACTTGAGCTTTTCCCTGCCCAAATCCCGTTTTCCTCGTCCACTTGAGGACACTGTACAAAAGTGCTCCCTTTCAGAGCATTTTTGTACAGTGCACGTGGTACAGACACATACATTGGCCGCAAAGAATATTGCATTGTAAGAAATCAGGTGCGGAATGGTAGCAAAATCAGCTGCCGTTTTTAGACGGCGAAGAAGTGACTGTTCAAAATTGGCCCCGGCCTTTATTACATAAGCATGCATATTGTGTTGTCTTCCAAGGCATAAGAATGATCAAGGTCATGCGCATTGTCTACGAGTACAATTGTATCCCGGGGTAGAAGCATCGTTTTGGCGTCTGAGGGCGATATAAAGATCCTACTGCCCTGGTCTCGTAGTGCGGTGAGTCTGTGGTTAAAAAGCAAGCAAGACACAGCAGCTCAGTTGGCCAAGTTGCTGCTGTTCAGCGCGCTGTAGCTGTGCAGGGTGGAGAACAAGTAGCACCTAAAGGCCCTGAATCTCTTGTATCGTTACGTCCCGAAGGCCCGAGGATCTCTCTTCCGCCACAAAAGGCACAAGCGGAGCAAAACTTGCTGCGAGAGGCGATTTTATGATTTTTTTTTTCTTACACAACTTTTCACTTTTCGCGCAGTAGTCGTCATCATTGGACTGTCTCGACGAGACAAAATTAGTCTGAGCAATTTTTCAATGCTATTCAAGTGCGTCCAGAACTCGTGTCAAAAAGAGACGCATCACTTTTGGTGCCGAAGTTCGTAACCACGCTGATCACTGTCAACATTGGATCAGTCCAGCATCGATTGTGATGAGCATCAGCTCACCTCAGCAATAGCGTCACTTCCCTCTCAGCTGAGCAGACATTGACGAGCGTCATTCCTCAGCAATGGTAAATCTACGTTTATAAGTCAACAGGGTGTTTCATTGTCACACGTTGACCGCACTGATTTAACTCTGACGTAACATGATGATTGTCTAAAATGTCGGTCGAGGTTTTTCATGGTCAATTTTTCCATCGGAAGCCTTCAAGGTTTTCGGCCCTTTCAGCCACATTTTGCCTGGCCTGCCTGCCTGGCTTGGTGGGTGCGCCTGCTCACATTATATGAAGGCTTGATCGCGATCAAAAGCATGACCTTTGCCCGGGAATTTCACTTTTCCCCCCTCAGGAGCCCCCCATAAGTGACACCCCCCCCCTCCACCATAAGTGAACCTTCCCCAGTATTGTCGGGTCACTTTCCAGTCAAGACGTACCTCCGAAATAAATAGCTGATGCTATTAGACACCTTTACCTGGTGATTGTACTCTGTACATGTGTAGTGAACAGTACACAGTACATGGGGAATTGATTACTCACAAGCGGATCTGTAGCCATTGTGTTGGTGCCGTCATAATTCAGACGACAACGTTGAAACTTGACTACTGAACCAACGAACAATTGATTATGGCAATGTGACTTTGTTGCTTTGGCGTCCATGACTTTGGAAGGCCACAACTCTGAGCCCAGTCCCAGCTCCTCTTAAGAGCCTTCATAGGCATGTGCAGTTTGGCCCTTAGGCGGGTTTCATAGTGCATCAGATTGCAGTCTGAGATGATGGAGGCCATTTTGACTTCTGATTGTCATTGATGGAAAAAAAACGCCACTTTTGGGCGCTTGGGCGCCAAAGTGTGCACGGGCATCGGGGACATGGGGGAGTGTGGAGGACACTTGGTCGATTTGGGCCATTTCACTCAATGTCCTTCAGCGCAGTCCAGTGGCCCACGCAAACAGTCAAGTTGAGCTTTTTTGAAGACCACACTGTAGAGTCTCTACTCCTTGCCCATTTTGCCCTTGATGAAGTTGAGCCTGTTCCCACTTGACCAGAGTCCACGTTTGTCTTGAAGGCAAGTGGACTGTAAATTTTGCCACCCCTGCACGTGGCACTGGGGCACTTGCTTGGCTTCAGGATGGAGGAGAAAACAACACAAGACTTGTCCTCAAGGTGTGTGCAACTCCTTCCAACTGCAACAAGATCAGTTGCGTGCACTGAGCTCAATGAGTCGCCCTTTTTTGGTCAGCGACGTGGTGATTGTGAGTATGTAGGACATGAAGTCCCTCAGAAGTGCGCAGAAACCTTTTTTGTTTGCTCTGCCATTCTGTAATGCCAGAACAAGTGCCTCTGCAAGAGAGGACAAAGGCTGTGAATAACATTAAACAAAGTTTGTTTCCTTGTTTGCTGCCTAGCAGCCAGAAGACCTCGGTGGTGGGTACACATGACCATGAGGCAAAGTGGGAGAGGAGAAATGATGCATTTGGTATTTGGACCTCAACATGGAACTTGGACCTGGTCAAGCAGAAATGGTCTCGACATGATCATGGGACAGCTGGGAGACATTGCTAATGGCAAAATGGCAACCCCAACCCTTTGCGCAACAGGGAGGCAGTCGGGGTTGATGTACTCGCTCCAGCCCTGGCTTTGGGGAAAGTCTCTTGACACTTAGAATCACATTTAGGACTTCAATTTTTCACATACATCTGATGCCATGAGTTCAGTAGGACTTGAGTGACATGGAGAAGTCTTCCTCTGACTGTATTCAAGCTCTTCAGTCGTCTGTGTCAAGTGGGCACGGAAACACCAACTCCATAATAATATTTTTTGTTAAAAAAAAAAAGACACGTGACGATTTAGGCCTCCTCCGTCCTCCACGATGGCCTCCAGAGGCGACTTGGACGCGTCTCGCCGGAGATGATGTGAATTATCGAGCAGATTTTTCTCTCTTCGGTGCTCACATTATTGATCGGGGACGGGGTTGCAATAGCAAAACAAGCAGATATTCAGTTCGAGTCTCTGGAGGGTCAAAGAAAGCAAGATGTTGCACTGCCCCACGAAGATGCAGGCAGTGACAAAGGGCTTGGCGCTCAAGTCCGCGCTCTGCCCACACTCCGTGTCTGCCAGGACCGTGCACAACGAGTTGTATACATTCTATTATGAGGGTTTTTTCCCTCAAGAGGTCTTGTTCGTGCTCTGCCAATGGCGCTTGCTTTCATATGCAAATTGTGCTGTGCGTGTGAAATGCTCATATGAGGAGCCCTCTCGTTACGTGTGTCATCACTGGAGTCCCGCATTATACGCGAGGTTCGAAGGAAAATGGGCTCCACCTGAGCTATATGAAAGCACTAAACAAGCACTTAAGCATCACTGTTCTTTCTCTCAACAAGCATTTCCTGCAGCCTTCCTCGCGGACATCGCGACCCTGGCCGAGTTGCCCGCCGACCTCGTGGCAACCCTCACCCTGTTGACTGAGAGGGGCTGGGCAAACGTGCAATCTCGTCACAGACAACTTGTTCGTTGCTTAACGTGCGAGAGACACACCGAGGGGAGCTGAGATTGTAATTCATAATAACATTACAGATGTCCCAAAAGTTGCTGCGGAGCCCAAAAGCTTGACTCGGCGGCATTGGACAGGGCCAATTCTGGCATCACAGCGTTCAGTCAATGTTATACCTACGGGCTGTGTCTCAATTATGACTTCGAACTGACTTTGAATATGGATTTTAAAACTTGACTTCAAATTTTATGTTGTAAAGGCGGTAGCTTTTCACTTTGCTCCAAGTCGATGTTGAAAATCTCAACAATCTTGACAATGTTAAACACAGTAGAACTAAGTTAGCGCACCAAAAATTGCATCAAAAGAAGGACAAAAATAGCAAAACTTTTCTATTGGGTGCTCAAGCTCCCCCCCTCGGGTTCTCTGCTACACAAGATTTCAAGTAAAATTAATTTCTACAACGCTCATGATGGAGACCCAACCAATCCAATCCAATACTTTGGAAAGAGCAACTTCTCCTCGAAAATATGACAATTTTTGACAAAACGACCAAAAAAGCCAGTGCATAGGCAATATAGTCTATGGCTCCAGTTCCCAGCCATCACTGACGTCTGGAGGAGGAGAAATCGCCGAAACCTTCATTGAGCTTTTAATTATTCAGACATGAATGCCTCTTGGCTGTCTTTTTTTTTTCTTTTTTTTTTTCAAAAGTCAGCTCATGAAGAAGAGACTTCGTGCACAAAGTTATTCCCTTGGAGCACTTGTGATGAGATCCCTTTTTTATCCACCTTTCTTCACCTTTCTCCTCTGTGTATGAAGGCAAATTCGAGAAAAAATGCGACAGGAGCGCAAAAAAATGAGATTAGGTAATGCTTTCCTTCCACCCTGGAGTGCTGGCGCCACCAGCCTTTTTGCCTACGACCAAACCTATGGCGTTTTTGGCACGCTGCCTCAATCGTGAGGCAGTGCAGACATACGAAGTGTGCACAAATCCGGAGATGACTACTCACAGATGCGTCTCAATGGGGCGTCGTCACAGCATCGATGGCAAAAAGACAGAAAGAAATTAGGAGTGTGAAGCTTTTTTCTCCTACTCTCTTATTCGAATCAGGGTCAGACCAGATTGGGCTCGAAGTCGAGTCGGGAAACTGGCGAGTTTTCTGGGACCGCATCTTCCCGAGTGGTTCGCGAACGAGCTCTTGGCTCGGCTCGACCAGGGCTGACGAGTCTGCCCGCTCGGGCGGCGGCTCGAACTAGCTCGAGGGAGCTCGAGGGAGCTCGACACAGCTCGAGACAGCTCGAGGGAGCTCGACACAGCTCGACACAGCTCGAGACAGCTCGAGGGAGCTCGACACAGCTCGAGACAGCTCGAGGCAGCTCGAGCCGTCTGGACAAGAGGCAAAAAGCTAAACAAAAAACTGGCTTGGCTCGGCTCGGCTTGGCCACATTCCCACTTTCTTCGACCTCGAGTGCGGGGACTTGGGCTGCCGACCCAGTGGTCACTCCAGTCGTTGTCACGGGCACTAATGCGTAGTAGTGACTTTGAATCTTTTTGAGGCTCTGACCAAGTTCTGCTCCGGTCACTCACGAAAACTGCCGAAAGGCTCAACCCATGTTGAGGTCACAAAGCTTGACCTCGCTCAGGCTCGAAAGGTCAAGGTTCAACCTCGCTCAGCCCCGATGTTGGTCCACCTCCAATTTCCCCTTGCCACTCCCCAGGGCCCATCTTTGAGCGAAGGGGGGGGGGCTGGGTTCGCTGTACGTGACCCGTGAACCAGGGGATAGTGACACAGAGTAATGCAAATGATCGGGGTTTCTGCATCCCGTAGGATGAGTCTGCCGAAGATGTGGTGACACCTCCTATGTAGCTTTTCCTTAGTGGTGATGTCGTAACTTAAAAAAAGTAGCCCGTGTGAGTCTGGGCGCTCACTTGGATTCAATATCCTTTGCCCAAATTGGCCCAAATAGGAAAAAATGCGGCAGAGTGTGAAAACTGACTTTGCTACAAAATTTCATGAGAAAATAAGTCCTTAGCTGCAGTACGAAACTCTCTGTAGTGCGCAGTATTCAACTGTGTTTCCGCTACGTTTTACGAAGAAAATGATCCAGATTTTGACTCGAGTCGAGCTGTGGCGCATCCGAGTCGCAACAGCCCTACCATAGCAATTGTTTTCGGAAAGTCCAAATAATAAATGAAGAGATCAACTGCAGAAAGCGCCGTTAAGGGCAATCGATGCACAATTGTGCGTACCTTGGTTCAACAACGATCGAGGTTGAACTGCTTCGTTCTCTCTTCAGAACGAAATGTGTCTCATGATGCACAGTGCGTCTTCAGTGGCCTTTAGAGTGCCTTCAGAGACCTTAGTGATGTCCTAAAAGTTGCACGAGTCCTAGAGGTTCAAAGCTCAGGCTCTTCGTATTGTTGTTGCGGGATTGGCAGCAGCAGAAAGCAGAAGCCAAACAAGAGACCTACTGGTGAACAAGTCAAGCGGCCATCAAGGTCCAGCTGAATCGATCCCCTAGTAGCATTTAGTCATCCTGGCGGACTTGGGGGATGCCAACGACAGCTTCCAACCCCGATTTCTTCAGTGCAATGGGGTGGGGGTGGGGAGGGGGGAAACCCCGGCACTCCACGCTGGGGAGGGCGAAGGAGGAGAACATGTGTGACTTCGTTCTCCCTTCAGTGCTCTTCACTCGCAGACGACTCGTCCTGGGAGATGTCGGACAGATCTTTGTTAAAATAGGAAAAGTGTGCACACTTTTGAGTGTGCTAAGCAACTAAGCACTAAGCAACTGTTGCACTCACATCGACTCTGTACACCTCTTCTCTTCCATTCATTACAGCCGCTGCTACACTGGGAGTCAAAAGTGTACATACAAAAAGAGACAAGGCTGTGTTTGCACTGGCGTAGTCGGATCAAGGATATTTGTCACACACGAGGCAGTTCGGTCAGACAGAAAATTGGACAGGACAGTTTCCATGGCGGCTGTCAAGGTCAGCCCGCACTGACGGGGACGAGAATCTGTCCGTGCAAACACGCCCTAAGCGAAGGTCGGGGGCTCTCAGCATGGAGGCATCACTTTGGGCAAGTCATTGGGATCTCTTCAGCGGGATTCAGCTTCATTGGGATCTCTTCTTCTTGTGCCAACTCCCTACGTCCGGGTGGGTCAGCAGCACTTTACACCCACTCCGGATTTCGCTGCTCGGGAGCCTGGGCGAGCCGGGGACCGTCAGAGCCGTCAAATGGGGGTAAAGGTCGGGCCCACTCGGATGTTTGTAGCTTGACTCCAGTTCTTGAGCTCACTAGGTTTTTTGAGCAGCCATTTGATTTTAGGGTCATTGGCCTAAAAGCTCATCAGCCACAGTTGGCATTAACTCTGTAGCGTGTGGCAAAGCGCCATTTCCACCCATTCAGTCAGACAGCCCAGTGCGTCGAGAGCAGTGTAAAGTGCTAGCCAATCAATAGCTCTGGCAGGATGTAAAGTCCCACCATACAACCCGCTACACATGGCAGGCACATAGAGTCAGGAATAGGCGTCATAATTATATATGTCATTCTCGTCAAGAAGCACTTTGCACACGATTTCAGATTTTGCAGCTCGAGAGGCAGCTTGACGACCGGGGGTTGGGTGGGCAGGGGCAAGGGCCTGAGGGTCGTCAAGCTGCCTCTCGAGCTGCGAAATCTGAAATCGTGCGCATTGTGCTTCTTGATGAGAATGACGTTTGTAGTTCAACATGGCATTTTTTCTTTCAAGCCTGCTTTATTGGCACTACGTAAAATGTGATGCTTACATTGCTTCCATTGCGGCTGAAACCGCTCGATGTTTCTCCACACATGGTTTCCCTGTTTTTTGGCTGCGCCAATCACCTAATTTCTGTGGGTTCTGCAGTTCTGTAGCGAGTGGTAAAGTACTTTACAAATGTTTTTTCACACTTTACAAACGTTTTTCACTCAAGCATGTGGTAAAGCATCATTTGACCCCACGCTCGCAGTAAATAAAACAGGTGAGTAAACAAAAAATGCCATGGTAATAAAGATACAGTGGATTCGGCCTAGGAAAACTGTGACTATTCAGCCACCTTTCTTGACTCAATCTTGCTAACGAACTAAACGTTTGCCAGGCAAGAATTCTCGCATAACAAACTCATGACTCGCTTAAATGGAAACCGCCGATCACTGCATCAGAGGTGGGGGGCACAAAATCGGCCCAGAAATCAGGCCTAGTCGATGCCAAAAAATAGCAAACGGCCGCAATGATCGATATTTAGAGGGCTTCATCAGCAATGGCAACCCTTGAAGTGCTCCAAACCCTCCTTCTTCATGACGCTTGTGCCATGGAAACGTACAATGTTAACGTGTACAGCCCGGTACGTTGAAAAAGGCGCCCTTCACCAAGTGTCCTGACTGTGTCAGTCTTTAAGCCACCGCAAAATGTGTGCTCCAACCTAACACAATGGTCTAATCAAGTGCGCCATGAGGATGAATAACTTTCTCCAACCCTGACCCAGAAAGTTTCTGCAGCCAATTTCGTGGAAATCACGAGTTTTAGAGGCTAGAAGTCCAATTTAAGGGCCTCTACCGAAAAGTACTCACTGTCCTTGAAATAAGGCTACAGACTTGAGGACAGGTGGCAGTCTGAAAGGCTGAGGTCAGAGGGGTCCAATGGGCAGTTTCTCCCAGCAAAATGTGCGAGATACCGATACTGAGACTGCGCACCGACTTAAGATCCCACCATATTGGATGTCACCTGGGTTGGCACTGGCCTGGGAGCTGCACCCCAAATCAAGTAGACTGATAAGCAATATTTTACCGACTTATACCCAGCACCGGTTGACGACAATCATTGTGATACCGACTATGACCGAGGTCTTCCGAAATACCGACTACCGATACCAACTGCCGACTTTGGGCCTTAATATCGTATCGTGCCGAACTCGGACTTTTCATATCCTTGTTTCCCAGCTCAGTTCCTTAATGTTGACCCAACTCATTCTCACAGCATGAGGTCATGGCGACGAATGACGCAATCGCCATTCAAACACCTTTGACCGTTGCACTCTTGCGGCGCACTTGAGCAACACGTTGCATGCGACTTTGCTGCAGTGGCAGCTCTCAGTGCGGCTGCATTGAGAGAGAGAGAGAAAAGACAGCTGGGACCTTCACGGTCTCCTTGTTTTGACATAAGAAGCAGTCACTCATGTTCCTCAATGTTCAAATACTCTCCACGTACACTTCTCGCATGTTTTTTTACTGCTTCTGCAGAATTGTGACCTTTTTTCGATGCACGAAGCATGACATGACTGACGTCAGCTCCTGCCGAACATCCATTTTTAAAATGGTGGTTCAGGCCTGCAACTTACAGTCGGAGTGTCTGCGCCGCCATCAGCGTTTTGGCTGAAATCTTCACAACTTTGCTGTGTTTATGATGGTACTTCAATACCCGCAAGACGCTTTATTACCAAGTACCTTCCCCCCCCCCCCCAAAAAAAAAAAAAAGAAAAACCACCTCACATGTGAGATGACCTGATGTTGGATTCTCTCTACCTCAACCACTGAGGAGATTTTCATTCATCCGACCACGCACTTGACCAACGTTGCCTACTGCCGAGTAGTTTGTAATAAGCGACATCTACTGCAGCAGGTTAGGTCAAATCAATGTCGGCGTTGTTATTTCTGGCAATGATGGCGAGACAACAATGGACCTCAACCCTGCAGGGGTATGATTGGGTGAGACTGTGCGTGCAATCCTGGGCGACAGTGCAGCTCTACCAATACCAAAACTACTGCTGCAGCAGGTGGAACAGCATTTCATGTTGCAACTGTCTAGAGACATCATTCCTTGGGGAATTCACTGGTGGTTCCTGTAGTGCTTCCGTTGGATATTAAATGATAGATCAGGATTCCGAGAGATCGCACATTAAATTAAAGGAAGCATTATTTGATTCTCTGAACATCAAAAGTCTACTACAACCACATTTAGGTGAGGTTGTCATAATACAGTAGATATGACGATCACACGTTGGAGCGGGTAGGACTCACATGCCCCACGTTGTCCACGGTGATGCAGAGGACAATGGACATCAGGTTGATGAAGTGACCCAATTGTGATTGTTGTAGCAGACCCAGATCGGCTAAATACATGAGCCCAACATAGTTTTGACGAACTTTTCATTTCTTTTCTGCTTTAGCTCTCGAGTCAACGCGTGGGCATTTGTGTCGTCGAGGTTGCTTGTCAGGCAGGTTTGGGCTGGCGGAGTGCACTGCCCAGGGGCAGCACTGAAGCGCCACTATGCCTGACTGCAAGGCCTCCAACGATCTTGTCCACAAGGCCTGAAATGAACAACCCCGATGGGCATGTCTGCCTCGAGACAGAAGGTTTTCGATGTTCGTGCAATCGCTACACTGACCGTCAAAAACGTTCCAATTCTGCCATCAGCAACTTCTGCACCCTCTCTGTTGTCAACAGAGACTCTGTCTGCGGCGTCAAGCGACGCTGGACGTCCCAACAAAAGGACAGCGAGCGTTGCTCTGAAATTCTGTCCATGACTACGGAGATGAAGGCTGACTTTCCTGGTGGCTGAGACTTCCTGCTGTTGTGGCTGAAGGAACATCCACGTAGTTGATGTTGCACACGGAGCTCGATCCTCTGTCCTGGGTGTCTTTGCTCTGGAACGAGCAGACCGCAAGTGAAGGTCAGGAAAACCTTTTGTCTCGGGGAAGAAAGGAACTTTTCCACTCAAGATTTGGACCCTCATTTTGGTTTGCCATAACTCCCCACAACTGAGATGAGGTCAAGCTTGGTAGGAGAGCACACACAGAAAGTGTGATCGTGCTCTAAAATGGCCGCTTATGCACTAATCTAACCTTAAGCTATGCTAACCTAACCGGACGTTTATAGCTGAGCTAAGCGTCAGCTCAGCTAAGTAGTTCTGCCATGACTACGGACGGTGCAACTGCTACCCTACTAATACCATTGGTATAGGAGTCTTCTGTACTGTTGTCACCGACCTCGAAATGAAACCGCTCTGCAGTAGGAACCGCACCATGAGTCGCAAAATGTAATAATACTCTCGGTTTCTCTGCGCTCTGGTGCTGAAAACTATACTGGTGCAGACTCAGTCAGTCACTTTGGAACAGGAGCAGGCAGTGGGGACTTTGGTGGACGCCAAATTATTGCACTCAGCCTTGAGATTTGGAGCGCAAACAAACGCGTGCTCCTCCCTCGAGATCAAAAAGGGTTGCAAGTGCAAACTCCTGACCTCGACTCGCAGAGTCTCACGCATGTGCAGAACTTCTTGCCTGATCAATGACTGTTGATTCCATGAATTGCAGAACTCCTCCAGTAGTGTCTGGGCCAGTCGACGTGCAAGGAGGGCGTCATGATGAGGAGAGACTCCAAGAAATGGCGACCAATCGCGATGGACTCAGCCAAAAGTGACAGCTGGTTTGCCGAAATGTCGCCCAAGTCGCCGTTGCCTGGAAATGGGCAGGTGCTGAGTCGGCAACTGCCTCTCAAGTCCATCCTCAAGAAGGAATCCTCGAGCACCACACAGGCCGACGAGGCCGACGAGACTGCGGTCGCTGCTGCTGCTGCAGTCAATGAGACGCGCATCGATGACGTCGGCGACGGAGACGAGGACGACAACGACGAGGACGACAGCAACAAGGGGGCTGCCGGGGCCGACCAGTGCGTCCACCCCCACCACGACGGTGGGGGCGACGGCGACGGTGACGACCAGTCGAGGATCAGCGCAGCCGGTCCCTTGTACTACTACAGCGATCCCGAACGACTGCACGAAGACGCGAGTGACTCCTATTGCTGCTCGTCCGCGTCGTCGGACGAGGAACAGGCGACGAGCACCGGCACCAGGAAGATGGTGAAAAAGAACTGCGTCGTCATCTCCACCAGAAAGCTGCTGTCGCCTGCAGACACGGGCAGCAACAGCGGGGAAGGTGGACACGGACCAAGACGGCAGAGACCAGGGTCGAAGCGGCAAAGGTGAGATTACATCTTCTTGTGGCACCCTGTAACTGAGCTCCGAGTATGCAGGAGTCCCAGTCGTACATGTAGTGGGGTTTGCAAGTGAGGTCTGCAGCGCTTAGAACAGTGATTTCCATGCGATTTCAGCGGCAAATTTGCAAATTTTCTTCACCTGGGGCGGGGGAACCTCCCTCAGGCTCCCACCCCCCGGGGTCCCGGGGTACGCCTCGCCGGGTTCTTCAGGGTCTTCTTCATTTCTGCAGGGATACCGTAGTCATCGCCCCCTCCCTATTTTATCAGCTGCAGCTGCGCAAACTCGTTGGAAAGCTTGAACACAAAGCAGTTGGGCATTAGCCTCACTTTTGGGCAACATTCCATACAAAAGGCCAGGCTGGCAAGTGACTTGCGCAGGTCCGTAGACAAAATGGTTGGCGCCAACCTAAATACTCATTTTCATCCATAGAAAAGAAAAAACTGTTTGGCTATCAGGGCTTCAAGCTTTCCAATAAGTTTTGCGTGGCTGCAGCATTGAGGTAATTGTGATAGTGGTCATGGGGGAGCCTTGACTTCCGCACTCCTGCAAGAACACATGGATGAGGAGGGTGGATGGGTGTGGAACCTGAGGGGGGAGTCCCCCCATCCCCCTCAGGTGAGAAGATTTGGCAAATTTGCTGCTGAAATTGCATGGAAACCACTGTTCTGAACGCTGCAGAGCGAGGGGGGCCCCCACTAAACATGCATTAGATGAGATTTCATTCTGGCTGGGGATCGACCGACCGACGGTGACTTGAGTCGAATTTTGCCAAATATTTGGCAGTGAGCGGAAGCCGGATATTCGGCTTCGGCCAAAACATTCGGCGCTAATTGCCGAATATCCGGTACATTAAGCCCAAATGCTCCCAAATGCCTGACTTTCACAGCATATTTGAAGTTCAGGCAAGTTTTCATGATATATTTGAGATGAGATTTCGTCATCCCAGCCCGTGCAATCCCGCTGACCCCCCCCCCCCCCAGTCCCTGCCAGCACCGTCCAGTGCTCCCAAATTGCCTCTGTTTTCTTTGGGGTTTAGACTTTTTTTTTGCTTTGCAGTGGTCAAAGAGACCGGTGTTTTTTGGCAACCGACAGTCAAGTGAATGCTTTAAACGTTGCTTCGAAGAAAGCATTTGCTGCAAAGACACCTTCAGCAAGTCCGCCAAACTCTCGATTTGACACCCTGTATCGAGCCCCGCGTTTTCTCAAGTCTTCTTAAGCGCCACCACCCTGTAACTTTGTCCTGAGCATGCAGCTGAAGCAGATCGGTTGGCACTCATGGCTGTGGCGTCTGTGTGACATCTTGCCCACTTTTTCCACTGCTCCTCAAGGGCGTCAGTGATTCCATTTCGATCAATCTAATCTTCTGTGAGGCCTTCACCAATCTCTGCTCATTTAGACTCCCACTCCATACACTTGACTCAGCTTTGCTCCTCTTCTTCTCCCTTGTTCGATTAGATTTGCTAACAAGTCCGCTATTATACAGCGAGAGCGCTCACTTTCTCTCCTTCAAGGAGCCTCTTACGACTGTTATCTGCCGAATGAATTAAAGTGCTTTTATATACACCTGTTACTGTAGCTTATAATATGTTGTATGCACGCGCAGTGCTGATCCTGGCCTTGGGCAGCAGTCGTCGAACAGTTTTGCTGTGATCACGCATGTTTCTGTGACGACTTGTCAGAGTTGCGAGAATGACACACAAGGCTCTGCTTCGTGGAAGATCTGGAGGACAGTGATGACGAAAATGGCAATTCTGTTGCCCCTGGACCAGAATCTTAGTCGATGCCTTTAATGTCTGGCGTCAGCTTGTAATCCAGCTTTGTGCGCGCAGGATGCATCGGGCTCCGGCCACTCCGGCCAACACCCCCTTGCGCGACATGCCCAACAGTCCGGTGGACAACGAGCCCCTGAACGTTGATGCTGAGGCCAGAGTCCCGGCACAAAACTCTGCGGAGTCGGAGGCGTTGTTGTCGGTGAAGAATTGCTACGACGTGGCAAAGGTGTCGCTCACGGGCAGGCAGATCACACCTGGCGTGGGCTTGCGAAGCCCAGAAGATCATCCAAGGTAAAGAGTTGACAGGCAGGCCTCACCAATGGCATGCAAGGCCTACCCCACCACCTGCTAGCGAAGGGACGTGGGTTTGACAAAGTGTGACGAGCTGTGATGCCCAATGTGGTATCAAAAGTGTTCACCTTGCACCTGCCAAAGACCTTCTTCAGCCTCATGGAGATGGTCATCAGAATGGTGTACGACGGATTTTAGAAGAAAATGATTATTTATTGGAGGTGGAAAAAAGTAGCACTTTTTCACTCATCTGAAGCGAGTAGTGATATTTGCAAATGGAAAGAGTTTGAAATGAGGAAAAAGGTGCTACTTTCCTCACCCAATACGTGATTTTCTGGCTATTTGCCGATTTTTAACGTCTCCCGTATTTACTTTGAGCGTAACTTTTTTCAAAGTCACTTTTTTCAAAGTACGAATGGAAGTGACTCAACATTACTCGTCAACCAGGCTCAAACCCAACTTTCAACTTCAATTGGTGGCTATGATATAAGCGAGCCATGTGAATGAAAAGGTGGAATAGTTCAAGTGCCTCGAAAAGATTTTGTTACGCTCCAAGTAAATACGTTAAAAATCAGTAGACACCAAGAAAATTATTTCATTTTTACTCATGACCACATGTAAATAATATTTCCTTTAAAAGCCCATCTAAGCTTTATCCACGTGCTTCATTTAACGTCGTGACGGGGGGGGGGGTGTTTGCTAAGAAGAGTCAGAATGCTTAGTTTTTTACTCCCTGCTCTCCTGTTGAGCATGGCCATCGTCTGAAATAATCATTGGCTTTTGGAGCAATCTCAAGCATCACCCATGGTTGCAGGAGCATCTTCTGCTTTTGGCAGGCACAGGGTGAGAACTTTTGGTATCATTGCATCAACCCCCCCCCCCTTGGAAATGACTGGGCTGGCGCACATGATGATAAGATGATCACCCCAACATATACGTTAAGAGGGTGCTGAACTTCCACATGGGGACGGACGAGCATTGAGCCCCACCAACAGCGGAAACCGAAGGCTTGCCAAATGCTCACAATGGTTTCCCCCCCCCCCCCCTCTGCTCTCCCTGCGTCTTACTAAGCCTTATGAGGGACTCCGCTTTTGTCCTTTTGCACACACTACGACTACTACGTGTTGTAGTAACAACGAACGAGCGTCTGGAGGAGCTTGTCTGACATCAGCTTTGATCAGGAAGGCATAAGAAGTAGCGCGCCCACGTTTTTACCACAGCGGACACCACGATGAGGGAGGGGATGGATGAAGCATCTCTCTCCAGCAAAGACTGACATACAAAAAGCGTCTGTGTTGCTGAGGTTCCCCACGTAGCAGAGCCTTTGACTGTGCGTACGTAGCCACCAACGACGTATGCACTTGGGAAATCACTGTTGCAGGCCAGGTGTGGCTGGCCTGTGACGTCAGCATGATTAGAAATTAGTTGAAGTTGGTTGTTGCAAAAGTTTTCCAGAGCCACGTGCCACCCACCTGGCAGAAACGTATGACTTTCAATCATCTCAGCAGCATACCAATTGATGCACACTGAACGTAGTGTGGCGCAGTACGTGCAGTATATCATTGCAGTATATCATGGATTTTGATATATACTGCAGTACATCATGGGTTGCGTGCAGTATATCACGACCGAATAATTCCGGTTGTGTTCATAACTATCCGCTTACACGCATCAAAATTTACGCCCGAGAACATAAATCTCCTACATTTACTTTCGGTTGAAGTCATCATATTCAGGATTCACTGATTCGCCACAGTCAGAATTACTGGTCCAATCAAAGTTCCTTCCACACGAACAAAAGTTGAAGTTGCTCAATTATGACTGAATTCATTTTCAATTCCTCAGCTAGATACGACAGTTGAGTCCCTCTTCAATGAGGGACACCTCAACAGTCCTCAGTGAGTCCTCATCCTGCGCTGGCCGCCATCCAACTGATCGGGCCGAGTGCGCAGACAAGTGTGGTAAAGCTGGTGTGGGAAGCTTCATACGTGCACGAAGATGTTAATCCTTGCACAGTAGGTGCTGAAGCAAGTACTGCTGAGAGATGAAGAGAAAAAAAGGAGTGCTGTGGCAGGACCCAAAAGATACGTCTCACCCGCAAAGAATGGGTAAAGATGCTGCCAATTTCGAAAACCTTTAACACGCAGCATTTTCAAAGGATGGTGAGAGTAAGATAGCAGCGAGGAAGGCAGTTCCAAAGTTATCTCAGCCTTCTTGAAAGCATCTTGTACCTGTGGCTGTTGCAGTGGCTCCACGTTGGTAGTGCACACGTGGTGCAGTGGGCGCCGCTTACAGTGACCCCGGACATAGCAACAATGGGCTGGCAGGCACAAATCGGGCAAGCCTCGATCAACAAAACCCACCAAAGTTTACTGAGGTGGCAGCAACAACCATTATAGATAGTAGCTGCTACCCCCTCATAGTAAGTACCATCTGATGCACTTGGACATGGCGAAATGGAGACGGGACCAAAGGTTGCCTGATCCGATCTGATCGATCTTCGTTGACCAAACGTTGTTCTCGTCTGTCAGCACTGCCAACTTGGACTCGTCCCAATGCTGTCTCTATCAGCGGCGCCCACTGTACACACGTTCAGGTACTCTCTGCTGCACGTACACACGTAAGTGCTTACTCACTCAGAGAAAGAACTGATGGACTTCTTTCCAGTCACTGCAACAGATAGCCAAACAATTGAAGTCAGATGGAAGTCCTATTTTTTTTATCAAACTCCCAGCAGCTGAGGTGACCACCAAGTGACTGCACCTTTTTCCTTGCCTTCATCCGACCCTTGTACTTCCCACCTCATGGGTGTGACGCTGTTGGACTACACGACAATGTCAACAATTAGAGACCCGCAGTCATTCGAATGGCGCCCACAGAACACGAGGAGAGAGTCTGGAAGAAGGAGAGCAGAGTCAACTTGCTGCAGGGTGCGAGCATGTTGAGCTTGGGCAACTTCTCTCATTGTTCAGGGTGTACCATGATTTGGCCTCAGCAGTCGGCTGCCTTCATTTTCTTTTACAATTTTCCTTGCTCTCGGAAGTCCGCGTTCAATGAGGCACCCTAAATGCTCCAACGTCTTGGCAACCCTGGCTTTGAGAGACGGGGAGAGAAGCACATACTATGGGCAGGTGGGACTTGATTTTCGGGGGTGGGGGGGTGGGGGTCGGTAATCAATTGTGTGTTACACCCCGGTGTCCCGTTGTACGTCATGCAGTACGTGCACATCAGAAATTGCTCAAATTGTTCAGAGTGCTGATCTTGGACGTTGGTGGTCGTCGCCACAAAGTGCTGGAGTCCAACTTCAACATCTTCCCCAACACACGCCTGGGCAAGCTGGTGCGCGCGCGCACAGAGGAGGACATCCTCAACTTGTGCGACGGCTACCTCGAGGGCGAAGTGCCCGAGTACTTCTTCGACAGGAATTGGCACAGCTTCAATTCTATCCTGGTAAGGAGGGCTGACGCTCATTGTAGAGGTTCACACGAGTATGACTTGGAGATGCCCTCGTGGGAAGCAAATTTGACACCAGTAACAACAATGAGTTGTGATGCAGTGGGAATATCCTATAAGGGGTGGAGGCCTACAAACTGTAGGGAAAAGCCTCACACCTAAAGCGATTCTTCCAGCAACATTGTGAGCAGTGTGACCGGAATTTAGCTTCCCACCCATCACAGCAAAGGAAATTTGTCCCAGGCCTCTGAGATGCCCTGGATGGGCCAGATCAATATCACCTAGGTGAAATCATCTATTTTACTTGGGTTGACAATGACTTATGGGTCTTGCCATTGGTCCGATGGCCGCCGGCGGCCACTGTCAAACGATGGTGTCGCATGTGGCACTTTGCTCTGAATGTCTCCAAGGCATCGAGGATCAAAAACTTTTTCGTCTTGGTGGTGTCAGCCACATTTACCTCGGTGAAAGCAGGACCTCAGTAGCACTCGTCGGGTAAGTGAAAAATGAGGTGGCAGAAGAGCAGAATTTGGGTTTCACAAATGCATTTCAGCGTTGCCAGAAACGAATGAGCTATAGGTTCCCCAAGTCAATCATTTAGCAGGAAACGTGCAAAAAGAAACCCCACACAGGTGGGAAGCTTCTTCCGGTCATGCCGCAGTTGGGCTTTTGGGCACATCAGAACTGCGACATCCTCGATCGCTTTCCTGTGTGAGCCAAAAAGAAGTCAACAACACGCCCATGGAGAGACTTGCAGTTCCCAAGGCCCTGAGGTCAAAGCTTCACTTCATCAGCTGCTTGGACTATAACAGTAACAAAGCAGTTTGTGCATGCAAAATGCGTCAGTGCGAAACACATTCGACGTGGCCTTGATTGCTGCTGCGCAATGTGGCGTTCACAGTGTCAGTGGACAACTCGCACCACACCTTGGTCGAGTCCCTCGAGCTCATCGTGCTCTCCCAATTCGATGTAACTGACAGTTTGTTTCACGAACATTGAGACTGACATTTCACTTACAACGAAACATTACGACTTTGTGCTGTGTCTGCCTTTGAGCAGCTTTGTCAACTCTGCGCAATCTTCAGACATAAAGAACCGTTTATTCATCGGGGACCAGAAAATGACCTCTCAACAGTCCCGCTGGATCGAATGGCAAGAAGAACGAAGAAAGGCTGGCACGATTCGAATCAAAGCTTTGATTCACTCGAGTCGAACCCAGGGGAAAGCTCAACCGAATTGGATCAACGTAGCGCTAATCTGGAGATGCAAAAGGGCTGGAACGGGGCAAAACTGCTCTTTTCGCTTTGATCTGAGGCAGAACTGGCCCAAAACGGTGACCAATAAATGAAAGACGAATCTTGTTTTGAAGCCAGATCCGGAGGACAGTCAAATCCGGGCCAAATTCAGACCACCAAATCGAATCTGAGCCTATAGCAAATCTTCATTCGACCTAATCTTGATACGGAACAGATCTCTCCAAAGAAGATGGGAGTGCTGAGGCTGTGCAAAGCCTGTACATTCGTGCACTGTAGGGATGCGTCGAGCCGGACCCTCGGCAAGCTCGGCCAGACTTGCGAGCTTTTGCAGGCTACATTGAAAATGACGAAAAGAATAAAAAAAAATAGATTCCAAATACCCCGATGATCGATCGATGCATGAAAGAGATACTTTCTTTCTTATATGATATATTGATCTGACTCCTGCGACACATGTTTGTCGTACAAAGGAAACTCTTTGCGAAGCTCGATACATCACTTAGTGCAAATTTGAATGCAGGCAGGTTAGCATACGAGCATTTTCTTCTCCAAGTCGATTGGGCAGAGCTGGTTCACAGTTGTGAGCAGTCGTAATGCTAAAAGCTTGCAAGTCTTAGATGTGAGCCAAAGGAGGCTGGCAAAAAGGCGTTCCATCCTGCGAACCTGCGGGCTCGGGCCAGGCTCGACTGCATCCCTACCATGCAGGGGATTTGAGGCTGTGGTGATGTCGGCTTGAGGAGAAGGAGTAGGTTGAGCCTTCAGTTTGCCAGCGTCATCGTTAATGTTTGATCATTGCGCTGTCTTCAAGTAAGATTATACTTTCAATGTTTTTCCTCCGAACGTTGAAATGTCGGTCTCAATTAGTCGTGACACCGGTAGCCGAAATCAGACAAATGCCGGTCATGGTAAGTTCAGAACTTCTGTACTTGCCCCACATCCATGAGTGTTGCAACCACGCTGCGATTATTCAGAGTTCTCTCAATTTTTCCTCCTCAGGACATCTATCGCACCGGTGTGCTTCACCTGAACACGGATATGTGTGCTCTTGTGCTGCAGAAGGATCTGGAGTATTGGCAGATAGATGAGCTCATTCTAGGTGAGATCAGTACCGAGGTGATTTTGTCAGTCGAGTTATGACCTAACTTCACCATGTCAGGGTCGTCCAAGTCTATCACACGGTGACAAAAAGCAGTCAGTGGCCATGTCTGCTGCTTGCATTACTTTCATGACTTGCAGCATGATTGGAGGCAAACTTGATGGAAGACAAGAGTCATCAGTGTTTCTCATTTCATACTCACAGTACAAATGTTCAACGTCTTTAAGTAGGTTTTGACACATCGATAATTCAGATAGTGCACGATTTCTGGATGCTTTCCCCTCCCCCCCCCTTCTTTCACAGTTTGGCAGCAGATGACATAGGTGATGCTTGATGTTTTTTGATATTTAGTAACTCAAGAAGCATTGATGCAAGTGCAGGAGCTACGAACAGGCTCTGCTTTTGCACAACATCTGCACGTGTCCACAAAGCTGTCCAATCCGAGGAGCAGCCAAAAGCTGGGCGTGTGTCTGAAGCACCATTGGGATGCACCGATGGATGCGTGAGACCACTCAAGGCTGCATCCATAAGCTCGAAAATAGACACTTTGTTCGACATGCAAGTTCAGACATTCGTCTGCATCCTCTTCAGGAAGGACCTGATGCACACCCCGGCCACGGCCACCTCGGCCACCTCGCCCCCTCCCCCCCCCCCTCTGGAGACGTTGGTCATGGCGTCTCTCTGGGGAGACTCAACGACAAAAATCGTTGCAGTCACTCTTGCTTTCCTGCTCTGCTTCCTCCCAGAGTGCGTGCAGTCAGCAAATTTGGCCAACCAGCCTGTGTTGTCACCAGCGTTCCTCATCCTATGTAGACGTTCAGATAGACGTGCACTCAATATCTTACGTAAAAAAAGTCAAATATTCGATTTTGGAAAAGCCTTGACTTTGCCACACTTTCTCAAAAAGGCTGATGTTCCGCTAATACCTGTTCCTTTTGTTTTTCCTTTGACTCTTTCCAGAACCCTGTTGTGCTCTAAAATACTACCCTGAGATTGAAATCTGTGTAAAAGAGCAGAAGGGTGAACAAGAGGCCAAACGGAAGGAGGCTCAACGACTGGAGGACGAGAACTTTGGGACACACTGTATAGGCAAAACGCGAACGTGGCTGTGGAATCTTATGGAGTACCCTGAGACTTCAAAGTATGCTCAGGTAAGGCTTTTTTCCACCTGACATAGCAAGGTGTCAGGCTATTTTTTGCGCCACACGATGTACGACAGAAGGTGTAAACAGTGCGATCTCTATTATCTCAGCTGTTACAGGACCTGCTTCAGTTCTCTCTGTTGCGGCACAAACAATGGTGAAGGACCTGTCCACATTCTCTGTTATTATTCCATTGTTACAGGAAACTGAGTCAAGACAAACTGCCAAAGAAATGGAACATTGACGAAGAAAATGCCACAAATTTTGCTCAGTTTGTCTGTGTGGAGAAACCTTATGCAGCAGAGTCATCTGTGCCCCAAGGCTGAAGATGACCACTTTCAGTAGCAATTTCTGTAGTCCATCTTATAAAATGTCAGGAAATTGTCATGTGTCAAAGTCATGACAGCAAATGAGTCCTGTTGTCTGTGGTCCACCCCGAGACTGTCGAAGTTGCTCCAGTCACAGCTGAGATCGAAGGCGTCGTCCAAGTGTTCACAGCAGCCTTGTAGCCTCGTTGGAACACCCTGTAGGCACTCTTTGCTATGAAGAGAGAGCAGTAATGCTTGCTTCTGCGCAATTACGTATGCATGCATGTTGTCTCAGCGCCAAGGAAGAGCGATCGGTTACATCACACGAAGAGGCCTCCATTTGCACGTTGTAGAAAAAAGGAAATGACCTCCGAGGCCCTCGTCCGTCTTAATCGCTGGCGCTCCATAAGTGGAGTGGACATGCCACGTACACTTGAGGTCAAAACTTTTCGTGCGGCTCGGAGAAAAAGTCAAGTTTGAAGATTGCTGTGTAACTCGTGGTGGGCACGAGTCGAATCGGACTCGGGTCTGAATCGAATAATTGGACAGCACCAATACTCCCATCCAAGAGCATTAACAATGTCTCTGCGTAAGAAAAGAGGCGTCGGTGAAGAATTGGCGTGTTATTTGCACAGCATCAAGCCAAGGTTGCATTGGATTCCAATCTGATTGGAATCGTTGCTTCTCTCCCGACAAAGCGACTTTTTTCGCTGAAAATCAGTGAGAAAGAGATCATTTGATTGGAGAAAAATAAGTCAAGTTATTCTCACGAGCCAATTTCACTGATTCTCGAGTGAGTCTCGAATACTGAAGTCGATTAGTCAAAGAAAGGCCATTTATTTCTCTCATTGATTTTTTTTACCTTCTCCCATTGAATTATTTGTCTTCCATCGCTGTTTTTTTCCGCTGATTTTTACTTCTTATATTTTGTGAAACAGAGATGGGCTTAACGTTCTGTCTGCCACATTTTGATGACTTTTCGAGGCTTGTTAACACCTTTCCTGTGTGAGTGAGACCCACCTCCAAGACACTGGTCCCGCTGCTGAGCAAGCAACATTCATACTAGCAACTTTTCATTTTCCGGCCGGACCTTGCAAGTCATCATGGTGCCAGTGACATCCAGGATCTCTTCAAGGACCTGAACATTGATCTCATCCACCCGACTTTGTCCAATTCGATTGAAAGCAAAGGTGCAGCTGTGGATGGCATGATAGCATGAGGCAAAAGGGTCCCACGAAAATTAAAGGAGTGGAATTTCAAGCCTTGTCATACCTGACATTCATAAAGTTGAGAATCATGGAACTGCCATTTGATTGTATCAAATCATAGCATTGCCTTACTACCTGTGTCATGTGTGCTGACAAAAATGGAACCACCGTATTTGCGCGAATACAACCCCCGGGGTTTAGAGGTTTCAATGTGCACTTAGGGTGTGTGTGTGGTTTCCAGGGTTGCTATACAGAGGGGGAGGGCTTATACAAAGCCATATACTTTCCCAACACAAAACAACGTTTATTTACTGAAGAATGATACTAAGTGACAGTGTGAAGCAATAACATTTTCAAAGGGGGACTTTTATTTTGAGGGGTGTTATACGCCATTAATGTCACCTAAGGGAGGGCTTATATTCAAGGGGAGGGGGATATTCGAGCAAATACGGAATGACCCTAAAACGTTCTGACGTCTTTCAAAACTTGGCCTAGCCTCCACTATGTAACTACGGTTCCAAAGAAGGCAATACAGGTGACCTTGAAAGCATGGACCAGACGATTTGTTATGAACAACATGGAGTAAATTTTCCTCCTTTAATCAGAGAAATGTCTCGTTCTCAATGCTTTTAGCCTACCAGGCACTAAATGACCTCTGGCAATTCAATTCTGGCAACTGAGGTTGCAACCGATTCTCCCAAGAGATGCCTCGCAACCTCCACCATTTCATTGAAGTACCGGTTTGACCTCAAGTCGGTATGACCCGATGTGGTCACACCCACGGTGGACATGGGGACAGATGGTCGTTTCGCCCATAAAATGGAGTTGCTCGGATGATGCCTCAGCTTCAATCCGCAGCATCGAACAAGACCACACTGAGATTCAAGGCAGGCGGCGTGAAAGCCTTGTACAGATCATTCAAGAGAGACCTTGATGAAGTCGGACATGGGGAGCAGCTGGATATTGACCCACAATTGCTCAGGAAGAATGTACCTGAAATTATCTTTGGGGATCTAGAGTCCGTGAATGGCCGACCGAGGCCATGACTTGGCTCGGTCGATTGACACTGAGAATGCCCATGTCTAACGTTATCAAGATCTCCAACAGGTGTTTCCTTTGCCTCAACTCCACATCCCGCACTGGCTGAATGTTCAACGCCATGATCTTGTCCTCCATCGAGCTGGAGAGCACTTTTTTTTGGCAAAGAGCGTTGCCACATGTGCCTATTGCCTGACCAGCTTCATCGGGGCCCCCAGACAGAACGCATGATGACGTTCTAGTCCTTAGTAGAGCAATGGTTACAGATGTCGTTGAAGCGAGTCATGACCATGGTAAGTGTAACACAATTCACCTTTTCTTCCAAGGCTTTTGGCCTCAAGTGTACGTATGTACACAGGTACTTCGTGTCATCGCCTGCAGACTGACTTAAGCCGTTGGTACGCGAGCTCCGAGCTGCTGTTAGCTCAAGGAACACGCACACGTGAAGGTTGCGAAAGTCAAAAATCATCAAAGATTGAACAATACGTAGCAAAGTATCAGGTATGTATCGGTTTGTGAGACAGACAGACCTGGTCGTGGTCCTCGTACTTGCTTACTTTACCTCGACGTCCGAGCGCACCCGGACCTATATGAAAGTCCGCAGGCATCGCACAAGTTGTGACTCATCCGACGCTGAACAAATAAGAAAACTCGAGAACCACACATATTTCTCTCTCTTGTTGTTGTTCTTCTTCGAGGACTTTGTCCTCCGGAGGGGAGCAGCCGAAACTTGATATTTGTCACGGGGAGCTGCTAAAAATGAAGAAGAGAAATATGCATGACGAGTTCACTGGGGGAAAAGAAAGCATGCGTGTCCGTACGATAACTATTCAGCGTGAGCGACCCGGACAAAGTGCTCAAATACCAAGCAAAGTACGCTCGCGCCGGACTTTAGAGTTACGTGCCGCTGAGCTCGAGTTAG
>JAAUXU010042900.1_pt1 | contig 29888 bp, 24 predicted proteins | sample 7278151 | NCBI WGS metagenome assembly JAAUXU01 (sample SAMN14350113, study PRJNA611818) | marine sediment metagenome | isolation source: surface marine sediment (1.8m) | place: French Polynesia: Moorea | collected 2018-08
GGGTGTCAAACCACCCGGTCGTGGATACGCGATGCGTTGGTAGCGTTTGAAGAGGTTGCTTCCCAGGGGGTGCATACGCGCAAGCGTTTTGAGGAGCCAGAGTGGGGCTTCTTTCCCAGACAAAGGCCGGATTCGAGTGGGCATGTCTTGCCGGGCTATCAACATCTTCTAGACATGGAGCCCATCAAGGCCTACCAGTTTTCAGCGCAGGAGTGTCCTTCCAGGATCACCCGAACGCATCTGTGGAGTGGGTGACACCATCTACACGCCTACTTCGAGCGCAATCGACCAGAGAGATACGATCTTCGAGTGCGCACTGGGTAGGCCTTGATGAGGCCTCCATGACTTGGCGAGAACTTGGACTATGATTAAGGACTATGGACTACAGTGCAGTGCAAAGGGGGAGGGAGGTGACTTAGAAAATGGCTCAAGAAAGAAGACCTAAAAGTGACAGTGTTTATCCATCTATGTATGTTCTTTTGCGCTCCCCACACAAAGGAGCACTTGTGCTCTTTGGTGTGGAGAGTGGAGGGGGAATTTGTCACTATGCATGCCGTATCATGTAAGTTACTGGTAGATACGTGAAAATGAGTACCCGAGCGATGCGATGTACGTAGTACCTAAGTGGCTAGATAAGTGGTCCAGCATGTGGAGCTGATTTTGTTGTGACGCCGCATCGAAGGACAGCGAGGCAGCACTTGCTTGAGGACGGTCAAAGCGTGCGGACGTGTGTGTGTGATCTAGTGCTCCACGGACGCCATCTTGGACTCTATCCCAGCTTCCACGGACTACGACGACGTCCACGGACTACGACGCTACGTGCTACGGACCCTACGTGAGCTGTATCAGTGCTATGAAGGTCAAACTAGCCCACAAATCGTGTCGCGCACCAGTCTGTTAGTCTAAGATGTTGATGTCTCGTTTCTGTGCTGTCAGAATGTCAGAATTACAGTCTTAAGCAAGTTCTTAACCCTCGTTTACAGCTCCTGGCACTCCAGAGGACGGCCGCTAGCCTTAGGCCTTAGTTTAAGCTCTGTAGAGTAAGCTAATCCTCATTTCCAGCTTCTGGACGAGGTCCGACTGCCTCATCTCGAGCCCAGTGGCCGCGCTCACCCCACATTTTCATTCTAAGAGAACTAGAACTAAGATTGCCTTGAGTTTCAGATCGTCTCGCTCGGGTAATTGGGGTCGCGGTATCGGACTTAATCATAGAGACAACACCATATGGGAAAAGCTCGAATTTCTGCAGCAACTCTGTTTCTCTCGGGCTGGTTGGCAGTGACAAAGAGGTCGGGGTTTGGTACAAGGGTGACAAGTATCCTGACCATCCACTTATACAGTATGTACCAGGGGAACTAGACTTGAACAGAGAAAACCCTCTAACCATGGTGACTTTGCCTCAAATAGAGACATAGACCAGGTTTAGGAGGACTAGCAGGGTCTGACTGAGATCACTCAATGACTTGAAACCAACACAGAGGGTTTAGTTCTACACAAATACTTTATTTGTGTGCGCGCATGCGCAGAACTATTAGAATAGACTAAAGTATTTAAGGTGACATGTTTATACTGTATTCGTTATGCCGTGTGTTACATTCAAGTTCGAGTGTTGCTGTACTTTCAAGGAAGTTCTCTGTTCTGTACTGTGTTGTATCGTGCTGAGCTTCGGCTCGGAGTGATATCTTTAGTGATAAGGGCTGGTCAAGACCGGCGAACTGGATGTTGAGCTCATGTACTTTCTGCTGGTACTTTGGAACGAGTGGATTTGTTCCGTGGTCCTTGCCATGCACCCCATCGTTCACTCGTGCACCGACATTCAAAGCAGTAGCAACTACGACGACTTCACCGGTACCTATACCTATGTAGACGACCCCTGGGGACCCTCTGGAAGGGACGGAAACCTTCCGATCGTTGGAGAACCCGCGTTGACGACCTCCAAGGGACTGCACAGGGGATCTGGACGAAATCTGGGACCATGAAGCCTTTCTACAATGCAAATCCGACAAACTCAACGGAGAGTAAGGTGACGGGGCAGGCATTGTAACTTTAGCACAAGTAATGTAAGCTGAGCTCAAATTCCGAGGTTCGTCAGTCATTGATCGGTCGCTATCCGTGTATCTTTAAGTTAATCATAAGATCGCGCTCTCTCTATTTCCAGATCTTGTAAATCATACTTCTATTACTTCTTTAAGAATGGGTGTACTCTCTTTGAATCGGTTGACTAGGCTAAGAGATTGTTCATAATTAAGTTTAGTCAATCGTTCGAGCCCAGTGGCACGTAATCTTAAGGACCGGCGTGAGTATATTCTACTCTAGACCTTGAGTAAAATTGTCCAGGTTGCTCACGTGAATATCCGTTTGGACATTATTCTTCTACTTGGAGGGGACACACACAGGTTATCTTACAAGAGTTAGAGTGACTACAGCCAACAAACTGTTCCTAGCTAATCTGCAACTGAACGGGAGTGATTTCCCCCAACTCAACCAGGCAGTGCAGAAAGAAAACGGTTGGAATAGAAAAGTAAGCCAGAAGAAGGGCTTGGCAAGCCTTTACCAAAGGAGAGGTAGGCCTAGGAGCAAGGCCTAGGGCAGGAGTTAGGAGGATCCCTGAAGGGCCAACAAGCTGAAGGGAGTAGCCCTTCCAACCTTGAATGGATGAGTACGGATTAGAGGCAAATTTCTCCCTTTTCATACCCCTTTTTCACTATATAGAGGATGCGGTCAGCAAGGCTGACCCTCATGTAGCTTAAGTTTCCCTCCATTCCTAATGTCCCTCCCTGTGACCCCTACTGCAGAGCAGCTGAAGACCTCCCTGCACCTCTGCTATAGATTTTCCCTTCACAAACAAAGCTTCATGAAGGAACAACAAATGACACAGGCGGGACATGGGAGGGTGGTCAGAGACGATCTACTCTGTAAGTTAAAAGCTCCACCACATACAGCACGGTGCATAATTCGTGGCCGATTGTGCTGTCTCAGAAGATGAATACAAGGGATGGTTTTAGAATAGTATAATTCATTCTGAAAAGACAGGATGACTATCTTTGAAATCCATCATAACTATGAGTGAAATAAAGATACTTTATTGTTTCATGGTCATGAATGCACACCATTCCGGAAGACATTGGCTTTGGTAGCTGTAGAAACACGATCTACAGAATGCCTGTTTCGAGGTACACTGGAGGTGCATAACCCTGTACATCCCGCACTTACGCGACTGGAAATGACTTGCGCAACCTTGAAATGAGGGCCCCTGACAAGTACTTTTCTCTCGCTCATTGCACTGCTACTGACTCGCATTTAGTTTTGTGTCAGCTGATTTGCCGTCCGGTTGACGAGGAACATCAGCAGTCACAACGCCTTCTTGAAGGTGACTGGGGAATCTTGAAAGGACTTTGGGAGAGTCCCAAACATGAAATCAAGTTCACATGTAATGGACTTGTTCAGCCACAATCAAGTCGTTCTTTAAGTGTTTGGGTCAATGAAATAAATGATCAGACTCCGCTGAAGCTCCCAGTTTCTCTCAATTCTTTTGTTCATGGCCAGGACTGTTTAGGCATTGATGCATGCTTTATAGAGGAAAAAGACAATGGCATTCTTAGTCTACTTGCATTTGATGGAGTAGCTACCAATACCTTGGTCAACAATACCAGTCACTCTTTTAGAAAAATCATATAACCTGCGCGGTTGGTTCGGACTTATTGTCATCTTCCGTTACACCAAGTAATGGCTGCACTGTGCATATTCCTCAAATCACAGCTATTTGTTTGCACCACATAGTTGTTCGATACCAAGTTTGAAGTGCTCTCAAAACACCTTGTAACTTTTCTAAGGTCTGTCTTGTGCTGTCTTTATCTCCCCTGAAATCACGCATCTGTTTCTCTCAACAGTTCCAACCACTGGATTCCTTGGAGAGGGAGACGCGACACAGGTGGACAGACCGCGCTCCTTCTGCAGCAGCTGCATGTTCATCCTCGTCGTGTTGGCCGTGATTATGCCTTCGTGCACAAACGTGAGGTTTTGGGCCTGCAGCGGGTCCAAGGATGGTCTGGAGAATGACATCTCTGGCACGGAGCACTGGAGGGTGGACCGCGACTCCTCCAGAAAATCTCAGTGATTGTTAACCAGAAAAAGTGGTCAACAACTATCATACAGCACGTACTCTTTTCAATTGCGCACACTTGAAGTGCCCCAGCATCAAAATGGGCAATTGTCTTGTCAAGCGCGATCTGGATGACCGTTTCCATGTGAAGGTTCCACCTCAAAAGCTGTCCGTGGAACGTGGGGAGCCCACTTGACTCCGGCGGCAAAGCGCTGTACGTGGCTGTCTCTTTGGGTTGGTCGGTCTCGGGCTCGAATGATTCCTCGACGCATACAGTGGTTCACGGATATATTCATCCGGAACAACATGTTTCTATAACTTTTGTCCAAGAGCTCGAAGATTGCTTGAAAAGCTGCAAACTGATCCATATAGAATTGAGGACAGGGACAGGACCCATAAAATGTGAGTCGGCAAAAAGCAAAGCAGTAGAAAGGCGAGGTTGCCCCAAAGAGTCTATGTTCCACGTGATCTTGAAAGAGATGAGGGTGATGCAGGAGGGACCGACCTCGGAGAGCTCACCAATATATCCCAAAGAGTGCATGTACTTCACTGGCATCGGAGTCATAAAGATGTGAATTCTTTCCAGATTCCATTGCGCAAACTCTGGCATAATATGCCTATTTGTGTACTATACCGTCTCTCTGATCATGGCAGCGTCAATGAAAAGTTCAAAGGCTTCTCACTGTAGCCTGGCGCAATGGGCTGGACCCAAAAATTCCTGGAGTATTTATTTGTCACTTGACAAGTGATAAATTCAATGCTGAGACAAACCTTTTGCGCCTTCTTTGATGAGGTCCCCCTTGAACTGCAAAAGGTTCGTCTCCAGTTTTTAGACGCGAAATAATATTTACACATGGAAAAAAGCACTTCAAATGGACGAAAGCAGAGTAGTAGTCGCTTTTCTATCATACACCCTAACGTCAGATAGGGCTGACACTGCCTTCAAATGTGATAGCAAGGCTAAAGGTGTCTGAAACGAAATCGATCTCAAGTCATCATCGCGCTCGCTCTGGCTGCGGTTAAGGTTTGTTTGCTAATGCTGGTCATGGTTACAAAGACCTACTTGAAGCTTTTGAAGAGCACGCATTATTTCTGCTTACGCGTACAGCACGACAAATAGCGTGACTTTGACGTCAAATCCTAATGCCACCACATTGTTAGCCTTCTATGCAGCATGTAAAAATACCACGATGCAACTCAAAGTTTCGTCAGTGTTAAAAAAAAGCCATGTGGCAATACCACAACTTTGTCTTGTAGAGGCTTAAGGAGAGACAAATAAAACCAGTTTTTCACTGGGACCATCTATTCACCACAGGACACTTTAGTAGCGTTCCTCATTCGACGTCATTTCGCACAATGTAGCGTTTCTTCCATTGGCTCCGCATAACGAGGCATTCACGGCCAGCTTGTCCGAGGCCTCCGAATAATGTCTTCCTGTTGCACACAGTACAGTTTTCATTATTAACCGAGCGAGTGTGCGGATAAGAGTAAGACTTCGAGGACTCTGTACGGGAGGAGCCAGCAATACCAGTAGACTGTCAGTCATGCTTCTGGCGACGCCTAAGACGACAACCATCACATAAGAACACAAAAAAGTGAAAATTTTCCTCTGTTTCAGCTTCATGGTAAACGACCTTTAGTGCCTCTTTCATGGATTCATGGACAGAATGGTGTTGCATCAGTAGCTCTTGAAGGGTCGAGGAAGAGAGAGACAATGTCTTTGCGGTGGTCGTTCTTCCTCACCGCAGCCATGACCTTCTCGGTCTCTCATGAGACATCCTTACAGTTGCCATCCTTGGACTTTGTCGTGGAACTGATGTCGGAGCACTCCCTGTCCGGCCTCATCTTCCACGTGCCGCGGGCGCGGCGAGACATCGCGCCCTTGCTCCACTACTTCAAGAGCTCGAGGTGAGGCTGACGCTGACTTCTCCTGTCGCACCAGCTTTCACGTATCTTGTGCGCCAGCAGACTTCGCTCAGTGGCCGTGGTCGACGCAATGACTGAGGACGTCGCCCCGCCGATCGTCAGATCGACCTCCAGGAGTAACAAGAACTTGCAACTTCTTCTGGACTTTCCCGGATCGAGCACATACTTGGCCAGAGTATTCTCTGAGAAGGGGCCCAGCGACACAGATGTTTGGCTCATGGAGGCCAACGCAGGGGATCCTGATGAGGTAGAGTATGGAGGATTGTCTGATGGAAGTTGCTCTCTATATCTCGCGGCAATAGCTGAAGACTATGATGGGACCAGTTCCATTGAATTTGGCCAAAGAATTGTTCATCTACCAAAGAAATGGCAGTCACGGCAACGCCAATTTGTTCGAAGTGTACAAGATAAGACCGGACAACGATGCCATAGTACTGAGGTGAGGCGTTCTCCACCAGATACGGGTCCAATACTTTGCTGTCTGGTGGAGGAGCTCAAAGTGAGTTCAAGTGGTCCTCTCTTCTTTTACCTGCAGATATGGAGCTTGGAGCGAACGCGGCGGTTTGGACGTCTCACAGGAGCACATCTGGAAAAGGAGAAGCAATTTGCAGGCAGGCCCTCTCTAATTTTCCAAATTTCCAATATTTGGTCGGCTGACTCCTCGGCTGAACCTGCACCACATGCGTATTGTTGTACGTACACGTACATACAACTCATACTGTAGGGCATCCTACTACAAGTTGCGACCGTGCAGTCTGCGCCATACATCACGAGGGTTGGCCCCCCCCAGAATGGCTCTGCGCTGACCATGGACGGGATGTTTGCACATGTTTTTCATGAGATTCAGGTGAGATGCGTCTCAGGTTCTGGTGCCGTGTTCGTTCAATGCGTAGACGACTTTTACGTCCAGGACGTACTGAACTTCAAGTACAACCTGACTACTCCACCTGACGGAGAATGGGGTGCAGATTCGGGGAATGGCAGCTGGACAGGCATGGTTGGAATGCTTCAAAGAAGAGACATCGACATTGGTACGCATTGCAGTGAGCCAGTCAAGGACTGATCCCCATAGAGATATAGGGTATATACCTAAGAGATATAACACCACACTGTATCTATCTGGACGCATGAAGAACAAGAATGATTTAGGCTGATAACTGCAAAGCTGGCCAGCGTCAACCATTGTGGCAGGCACGGCGGCTTGCAGGGCCGAGAATTTATGAAAGTCTTTTATTCAGTGACATTGTTGTGATACTTTTGCATAACAGTGAAATTTACGGATCATGGTGGACATCCTCTATGGGCTCGGCGAGACGTCCTGACTCTCCTTTCTTTCAGCGGTCACCGACTTCACGGTGACAATGGAGCGCAGCACTGTGATGACTTTTGCCTCACCGATTACTCAGATCTATCATACACTGTTTATCCGCAATCCGGAGGGAATACCCAATTATTCTGCTTATACTGAGCCACTTCATTGGAGATCATGGGCCACAATATTTTTGTTTGTCGTCGTAGCTCCACCAGTGCTGTTCTGGACGATTTGGTGAGATCAAGGGTCTGCGTACCCGACGCATGAGTGTGCTAAGTACAGATTGCTCCGAGCAGCACATGAAAATAGCTTCATTGTAGCATAGCAAAAATTAGCCGAGGTTCCCAGCTTTGCTTGGTGTATGATAAGAACAAAGTAAAATCTATGAATTGCCGTTTCTGTCTTTCTTTGGCTACGCGCCATCCACGCACTTTTTGTAGTCCACGCTCTTCTTGTAGTCCACGCACTTCTTGTAGTCCACCCATTTAGGTTCTGTTACAGTTCTTTCTCCTACTTTTTAAACCGTGATCATTCTTTGCACCAACTTGTATGATTACCCGAAGCTGTAATAATCTTTTAGGCCTTCCTGAACAACTTCTACTTCACGTTATGTCGTGTCAGCTGATCTTTAGCAGGCCAACCACAAGCCCTCAACGAAAAGCGTTTTCACAAGACCACATTCCTTTTAAAAATACATAGTCTGGGGACATCTTCAGGCCTTAATAGAGCTCAAGGTGAAACCTCCCTGCGGCATAAGCAGAGTGCCTCACGCAGGTCACTGAGGGAAACTTTGATATCCTGCTTGACAATTTTGCCAACAAGCTTAGATGTTCTCTCCAGTCAAAATTTCGTGCCCCCTCAGTACTGAAGCTCTCCTGCAAAAAAGCGGACAGGTCGTATTAAACATATGGGGGTCGAAGAAAATATTCGAAAATCGGTTTCGGGTTGGTTTTAGAAAAACGTTTCGGTTTTTGGATCGGTTTTCAGGTCGTCCTCAAACTAATGTGTTCTTGGGTTGGAATGCTATTTCACTTTTGACATTGTGCAGATACACCAGGTGAGACACATTTTCAGTCCAGATTGGTGCACTTACCTGAGACAAATGTTGCCAGCTGCCGAGAAGGGACACTCTGATGAAGCATTTCACTGACCTTGCTTGCAATGCACCTACATGCCCGCTCGGGGTTGACATATACTTCTACTTTATATCCCTGCATCGCTGGTTTGTTAGCAAACTGAACAAGTATTTTTCACCAGTTTGCAGTTTGTTTTGCTGGCAGATTGAACAAATATTTGTTCCCAATTTGAAACCAAAATATGCCGAGAAAAAACTGATAGGTTTCTTCGGTTTTTGTCGAATTATTCGGATATCGGTTTCGGTTCGGTTACCCGCACATGCTTAATGTGTATTGTGTTAAAGATCAGCTGACACAACGTGAACAGACGTTGTCTGAGAAAGGCAAAAAGACTGTTCACAAAAAATCATTGTTTCAGATTGTCACATAAATTTATCTATAGCACAAAAGGTCTAGTGCCCCATGTACGTCTGTGTGTGTGTGTGTGTGTGTGTGTGTATGTGTGTGTGTGTGTGTGTGTGTGTGTGCATATGATGAGCACGCGAGGCCCGTGTGTTCGTCTGACGGACATTGTCACAAGGCCCTGTATATCTTTTTTCGACCCACTTCATGGGATGTTCACCACCCACCTCCTCGCACTTCGTGGTGAGCAGCACTTGACGAATACCTCGCCCACGACCGTGGAAACGGACGGACTCATGCACACCCTCACACACGCACATACGGCCCTCGCTCTTATTGTACTAGATTAGTCTCGGCTGCGCTTGAACACCTCTCGTAAGAGTCTGAAAAGGAGTGTCGTGAACTCGTGATAGACCCTTTGCTGTATTTATGGATCATTTGCTTGGCCGTTCGTGTAATGCAATAATCGCTACTCACAGCTATGGCCCCTACGATCGAAACCGCCTGGAGTTCACCTTAGGAAAGTGCTACGTCTTCACAGCTAGTGCTATGACTTTCGCCAGAGGTTGGAGTATCACTCCATATACTCTTAAGGGACAAATTGCTTTTGGCAGGTAAGCCGTGCATGCAACTGCGTCTCTGTGCTGGTCAATATGGAGATGGATGGTAGGTAATGCTTTCATAGCAGCTTAATGCTACAGTCATACATTCGTTTTACTACTGATGGCGATCAGCAAGTGACAGAAAATGGGTAGGTAAATATACCCCTCCCAACACTAATCCTGTCTCTACGTACTGCGGATCGTCATCGGTAGAGAAAATGCATGTGACTGCAGCCTCAGCTGCTACAGGTTAATTGTACTAACATCTCTCCTGTTCAGTCTTATGGTCGGTGGCACACTAGTCTACTACCATTGGGAGGCTATGCTCATATCATACTTACAAACCAGAGTGATTGTCATGCCTTTCCATTCCTTGCAAGGTACGTTTTTTGTGCTGAATGCATGCAATCCGAGAGTAATAATAGCAATCTACCATCTTCAGAGTTGGTCTCTTCAACTGACTTTAAGATTGCACTTACGCCTGGCTCCTCTTACGCTGATGCCTACAGACTTTCACCGGATCCTTTGTGGCAGAATGCGTGGAATACCAGAATCCACCCATTCATTGACACGTATCCGCAACCTGGACATGAGTTGGTCGACAAGATAATTGCTGATTCAGACTACGCACTCTATGACAACTTCTTTGCTATAAGGTACACTGGCAGAATGAAGGCGCACTGCGAAATTTGCACGCTGCACCATACGAGAGGAAAAGAATGCCAGTTCCATAAAGAAATCATAGAAAAAAGTGAAACGGTCAATTCGACGTTGCACTGTGGAGTATGAAGCTAAAGTTGGATTCTGAAGATATAGGCTGAAGTCACATGCATTTTTTTTTCTACCAATGACGATCAGTTATTCTTGTGGGTGGTGGTATTTTTGCCTTAAAGTCACGAAACTTCGTGGGTAAAATGTGAACAAGTAGGTAAAACGTGAACAAGTAGACGGCTCTTCTCATTTCATCAGCAGATCTTCTTGAAGGGGTAGCTTCAAAAGATCAACACGAGATATGCAAATCGTCCATTGATGACTTTCGGACCACTGAGCACCGAAAGTGTTATTAGTGGAACACTGGTCTAGCATGTGATGGGAGAGCAGAAAATGGATAGGTAATAACGGTATATTCCCTCAAAGTAAAGAACCACGTTATTGACCCAAGATGGGCTTGATGGCGCGAGGGCAGAGGGTCGTCAAAGCCCGAGAGCGGCAGTAGCTAAAGAGGGCGGAAGGGCCTTGTCCCACTGTGCGTTTGTAGTTTAACGCCACTTTTCTAGTTCGGGCCGTAAAGTAGCTGCAGCGGGCTGTAAAGTAGCTGCAGCGGGCTGTAAAGTAGCTGCAGCGGGCTGTAAGGTAGCCGCAACGGGCCGTAAAGTGGCCGCAGCCGTAGCCAGAAGTACAGGGTCGCTTCATCGATCAAAACTAAAAAAGGGGCGTCAAGATACCTACATGTATATGCATTACAGTCGCATATTTTTCTTCCAGTTCCTACCACGAGTATTCCGACTGCAAGATCATGGCCATCTCCAAAAAATATGACGTCAAACCCTACGCATACGGCTTCCAGAAGGACTCACCATTCCTTGGTCCTTTTAACTATTACCTAAAGGAGTTGAGGGAGAAAGGAAACATTAAGCAGATCCTCGATCAATATGAAAGCAGACCGCAAGTATGGCCATATCTACTGACGTGTGTCTACTGAACAGGCTATTAAATGTGGCTGTCATGTACCGCATGTGCTGTCTGTGGTGCATCAGGTGCATCTATCTGTGCACGTGGTGTAGTACACGTGCATACATCTGAGCACAAAATGCGGGACATGTACCGTACGTACGTCTTACTGGTAGCACAGTTGTGGCAAAATTGAGAGTCAGATCGATCCTTCACCGTAGTTCTAAAGAAGTGAGTTTGCACCCAAAAACAACCCCTGGTGGGACTTGAATTTAACCCTCTGTAGAAAGCAGAAGTGGTTCAGGTGGGAAACAGGCAACACCAGGACCAGTTCAGCAGATGCCGTGTGAGGGAGATCTAGCAAAAGTTGTCGGCGAAACACTGACATTTTCATGATCAACGTTCACGACGTGGACGGGTCCGTGTTGATCTCGATGAGGTTGGACCTGTCTATCGGGCTCTTAATTTTGACTCAGCAAGGCCTCACCTGCATAGGCTCGTCTCTGTTTGCATACGCAGGTGTGTCCTGATTACTCTGGCCACCCTCTGGGATTCGAAAACTCCATCACAGCATTCATGTGTCTTTTTTTCGGATTGGTAGGAGGACTTTTGCTCTTATCGGTGGAAAAATGCTTTGAGGTACAATACTCGTACAATTAAGTTTGTGCCTTTATAATACTGTAACTATAAACCGAGTCCGACGTAAATCCTGGTACCCTTTTTTGAGCGCTTGTTGTACCCTTCATATTCTTGAATGTCCCGCAAAAACTAATTTGTCACTCTTCCTTGGACTTTCATTCGCCGTGCTTCTTGTTTGCCTTGAACAAGTTGAGCAAGATCTTGATCTTGAACAAAAAAAGGGCTTCAAAGGTTTAAAATGACCATACTGTAGCGCCCTCCATGGGTTATTGAGCGCTCTGGCCTGAAAAAGTCCATCATGCTACTGAATCTTCTTTTGTCTCAGCCTCTCAATGAACTATCCAAAGTGCGGAGTTGGCACCAGAAGCAGAACTCTTTCCCAAAGCGTGCGAGGATCTACTTTGGATTTGATTTTTAAACACATCCCGGTATGTGTCCTCATTGATCAGTGTTTGCTTACAGACTCTCGGTCCTCTCCTTGGAGTGAAAACTACGTTTATTCAGTCTTACGGAATGCTGGACAGGGAGGAGTACTTGCACGCGGAGAGACTCATTGGAGATGAAAACGCTCAGCAAATCATTCAGGTTGCTGCAACTAATGCTTGGCCGAGCTATTTATTTAAATTAAAAGTGCTATTACAGGCTCAAAAAAGTATAATACAAGGCCTAGAGCAAACGGTCGAACGTCTGACCTCTAAGATTGACCCTAGCATGACTCCAGACATATTGTTCCAAAGGAGGCTCCACCGTACCCAACCCAAGTAAGACACAAGTGCGGGGGAGGAAAGGAAAATGCCTGCATTCAACACATGACAAAAATAGGTACAAACGCATGCTTATGTAAAATTGCGACGCCAAAAGTCGTCGTCTGAAGATGAGATTGAACAAGAAGAAGTACTGATCGTACTTATGTCTGATGCAGGACACACAACAAATGCACTGTATGGATGGACGATGTCACACTGAAAGATAGACTGAAGATGATTTTGCCGTTGCAGCTGGGGGTAGATGTACGAGGTGACGATCACATGAAAATTCTGAGCTTTAAATTCATTTTGTCTTAATAAAGAGGTGTTCTGTCTGGTAACCCTGCCAAGCAGTAGGAAACTGTAATGACGCAATTCAACTGAGTTGGTCAGGGACGATTAGGGAGAGAGGCGGCACAGAGCTTAAGTTTGATATCTTGGTCTTTATGCCACTGTCAGAAGAGAATTATAACGGGTCGGCAGGACAGCCACCAAACAAGACTTCAGCCAAGCATTCAAGAACTGAGTATGTCAAAGAATTAGGTGCAATAGGCTCTTTGAAAAATAAATACTTTACGTTAAAAAGACTTCTTCATCATTCACCTCGTACGGACGTACGTCCGTACGACGTACTGTAAGTACGTGCAGATAGTAGCAACGCAGCCAGGAGCACCAATTGGGCGGTCGGTCAGCCGGTGGGTAGGTGGGTGGGTGGGTCGGTCAGCTGGTCGTAGGTCACCCGACCGAGAGCTGTCACTAAGCAAGTGCGGCAGCATTGACTGGATCTCCTGGAGGATCGAGGGCAGGAGACACACGCTCAGACGCAGCACGACCGAGGATGTTCTGCTGCCACCTTCAGAATTGCACTCATTCAGACGGCCGTTGACAAGTTGTCCGTGGGGTCGGTGCCGTCTTCGTTGTCGTCGTCGTCGTCTGGTAGCTTCAAAGATACGCTCGTCAGTGAGTGGTTGCTCAGCTCGCTGATGGTGGCGCCCAGAAACAAACCTACAGCTTTTGACAAGGAGTCGTGAAAACAACAAACTAACTTTGACGACCTTCCACAATGAATGGAAGTAGCTTCAACATCGTCATGGCCTTCTGTATTGTCGCAATTGTCACTAAAGGAGAGTCCTCAGTTTCTGATGACACCATGGACAACTGCAAGGACGTCATGTCTGAGATTGACGAGACCTTGGAGGAGCTCTATTCGGAATCCTCAATAAATAGGACGAGCAAGTGGAAGCAGGTAACAACGGACTTTCGTGTACGCACGTAGTGGAGGTCGGAGCTTATGTAGTCCTTAGACACCTAGGTAGGACTGAACTCGATTTCAGGGAATGTCCCTTGATTTGCCACCCATTCTTGCATGATTTATGTAGTACCGAAATAAGACAAGAAATGAGTGGACAACGATTGCCAAGCGAGGACATTGACGCTTAAGGACTTAAGTCAACCCACCAATGTCCACAGGCCCTGCGGGTTAAACTCAGCTTTATCCCAGCCTGCTCTGAGGAACTTTCATTTTTTTCTCTCTACTGCTGCAGCTGTTGCCCCCCTCATATCTATCCTAACCTGACAAAGCTATCTCAACTTAACGCTTAAAGCACGGCCACCCCAGTCACTGTAGATGAGGCCTGCAGTTGTGGAAATAATGGGACACCATTACTTGATTTTGGTTTGTGACTTCAAGAATTCTGCCCGGGTGCCTGGCAAGCTGGCCTGGAGTCCAGCCCACGGCAGAGCTGTGAAACAGTTGGCAGCTTTAAACATGTCAACGAAAAGTCAGATGAAACGGAGAATTGCGGTTTGAAGCAAATCTCTGGACGAAACCAGCGACGAAAACAGTCGATGACTTCAGACGTTCATCAATACCTCAAGGGATGTATCGAGCCTGAGCTCGAGCTCGAAGTGAAATACTCGAGATTTGTCGACCACAAGCAAGACCTTCTGCCGAGTGACCTGAAAAACCACAACAATTCCGGAAGTAACCTTCGTTGTCACTTTGAAACGTCGGATCGCCAAGTGCTGGTTCATTTTTCATGGAAGCAGAGTCCTTGGAACGGAGCCTCCTGAGAATTAAAAGTAATGGCATTCAGAATTATAATGCTACTCGGAAGCTCGACTTGAAAAAGCTCATACTCGAAGTGCACATGCCCGAAAATACTCAAGCTCGAAAATTCCAACGCTCGATACATCCTTACTACCTACCCGGTTGTTCTCCAAACGCTTACACATGTTTTGGCGGGAAATTTAAATCTACTACATTGGAGAACCATACAGAAAATTTAAATTTTCCGCCCAAAACTCCGCCCGCTTCTTCATTCACCCACACACACCCTTCAAGTGTCAAAGCATAAGCACAGAACAGGAAAAAAAGGGAGTGTTGTTGTTGTCCTTAGAAGCTTGTGATACTAGACGGTCGTTTTTGATCCTTGTTGGAAAAGTAATCATCTAAATTTTTTCAAGAGAGCTTTCTATTGCAAATTAAATGGTGAATGATGTATGACATTTAGAAGACACAAATCAGTGGGGTGAAAAAGTTATTTGTTAAATTCGTCACTACGATTGGGCAGCAATTGGGGCATCTCGTGACACACACACCCATGTCTCTATAAAGGTTTTTATTTTAAGATTTCTATTGAGATCTCCTTAGATTGTGCAGAAAGGACACCTTGTAATGCATCCAGCTTTCATTTTTATTAGGTATGCGCTCAATAATCACGCAACCTCCGCGGGAACCGAATTTTTTTGCCTCCTGTCAAAAACCAACCGAATTTCTTTTTTGCAAATCTGCCAAAAATAGCGCTCAGGAATTAATGTATTCAACACTTGATGTTCACAATGGGCATATTTTCCCAGCAGAACAACAGTTTCGCTACATTTTCAGGGTTTACACAATTTCTTTCATTTGTTAGGATGTCCCTGGCAATCGACTGCGAATCAGTGGTATTAGCTGAAAAGCCCAAATCAGTGGTATCATTGTACGCCTGTACGGAGTGGATGATGTGGTAGAAAGTAGCGTGGTGCAGAGCGTCGGTTTCGGTGGCACTACCGATACTAAAATTTTGCTTTGGTCGATCACTAGGGATCGTTATGGCCCGAGAGCTCCAAGAGAGGGTGAAGGCCTTGTCCAGGTGGGCGTTTGTAGTTTAACATTTCTGACATTAGTCCACTGTTCGATATTGTGCACGCGGTGATGCTGAATGATGCCGATGTATACTTGACAGTGGTGGAGGGATGGAGTGATGGCACTGATGGATTCTGCGATGTTGTGAAGAAGCTGTCAAGCAGTAAAATGAAATACCTCTTCCAAGTGCACAAAAATGAACTGTAAACTAATGTCATAAATATTAAGAGGACCATTTCTTCAAAAACCATTCCACTACGTCTTATCCATTTGGCATGGGTAGCAAACCTCAGGTGCACTCAGTCAAACTCCAAAATTTTGTGACCTATCCAAATATGTCTGAGGATATAAAGTTTCCAAACTGGCGTCAAGCCATTGGGTGCAATATCTGCACTAAGAGGTGCTGGAGCACCACAGTATCATGTTTTATGCCATTCTTCGCGAATATTCGCTTTAGCCACTCTAATGTCACTCGTTAGGCTGTTCTCTTACTACCATTTTCATCTTTTGCAGCTTCTTCAAAAGGTGAAGAGGTGTCTCCCAGCAAACTTTGCAGCCGAATTTGGAGGTTGCAACACCAACGTCGATGACGGGCAACCACTGTGGAGTGCCTTCTTGATGCTCGGAGCTATGATCATGTCTGTGTTCGTCCTCATGTGCTTCTGCCACTTCTGCTTCAGGCCATACATGGAGAGGAACGTGGGAGACGCCGCCTAATTTACCATGCATATAAGTGCTATTTGATCTAAGCGTGTTTCACACTCACCAGAATTAGGTCATAATGCATGGGCCCAATATGATGATCCACGTCTATAGGAGCAACAAAAGACTTCAAGGGAGTATTTCACTCAATGGCTGTCTGTGAATTTAAGCTGAATACTTTGAACTTGTGCCGGTGCCACTGAAAGAACAGTCGATCTGTTAGAACGTTTGATTGATATGTCGATGATCGTAATTATACAGAAAATATCCTTTATTTATTTAGTTACGCCAGTCGGGTGTTGGGTGGGGATGACCAATTCGATATCGTTGATGCGGCCCCAAAATGCTCCGAGTGGGTAAGTGTACGCCTGTTCGCACAGTTCTCCAGAATAGAATTCCTCCTTATTCTTGACCAACTTACCGACCACCACCCGGAGAGACTCCGGATTCTCTTGCAACGTTGGTTGGACTAAATTCAGGCTTGTCGGACTCTTCAATGAGCATTGCCCTGTCTGCCCAAAAGAGACTTTTCTTCGCTCATGTTGAAACATTGGCGTAAGCGGACAGGCCGACCTTGGAGTCCTCTTCGGGTTTTTGCCATACCTGCATGCACAGGTTCACTAGCTTGCTTAGAGAAGGTTCCGAGACTCCTATGAAGAGAGAGAATATCCAAGATAAACTCATCTGTACAGGGTCTGTACTTTGAGTCCGAAAAAAACTGCACATTAGAGCGTCATGGATTTTGGGTAGAAGTTGTGCTTTAATTCAAAAATTGCTTCAGGCTCCAGCACACCACATAACAAAAGAACACTTCTACTCAAAATACCCCCCATTTGCCTCCATGACAGTCTCCAGATAACAATTTAAAGAAAAAAAGTGCTCCTTAAATGTAAGAAAAAAGTTGGGCTTAAGTGTGCTAACCAAACAAAAGCACATTACTGCGAGAAGTAAAGCATTTTTCGGTCATCTCCGAAATGTATGACTTCTGGCTGCCCCCCCCCCCTCAACCTTCTCTGCCTGCATTTCCTGATCTTTAGTTGGGCGGCCGAGCAAAACTAGGTCACTCCACAGCTTTAAGAGTGAACAGCTACTTTTCTTAAAGTGATGAGTCCAGAAAATCGAGGGAGCCGTATAAATTACAAATTTAAACCTGGCTAATGACAACCCAGTAAGAAATATCATTAGCCGTACATGAAGAAAATTCTGTGTTTCTTGTATTTGACAGACTAGAATTTTAGATGCTTTAAATGCTTGAAAGAGATTTCAAACATGAAATCAAGACAACTCTTCAACCACGAAGTCATAACGATTCGTGCTTTTTTTGTGCATGGCTGACTTTTCCGTGACTTAAAATACTCATCTTCAGCACGGTTATTTTTCTTCCCCTTCATCGACCGCTCCCTTCTCCTACGGCCTCGTTTGCACTACAGTGCTTGGCGTAAGTAATGTCGCTTGGTGGTTAATGACATCATATTCTGAGCAGGAACGTTTTAGAGTTGAATTGCAATGTTCAAGGTGTAGCCGAGATAGTCAACCATGACATTCTGTAGTTTTGTTAAGTTTCAAGTGCTCATTGTGATGCTAGAGCACTCAGAGTAACAAGAGTTGACAGGAGCACCGTGCCGGTGGCGGTCGAATTTTGATTCTCTTGACCACCTTTCCATGATAAAAGTGACTGAAACTTTCGGTGGATGTGGCCACCCACCCTCCAGTGCCACATGCCAAAGACGGCATCCTCCAACTTGTCCTTGGGCATGCTAGAGGCCAAAAACATCATGTTCATGTGCAAGATCATGATCGCGGACAAACAATGAGCAACAGACACTGGGCAGCAGCAGAGGGAGCGCACTCTGTCCACATGTGTCGCCTGTCACTGCTGCTGTCGAGTGTCTGTAGAAAGTAGCTTATTCACTGGTTTAATGCAGGATTAGTTACTAAACTCACTTTGTATTCATCACTGGATGCATCAAAAGTACAGGAAACGACTCAAATCCCCTATGTGGTTATTGCTAAACATCTGAGTGATGTGTGCATCAGACAAAGTATGACTGATGCAGGAAAATGCATCAGATTCGGCTTCAGATAGAGCAGGAATTTACCCAACTTGTCAGATTTACTGTTTTGGTCAATTTCCTGCTTGGCTTCTGTTGTGCACTTTGCAATTCCCTGGGTAAGATGTGGAAGAACAATGTGATATCAATTTCGGAGGAAAACGACCTTTTCAAAGTTTCAGTAAAAAAAAAGATGGGACAAAAATGACCCAGGTTCAGATTGATCGATAGTTAACTACGACGTCAAAGAGTTGGATTAAGGGTATAATTTTTCATATCTGACAGACCACTTGTGGGCTCAGTTCATGGGGCTTTTGGAGTGTTTCTCCCTCAATACTGATGCACGAATAAGCTGAACTATGCATAGTAACTCTGCGTTCCCAAAGATACATACGCACGATTTCAATCTGCCTAATTGTTAATTTGCAGGGTTTTCAAACCTCGAACAATACGTCGAACACTCACGTCATGCAGTTAACTCTGCCTTTAGGGAAGTCATTCGTAAAGTCGACTCAGCTCATATAGGACATTAAACTTTCAATTTTAACGTCCAAGTTTCTGTCCAGTCAGGCAGAGGGAGGCCACAGCCTCCACATTGCAATCTTGAAGCTCTGTCTTGGAGGCCGAGACGTGACTGTTAGGAAACGTCACCAAAAACAGAGCAATTGGGTACTCATTGCAGCACCTTTTCAGCACCTGCTAGTATTGACATGTTTTCTATCAACCTCTTCATTACCACACTTGGCATTCAAGCCTACAGACAGACTTTCTGAGTGGGGCGGCACCGTGTAGGTATTTTGGTGCGACACGACATTGTAATGAATTGCAGATAGTTGGAACATAGTTCTCAGTAGGTACGACAGGCATGAAGTACCAGTGTAAACTTCAATGGTGGTCATGTTGCTACAACAGCAAAGGTACGAAAAATACAGGCTGCCTCTCTTAATACGAGACAGGCCACGTGTCCAGGCCACTCGATCATTTTTATCAAATATGCCGGCAATATTAGTCTAAACGTGATATCTTTTTTATTCATAGTAGTGTGCGGTATGCACACAGTGACGTCATGGCCCAGCTATACTCGGACGTCTGCCAGTTAAAAAAAAAACTTCTAAAATCCCTTCATTTCTGGCGAAAATACACTTTTCGTCTTTTCGTTCTAAGACATTCAACCCCATTCGTGGAAGAAAAAGCCGTGACATTCACGTCCGTTGCTCACGCTCCATTCCACTTCCAACACTTGATGAACAACGCGAACCTCCTTAAGCGCGGCGACCTGTAAAAGCTCTATTATTTATTCGTTCTTTAATTATGCATAAAAGGCATTGCGTCCTATCCTAGTCTTTCTCTTTTAGTTCGGGCGAACAGAAGAAGTGGTCTTCTCATTGTCATGCACGGGCATTGGATATTGGTCACCACCCTGGCCGTCAACGTGGTGACGATCGCAGTCACGATCCCGCCGTCGTCCATCATGAGGCCGTTGTATCAGTACATACAAATCCTCCACCCGGTGGTGATTCCGCATAACGGGACCCTGGTCAGCCACTTCCGCCAGTCCTGCTTGAGTCGCAGCCGCACGTTGAGGCCCAGGAGGAACGACCGGGGCGACCGGCAAGTAGACTTTGAGGACAGTTTGGTGGTATTGGCGGACCTGATGACGCCGACGGAGTTGACAAGGCTGGTGAACAACACCAACGGCTTTTCCTTCGCTAGAACACATCCCACACTTATAGTCTACTTTGAGGCAAAGTTGCTGATTGACGAAATCTGCACCGACGTGAGGATTTCTCCAGATCGCAGACTCTTCTTCTTCGACCACGTCTCTCTCGTCCTGTCAGAGTGCTACGTGGTCAACATGATGTTCATCCGCAGGGAGCTCGGCAAGCTAATTGTAGACGCAGAAGCGCCGTATTTCAATCTGTCGACCAATGAGGGCTTCCTGAAGAGGCGCTCAGACCTCCAGGGACTTCGCCTAAGGATTTTGCTCGAGGATCAGAACCCGTTCGTGATGTTCCGTAGTCACCAGAGGCCCTTCGAGGGCATCTGCAGCACGGGCGACTGCAGCATAGTCGTGGACGGCCGGTGCAAGCCGCTAGTGGGTCAGGAGTGCGACTTCTCCGCCAACGGCACCTACTACGTCATTGAAGACAATGCCGTGCATGGTTTATTCTGGGATGTTTTCAATGTTTTGCGAGCAGAGCTCAACTTCACGTCGGAGGTGAAAAGGAGGCTTGACGGCGTTTGGGGAAAACAACTGGTGATTCGTTGCATGTCATTTGAACATACGAACTTGCAGTACTACAGCACAATTTCCTGCTCGTAGTAGTATAAGCTTTGCACTGTTTCGGTACGTTAAGCAACCATTTGCACGATTGCCCACAGTAATATGAATAATAATTCTTAGTGTGAGTCGGGCGTTTGATAGACAGTGTGACACGAAAGTTTTGTCACCTTCATTTATACGCGTCCGGAATTAACTGTAACGTCTCTTCAGAATCATTGACCTGATACGATATATCTCAATATTTTGGGGCAAATTTAACTTCTTATTTATTTTTTTAAGAATTACAGGCTTCACACCTGTCCCACGTGCTTCTCCTTGCCTCAATTAGTCAAGAGTTGTTGCCGGTGGCAACTCTCGCACCTTCTGCTCGATGGCGGCTCAGAGGTTCTGGATGGGATTGAGACTCGTTGAGTTATCTGGCCGTGGACGACGAAAGCCACGAAAGATGTGAGAGTGACGATTATGCATAAAGATGGCTTTGAACGAGTTCTCATGCATTTGTCTTCTTGTCTGATCCAGGATCAGAGTGTCCGAGGTTCCATAGCTGTCGTGGCCAACATCTCCTCTCGAAACTAGTCCCAGTTGACTTTGGTTCCTTGGGGAACAGAGAGAACCACGTAGTTGCTCGTCTAGCTGGGCCCAAATCCGATCCTCAGCTGCTTTCCTGATATGAATAGTTCGAAATGACCTTAATCTGACCAAAGAAATCGTTTTCAATCTCGTAACTGAATAAGTGCGCTTTGACTTGGCAAAGGCAATCCAGATTTCCTTCATGATCATGATCAGCAGTGACTTCTTGGACCTCGTGCACAAGCGGAGGCCCAGCTTGGCCTTCATTTGGCAGCGAACTGTTCTCCTAGATGCTTCGTAACTCATAACCAGACAGGGATATCATATTTCTTCACGTGAAAAGTAGTTCTTCACAAAAATGAGGCATATTGGATTTTTCCTGGGAGACTATATTTTGCCTGTCTCTGGGTGCAACACAGATAGACATGGGGAGGGAGGGTTCTGCAGAAAAATCAACTATGACTTTGTCGCCACCAACGATATCGACCAGTTTTAGGCCTAGAGATCTGAAATTTGGAACGTAGATGTTGGACATGTTGTCAATACGGCAGGATCGTCCACTTTGCTCCTGCGTAGCGCTAGCATTGAATGAGATGTCAGGGGAATATTAACAGGACGATTGTGAGAAAACATTTAAAATTTCCACAGTTTTTTTTATATTTTCAAAGGCGTGAAGCAAGATACTCGAACTCTGAGCACAGATTTGTGATCAGGAGGGAGTGTGCAACAACTCTTTTTGAGCATAGATATATCAATAAGTTCAATTTCTAAATCTGTGCTAGGTTTACACATCCCCCAGATGACCGTAGTCTCATGCACGTAAAGGAAAACTTACTTCAAGTCATGCAAGTCAACAGCCGTGCAGCTGCTGAAGGATTCAAGACGTACCGGTATCCTTTAAGCTTGCCTAGTAATAATATACCTGTCTGAAAGTCTTTTTATTTGATAAGATAATAATTTAGCAGATGAATGTGTCGGTCCATGCAAAGGCGGTTAACCTTGCTGATATTTGTTGAATGTGTTAACGTTCAAGGAGTGACAAAACTTTGGTGTCATGCTCAGGTACGTGCAGGTATGATGTGACATGCGCACTGGAAAATTCGCTCCAACATTGCATGATGTGTTTTAAGAAAGTAAGATCTGACGGACAACTTCGGTGTCGGTGTGATCTTCCATAGCCTTAGTAATGGCCTCAGTGCGACCCCTTCAAAGATTGTCCTCACCTAGGGCGTGTTTCACGAGACAAGATAACCCCAGTAGGTTTCAACGTTGTTATCAATTGCCTTCACTGTGCTTTGTGCTAATTTGCTCTTCACGTAGAATGGTACTTGGATCGGCATGATCGGCTCACTGCTGATGGATCATGTTGACATCGTGGCATCAAGCCTCACGCTCACTCCCTCACGACATTCCGTGATCGACTTCTTGTACCCCATGGGGTCCGAGACCTACGCCATATACATCGGCAACCCTGGCTTGGAGGACTTGGACTGGGACATCTACACACAGCCTTTCTCCCAGAGCCTGTGGATTTTCTTGGCCTTTTCCGTGGCGGCGCTGGCCTTACTCATATTCCTCATTGATCTTGCGTATGCCAAAAAGGAAGGGCTGCACTTGCACGACCAGTCTTTCTTCACCGTGTCGACGAGGGCGACGAAGATGCTGGTGGGCGACATGTGGACCGTTTTCTCAGCCTACTTTGGCGGCCGGCCAGCATTCCCTCCCCCTGAACACCGCTGGGGCTCACGTCTATTAGTCCTATCCATACTGCTGACTGGAAACATGGTGTTCATGAGCTACAGAGCAGCGGTGACCTCGAACTTGGCAACGTGGACCATCAAGCTGCCATTCAATGACTTGTCCGGACTGCTCCGGATGAGCGGAATGATGTAAGAGACTGCCGGCAATTCTTGCACAGCATGTGACAAGTCTTGATAGGAATATCGTAAAGGCTCGGAGCCTCTCAGGGTGGGTTGCAACAGAGCTTCTTCGACCAGGCTCCACCTGGATCGGTGATGAATGAAATCTACCAGCACCGAATGAAGCCGTATAACAACCCCTTCGTCCCAAACAGCTACGAGGCCCTAGCGGACTTGTCTTTCCAAAGACGCAAGGCATTCTTCACCGCTATGGTAAGTTCAATAACAAAGTTGTCTGCCCTCCTCATGCAGTTGACTTCGGACAAAATGCACTGCTAACACTATGATTTTTCTGAAGGAAGTGTCCTTGGTACTGTACGCATAATTTAGTGGACCACCGTAGCCTTCACTGTAACAGTAGAACCTCACAATTTCTGAATGTAGGGGCCAAAGAGCAGCCAGTTCGTTAAGACTGCTATGTCAGAATTCTGATGATTTGTGAAATATCACTAGATGCTTAAGGACCAGCAGCCCTGGCCAAATCGACAAAAAAAATCGGCATCGACCTGCGCGATGTTCAGTTCGCGAACATGTTCAAAATTTCAAAGAGCTAAATAACGGTGATTAGGAGTAATAGGTTCTTTATTAGACAATCTAAGGAAAAGTGAGAATTAAAGGCAGGTTACTATGAAGCACAACCGGCATTCTTAAGTCTTCGTCATTGAACCAATTACGCTTCTTCGTGATGATGTCCCCACCACTGGAGAACACACGCTCAGCAAGGACACTGGTTACTGGTACTGAGAGATATTTCTTCACCAAAGGGAACAATGTGGGGAACCTTGTTTGGCTGTCTCGCTTCCACCACTGCAGTGGATACTCTCCCTCAGGCAGCAACAGTAGTGCCAGGTAATTGGGCAAATCCTCCATGCCAACATCAGAGATTGGTGTGCTCGGGCCGACTGCTTGGCTTCTTGGCGACTACGGATTGGAGTGGAGGCCGAGAATTGCCGACTGTCAGCAAAGCGTTTTGTTTACTTGTCGAGTAGTCACTCTCTCGCTCTCTGTCGCACTTTTTTCACCCCTCACAGAACCTAGCAACCTTTGGCGCTGATGATAGGATTTTGCATGGTAGTGCATAGCGCCGGATGACCCGGGGAGTGAAACCTGGTGGAAATGATGGGCCAGGGGGCTGGGATTGTTCCATGAAAGTTTCAGTCCATTTCATCAATGTTTGCCCCCTGAAAAAGCCAATTTTCAGCCTCTTTGGCGTGCCTCCCTCTCCAGTTGGTCATGTTTTGAGCATTCTAGCAGCAAAATGGGCAGCCACAACAATAAACCTCTGTCCTCAACATTGTGCCTTAGTATCATATCTACATGTTCCATCTCAAAATTCCATCTCAAAATGTCCCAGTGTAGCGCATGTGGTGTAGTCATGCCTATGGCTAATCTTTACGCCAAGGACTGTATATGCTCTCAGGAACATCGCGTGGGATGCATCCAGGGAGTCAAATGGACCCAAAATGTATTACAGTCCGGCAGGAAGACACTGTAAATGCACCCTCAAGAGTAAAGCTAAGCCGTAGTCATGACTTGCGACGATGGGAACCAACCAACAGCATTACCTTACAGTGGAAGACGATGGCATTGTACTCTTGCTCTATATATGGGACAGCTGAGCTGAAAATTAAAAGTACACATGCCGACGGGTGTGTTGACATCTTTCTTGCGATGTCGCATCAGAAAAGAAGGAATTGCAGTCCATATTTGCACAAAGTCCCTGATGGGGACATTGCTACAGTCTGGAAGTGTTGACATCTTTGGGCGCATTATCCGCCTTTTTCTTGGCCAAAGTTCCATTGGTCTTCATGAGGTACTCCACTTCCTGCTGCTGCTCGTCGTGGGGCATCACGGTCTTGGTGGGCGAGGTCACCAGGAATCTGACGTCTCGACCGTTGCTCCTGCTCCTGCGACGAAAGCATCCCAAGAGGCTTCTGAAATGAGGATGGGATGCGTGACTCACGTAAGCTGTCGCTGCCTCCATGCTGAGCAATACCCATTGGGTGCTGCGGGTCTGTGTAGCAAGATAGGCTATCACTCACAGTAGACATGCTCAGTGGTGCACTGTAAAATAAGCCTTTTCCCGATGGCAGCAACCGCAGAAGATCATGAAAGCTCTAGTGGACTTCCGATTTAGCCGAAAAGGTCGGGTAAGCTTGGGAGAATTGACTTAGACGGAGTTGCCTCCAAAAAGCTTGAAATTAGGCTCCCCCGGTGATAACAACGGTTTCATCCTCAGTGGCTTCAGCGCTGTAACACACGGACCCAGCACAGACGGAGATTCACTGTCTTGGCAGCAGATCCTATAGTGTAGGCGCGGCATCCCAGGCTACCGTGATCTATTTGTAACGTATAAGTCAGATTTTTCTATTTCTCGAAAAATCGAAAAAAAGAGGTATACTCGAAATAGTGTCTCTTTCGTTGCTGACTGTTTTTTTACTTCATAGGGAAACGCTGTATCATCCGAATCCCACTGACCAACCCCCCCCCCGTTATATCGAGAATCGACTGCAGACATCTCTCGACTACTTTTCAGTTTATCAAGCAATTTTTTTTCAGTTTATGGAATACTTCGCCACTTGTGTCACGCACGTTAGATCGGCGGAGTAACGGAAAAACTCGAGAAAGAAAGCATTTCTCGATAAGGGAGATGTCACACATTCAAAAGCGAGACCCCGAGTACTCGGGAACCAGATTTCCCGACCGTTGGGCATGGACCATAAGCAAGAGGTACAACACTCTCCCTGCAATATCATGCGCAAGTTTGATGTTGCCCAGACATTTGTGGTATCTTCACCTGCCGATATTCTGGAACTCCTCCTTGAACGTCTCATTGAACCACCCGTAGAGGATAGGGTTGGAGAAGGCCGAGGACATCCCGATCAAGTGACACACGGCGAAGCATATTCGGTAGAACTCGTCAATCTGAAAGGAAGCGAACAGTTAATGACACAAAGACGTCGGACGTCCTATTCAGAGACTACATGGTGAGGAGAACCTGACGCCTGTCGGTGAAACAGATGCAACCAAGTTGCAGTCGCCAACACCTCCTGGAGTCACCCCATCTGGCGTAGGGATATCGTCTCCTCACTCCCGACAACTAGTCTTTCGCTTTAACAAATGTTCGTGCCAAAGCGCGAAGTTTTGGCGCTACTTAATCATCACACGTGTGGTGCCTTCGTGCCAAAAGTAAATATTACCCAATGCAGCTTTATTTGCAGAGGAGACTTTGGGTGCCAGTGCTACGTGCAAAAGGGCCATGCATCAACACAAGAGCAGGGTAAAATAACAACATTCGATTACGAAGCATCACGCGAGCATTTCTGGCGGCCTTATTTACTGTGCGCCATATTTCACGTGTTCTGACCTCTACGCTGTAGACATCGAGGAATATGTTGAGGACGTTGAGCGGGAACCACGAGAGAGCAAAGACCACGACGATGGACACGAGGAGCGAGTGAGTGCGGGTCTGTTTGCGAATCTTCTCTCGCAACTTTGTAGTCTGCAGTCTCAGGAGCACATCTGCCGCGGTCTCCATCGTGGCGTTCAGGGTGGACGCCGGCGACTGGATGTTGGCGGCGGTCGCAGTGGTTGCATCGCAAGACGCGCGACGCTGACCGCGGCATGGTTGGGAGAATCTGAAAGTGGGTAGAAGTGCCCGTAGGTACCAGATGCGAGCAGCGCCTTGTGCACAAATAATGGTTTGCGAAAAACCTGACTGATTATTAGAAGTGAGGTGGCCTGTGAATGGCACCGAGAGTCTACAAATAGAAGATATTGACTTTATTGGGCTCAGTATGTAGCGACGTGCTGTGCATGGACTCAAGGCATGCGTACAGTACTGCAGAGTGGATACGTGATGCAATGCGTCTGTTCCACCTGCAGTGCGTGTATGTTCCAGTGCAGTGATCGTGTTTGGGCCCCAAATGTGTGGAAATAACATTTGACGTTAGGAGAACTCAGTTCATTGCCCCTGTCTTCCTACTCTGAAGAGTACTGTCAAGTACAATGGACGAAACTTATGACTTCGCACTTTGATGCACGGCATTTTGACCGCTGTATGCATCAGGAGGCAAAGAAAAATGACCTTTTGGTTTGGTGCAGGTCGTCATGATCGACACAACTGTACGACTATTGCCTGGCCGCAGTTTACCACGATATTTTCAGGCTTTCATTTAGGTGGTTCTTGACCTGTTCAAGGCCTCATATTGTCCGCGGACGGAGACCGGAGGTCAAAATGAGGCCGAGGTTTCATTTTCTTGTGCAGCGCCCTGCACAAAACACAAAAGTTAAACTTTCTCTTGGCATTTCGATGAAAACTCATAAGTATAAGTGGCTTCATATTTTCCGGCCAATGGTACAAAAAATGACAACAAAGAAAAGTTCGTGCGTCGAAGAGTCTGACCGCCATAAGTGGTGGCCGGCATAAGAGTCGTCCACTGCAGCATTAATGCAACATTGGACTTGCCCATCTTGACTTACATAAAAAACGCAACGTTCTACTTGACGGCCCGTTACCGAGCAAAAAAAGACAGTAAACATAAGCCTCCTACGTCATTCACAATATACAAACGTCATTCAGCTAGAGATCGAACGGGTTGAAAAGAATCGGGCCTCCTCGGGCCCTGATCAAAGTTCACAGATGCCCAAAGAAAGAACCTGCCACGACTTTGGTCTGCAGGTTTTGTTTCAGAACTCAACATGTGGTGCATCCTCATGTACAACAAGTTGTCCACCTCTTGCTCAGGTGTTCATGCGTGCGAGGCTCGACCATCAGGCACAGCCGACTCGGGAGGCGCAAATGAAGGCCTCAACAAAATCAAGCTCCGTGATGTTCGGGCTCACAAAATGCCCGTCTGAACCTCAGTCTTTCGGGCTCGGGATCATTCTGATTCCATCCCTACATTCAGCCACAAGAACCACTTTACGGCCCGGTTGGACGTTTCAGCTCTTTGGGACTTCGATGTCGTAGGCATGAACTATGGTGTAAGTATGAGCGAGGCAATATTGCCTCGCAGCAAAGCAGGCTTTATTGGCGAGTTCTTTTATATGCTGAATCTAAGGACAAGTGAAATGCCGAGGCTTCAACAGCCAAAAAATGAGCTTGATACGGCCCAGGTAAGGTGAGCCAATTTGTAATTTGATACGAAACTCTCACTTTAACCTAGGTTCTAGGACATTTAAGAGCTTAGTCTTTCTTAAAAATATTTTTGGAATCTATTTCTTGACTGATCTAGGTTCGGGCTGAGGTCGGAAAGTCAGCTCTCCCTCCATGATTGAGATGAAAATACTCCAATAAAGTGGAAAAACGCTCCGGTTAAGTCGAAAAGCGCTCCAGTTGCGTGGAAATGCTGTGCCATGAAGAGAAATAGCTCCAATATAGTCTTTGCATATTGTTGGCCTCATAACTTTGCATCAATAAAGTCGACCTATAAGTTTAGTCACGAAGGTCTGATTTTTCAAATCTTCCTGGACAACGAGATTCTTTCTAAGCTTTTGGTTGATCTTCTATGTAGTCAGTTTTTCAACGACTCCCAAAGGACTTGACTATCGGACATCGACTGCGCTTATCGTATTTTTCGGACTGTAACGCGTTGTTTGTTTGTTAAAGGGGTCTCTCGAGGTGAATGAGTATCCCAACAAGAGAAAGGAATAACCCTGGGTTGGGTCTTTTCCTCCCACAGTTGGGACAGGAACATCTAAGTGCTTAAAGGACATTGATGACTAGCGTGGCGAGTCCACCAGTGAACTTGATTGACTGTAACGCGTACCTAAAATCCCCTTCTCAAATATGGATAGTGTGCCTTTTAATCAAGTGCGCCTTACGTAAGAAAATAGGATAAGAATAAGAAAAGTCTACGTCTCAACTGAACATCATTCCCCCCGTTGTTTTGACGGGGGTCAATAAAGTTTTATTTTGCTTCATGCTTTGCTTTGGTGCACCTTGTAGTCCGAAAAGTACGGTAAGTCGTGTATTAACCAAAAAAACCCCTTCCCTGTGACTCTGCTAGGATCAAGGTAACATCTTACCTTCTTAGGTTGAAGGAGGTCCTGTTGCGTCCAGTGTTCGCCGCGGAGGCGGCGGCCGCCGCCGCCGCCGCGTTGACGCGCTTTGCTTTCACGGAGTCCACTCGAGGGAAACGAGAGTGACGTCGACCGGTTGTGACCTGAACCGACATGGATGTCTTGGCCACGTCAGGTGCCGATCTAGATGTTGCAGTAGTTTTGCTGGCCGAGTAGAAATCGCCGTTGGCGGCTGCCACATCTTCTGAGTCAGCATCTTCTCTGGCAGATTCCAGGAGCGCTGCAGATGCTACTATTGCCGAGGAGGCTTCCCCAGCAATGTCTTGTATTTCTTGGTTGTCCTCTACTCCTTCTTGTGCTCCCCCTCCTGCTCCTCCGCGGTCGCCACCGCCTCCCAGCACCAGCGGTTTCGTCTTTATGGCTGCGGCTGCGGCAGCCGTCTTCTGCCAGGAGGGCAACTTCTGCAGCTTGCGCTTGATGGCCGAGTGCGCAAACGTGATGAGGGTGATGGGCAAGACAAACTGGACGACGAAGGTGAAGACGGAGTAGACAAGTCTGCCTGACTCCAAAGAATCGAACCAGGACTCCTCACAGTAAGTCATAACCCGCATGTCAGTGAAAGGAATGAGTGCTGGATGCATCTCAGCTACCTGCAAGTCAGTAGAGTATGGTACAATATGCATATCAGTTTCGTGTTGTACAGTCCTTGGCGTAAAGATTAGCCATGGGCATGAC
>JAAUXU010098212.1_pt1 | contig 29882 bp, 30 predicted proteins | sample 7278151 | NCBI WGS metagenome assembly JAAUXU01 (sample SAMN14350113, study PRJNA611818) | marine sediment metagenome | isolation source: surface marine sediment (1.8m) | place: French Polynesia: Moorea | collected 2018-08
CCCCACGGGGGGGGGGGGCCCCCCACTTGGGCGATCTGGAGGTCACTAACCCCTGGTTTACCCCCATCTCGCCCCCCCCCCCCCCGGGGAAGCTTGGACTTTCGGACTTTAAAGTCATCACTACACCATATCGTTACTTGCTCTCTTCCAGTCCTTGTCTCCAACTCTGCTGCAGTATCGTCGTCAACCTTGTTCGCGTCATTCCAGCTTGGAGAGTCGTCTTTCATTGCTGCATTTGAACCTCCTTCACCATGGTCCTGGTGGCTGCCGACCAGCAGCCGATTTACTACAAGGAGGAGAGCGAATCGAGGCGATGCGCGCGCTTCTGTATCAAGTGCGTGCACGCGGTGAGCGGCAGCGGCAACAAGAGCGAGCGACCGCGCCCCGACGCCGTCAACGTTACTCGCAACAACAAGAACGATGTCGTCCTGGACGAAGAAGAGGCGCGCAAGGTGCGCAAGCACACGGACGACGTCTTGCGAAAGTTGCACCGCGTGCACAAGTCTGCCATCTGGAACGTCCTCGTGGGAAGATGTTTCGTTGAGGCCACCCAGAAGGCCTCGAGTTCATCCTCCGGAGATCAAGAACTCAGTCTTGACCGCGAAGACTGTGGTCAGTTCGAGGTAGGAATATCCTGGAATAGTCCGATCGAGGCTTCAACTGTGTTACGGGCCAAACCTCAAAGTGACGATGTTGCTTGGTCAGCGGCAAGTATGTCATAAGCACAGAACTTGGAGACCTATCGCAAGTTTCAGGCATGAGCTTTAGGAGCTTGGTCAGCAACAAAACCATCGTACCTTTCATAACTTTGGGATTTGACCTTACTTTCCCCATATTGTCCGGACAACAAGTGTAGATAAATGTTGCACAGGTATTATAATATCCGAAAATTGGTCGAAAACAGGCTGAAGTCTGAATAGTTGTATGTCTACTTCGCTTTCGTCTCCTGCTTAACCGACCAACTGACTGTTTTATTAACAAAGGCCAGATTAGTCACTGAATAATTTACCGCCAATGCTTTTTGTAGGCTACCAATCCGCGCACCTGGAGCCAGGAGAGTCTGAACTCCTTAAAGAGCCTCCTAAAGGCCGCTGACTTTGCTTACGACGGCTTCGTCGTCCTCTTCTGCGTCAGCGCAGGCGAGGAGGACTTCTACGACGAGGTTGCGTGGGAACTGGAGAAGTGCGTCACCTACCACCTGGTGTCTTCCAAGTGTCAGATCGTGACCAACGAGGAGGCGGCCATGTTGCGTAGGGGACTCGAGCCGGTGTCAAGAAAGACGAAGACTCAGGGTCGGCGGAGACCCGGAGGATTCTGCGTTTACGTCGCCTACCAGCTTCTGGATTCCGTCACCAGGGACCAAATGGTCCGTATAAGCAAATTCTGGTTTCATTACTTAAAATTGACTAATCATATTTGTGTCACACACACTCTACAGAGTATCATGATGCAGGAAGGACCAGCCTGACAGTAGCCAAACGCTGCATTTCTCACATTTTCCGTTGCATTCCTGTAGCAGACGCTAGTATTTCATTACTTTAGCCAATGCGTCAGCCGACCTATTGCAATGTGGGCAATGAATTGCAAAAACACAGCAAATCGTTTTGCAATGATCGTGTTTTACTGCGGTTGAGTTCCAATGAGCTTGACGAGCAACTACCGTTGCTCTTTTAGGTGGGGGAAGCAGTGAATCGAGCCGTGGACCTGGCGGCTAAGAAGAAGCAGGTGTTGGGGGGGCTGACGGAGTCGCGGCTGCCGCCGCAGAGCGACGAGCGCATTCGCAAGCAGATCAAGGAGCTCAAGGAGTTCATGGGCAAGGATCAGCTGCAGCTCCTCCAGCGACTGAAACAAGTGCAAGATCCGGAGAGTCTGGAGATGCTGACTCAGTTCATGACGCTCCTGACGACGCAGGGCGGCCGCAACAGCTCGGGGCTAATGGGGCTGCCGCAGCTGCTCTCGTTTTTGAACAAGTCCTCCGAGTCGCCGAGCAGCATCCCGAGGTCAAGTAGTCGCCTGTCCTCGACGAAAAACAACAACAGCGCTTCTACGTTGCCCAGGCCGACGTCTGCCAGGATACCGACGAGAAAGGCATCGATAGCGTCATCGACAGCGTCAAGATCGATCACGCCGGAGACTCCGAGGAAATTCGGAGGACGCAGGGAGTCCAGTCTGGCATCGATCCCGTCCTCCGGGTCTTCGACACCGGATACGCTGTTACATCAGGTGCAGTGTTCTCCATGAAAAGTCACTTTTTCCACGTGGTAGCTGACTTGATAGTAGCTGACTTTCCAACACCGGGTGGCCAAGTTTTAGCTAGAGACAGAAAAACTTCCTTCGATCGACAATCCTGACCCATTCCAACCATGGAATCCTCCAAGTTTTTCCCGCTGATTTCGTAACCGACACGTGAAATCTGTTCCAGGAGCACAAAGCGTCGGCCAAGTCCACAAGAAGGGGCCAACAAACGGCGAATGGCGGCGCTAACCCCGGTCGCAAGCAGATGTCCTCCTCTGCGCGCAGCAGCGTCAACGGAGACTCATCGACGCGGAGTCCGCGGCTGACGCCGAGCTCGTCGCTGACGAACTCACCGCGGCGTCCCCCGAGTGCGGCAGTCTCGAGAAGCAGTGGCGGCGGCAGCCGTCGACAGCCGCCGCCCAATGCCAAGATGATCACGAGAGAGGACCTGAGGAGGATGAACAGATCCTACCCGTCGACGGAGAAGCAGCGCAAGCAGGCGTCGTCCTTCTCCAGGACAGCCATTCCATCATAGAGTACACACGCCCTCCTTCCCATTTGTCTAAAGAGTGGATGAACGAAAAACCCACAATGACGCTAAATTCCAAAATCACCTATAATTTGGGCATATGAGAACATATGAATTACAATATGACATATTGCGGACCTTTGGGCTCACACTGCAAACGTTTGTACTGTATTGTCTGTGTGAGAGAATGGTTTTTTTTCTTCCTCGAAGAGGACAGCTATGAACTTCAACTACCCAGTGATTATAACCGCAATAAATGTTCATAAAGCTTTTTTTCTTTGTGACATTCAAGAATACACGTACAAATTATTTGATATAGCTCTTGGTCGTCATGTTACCTTAGGTTGCCTTTACATAGGCATTTTTTGGCTTGTGTATTCACTCACAAACCCTCCTCCCATGAGACATCACTGAACAGCGAGCTTTTTAAATGCATCCCGGTTACAGAGTCATGATGCACATATCAGGAACAAATATGAGTCACAAGCGTGCACATTATTATCAAACAGTCTTAGCAACAATTTAGCAAAAAGAAGTTATGCACTCAGGAAAACATTTATGTTACATCGACTTCAGTGCGTGAAGGCCTTAACGAGATATTTATTCGAAATCTTCTATCACAGTTGAGAAAGTATGCATGAATCAGGCACTGATTTGCTATCTCTTTCTTTTTATAAGGGGCTAACGAAAACTAACATCATACAATAATGTCTGTGATAAAATGATGCCATTTTGATCGCAAAATTTCACAAAACAGTGAATTGGGAGGCGGTAAAGAGGTGTAAGTGTAGTTGCAGTGACTTGATCATGAGGCTGCTTTTTTCATGGAGAAGAAAAATAATACAAGTTGCAGCTACCTGGGAGGAGCCTCGATGACCACTGGCTGAGCGTCAGTGGCGCTGCTCACCTGGTCGAAGGTGACGCTGCCGTCCTTGCGGACGAAGAGCTGGAGACTGACGCCTGAAGAGGAAGAAGAGACACCAATGAGATCAACTGTTCACAATGACATCGGTGCTTAAGCAGAGGTGCCCAAAAGTAGTGACCACTTTGAGTGCGGGTCAGTAGACTAAGTAATAGGCCGTTGAGGGGACATGAACAGCTCTGCTTCCTCGGCCACCCTCACTCAGTTGGTGACCAGCACGGCGTGGCTGAAGCCAACGTTTTCGCCGTCACTGTCGTCGTCAGTCTTGCTCTCGAAGTTGGCTCGAGACTCAAGGTGAACAGTGGACCTGTTCAGTGCCATCACCAAACCCTGTTGGTCACTTTTAGTGAACATTTTCCATCCTTTTTTACCTCACTTCATTACAGGAGGTTGGAATTGCTACATTTGCGCTTTCCCACCTAAAAAAGCAGCTAAGTGGATGAAGATGGATGAACCATCTATTTGTCTAAGCTGAGGCTAAAGATGCCAAAGGAGACGGAGGAGAAAACCGCGCACAAGATAAACAACACGCGCACATATTGCGAATGACTTTTTCACGACTGAGGCAAAGTAGTGTTTTCACTCTAAATGACTCAAGGAAAATAAGATGGATACTTTACTTTACTCCGTAAGATAACGATTCTTGCACGTGTGCGAGAAAAAATAGGAAATTTTGCAGGAAACCTATATTATACTTCAGTCTAGTTTTATGATAACCCACGCAGGGTCTGCCAGTCATGAAGACTTGAACAGACGTGGCTGGTGATACGAGGCTACCGGGTATTTCAGAATGATGCTTACTTTCTTCGCCCTGCACCACCTTGTCCAAGTGCGCCTGCTCCATAAGCTCGTTGATGACTGCCTCGGCGTCAACCCTGCCCTCGTCCAGCTGCTTCCGCTTGCGCCGCTGCTCCTTCTCCAGCGAGCCGCCGAAGTAGCCGGTGTCGCTGCTGCCCTGGCTCAGGTTCCTGGTGGAGGGGGAAGCAAAACACACCAAATCATTGCATGAAACCCTTCTAAACGGAGAATGGAATGAAATAATGATAAAAACACACAAACAACCCCTGGGTGCAGAGACAGACAGACGGAACTCGAGACCAGTATTCATATCATATTTAGTCCAGTCCTAAACCATGCTAACCTGAACCGTGGATTAGCTATACACATATATAAGATCTTGTACTTAGGTCCATGAATTCCATGATCTGGACTATGCCTACAGGGTGATCCACAAATTCGGGACGTTTCGCACCGAAAATTGCAGCTTTTAAACGTCACAGTGTAAGTCACTGTGTACAATAGAAGCCGCTTCAAGTGACAGAAGTGTCATTATAAGCTGGTTTTACTGTATAAAGAGATGCGTTTGGGGACCGGGAGAACCTGGCACTGCCGGGACGGTTCGTCTGTGACCGTCGTGCCAACTTTGGAACGGAAGGAAAGCTCCTGGTGCCAAAAAAAGCCCTCCGTTATTCCTGGACCACCCTGTAGATTGATCGTCTTCTATGAATACCGGCTGTGGACGACTTGTGTCGGACCAGGACGACGAAGATCTGGCCTCTTGTTGGTCACCTCCTCTTTGACTCCTCCAACGTGTGGCTGCTCTGCGACCTCCCGTGATAGACGAACCTGCCGAGTCGGCCCGCGTCGGGCGGAAGGCTGAGATCTCGCCGCAGCTCGACCTTGGCCAAGACCCCGGTCGTCTTGAGCAGCTTGGACATGGTCAAGTCGGCCTCAAGAGGCTGCTCCCGCGACTTTGAGTCCACGACATCGGTCTTTGCCCGTGCACTTTTCGACCGCAAACGCGAAAAAAGCAAGCTAAAAGATTTATCATCTCGTCTCTGCCCTCCACACTTTTCAGACCATACGCGCCCTCAGTCGAAAAAGGTCATAAGGGAACGGGCCTTTAGGCATTTCTACCGCGCACGTCGAGAGCTGCACGAACGTATGTACCACAAAAAGTTTAAACGCGGCTCAACGCACCGGCCGTGAGAGGACGCGGTTCCCTCGCTGGACTGCCTGGAATGGACTTGGCCCTCCTTTGACGTCGGAGCTGTGGCCGTGGTCGCCGCATTCGCCGCGGCGGCCGCCGCCGCCGTCGCCGCGGCGGCCGTCGTGGGCTGACTGTTCTGCGAGGCGTAACCGATTGAGGACTGTTGACTGGCGGCGGAGGAGTTGCGGCTGTGGTTGCCGTCAGCGCCCATGGAGGCGGAGACTAGTGGATCTGGAAGTACTCAAAGTTCAACTTTCCTTGTCGTCTGAGGAATCTGCCATCCGCCTGTACCTGAAAGCTTTTTCTTGGTCCTGTTACTTGCCAGATTCTGCTGCTGAGACTGCAGTGACGTGGTCGAGGACTTGGTGGAGACCATGGACGGGTCGGAGGCGGAAGAGGAAGCATCCGGGGCGGTCTCCTCGCCCGAGGAGAGCCGGCTCTTGCTGGAGGCGTCTTCTCCGGGCAGAGAAATCGGCTGCTGGCGAGTCAGAGGTCTGAAAAATGTTAGCCTTGTTGACACCAGGACAATAAGTAGATACATAACTGTTGCAGCGTCATCTGCTTGAGAAGCTACTGCCTTTTTCTTGACAGCTGCTGTTCTGAATGAAAATATCACCTCTGGAATATGGTGTCTCCCTCTTTAAGCGTGACGTTGAGGGTGATCTTGACGATGGAGTTGTCGAGCCTATGGTTCTGGTCGTACGCCTGCAGGATGTAGCGCTGCGTGGTCGGGCCGGCGCCCGCGTACTCGGCCAGATTCACGTCCGCAAAGCCCAGCTTGCGGAAGTGGCGACCTCCTTTCTCCTCCTGTAAGGAAATGAGCGAGTGTCTCCACCAGACAAGGACTTTGGGGCTGCTCAGTGCTCACCATTCTCATGGAGATCCTGCACTTGCAGGTCTCCAGCACCCCCGACGACGCGGCCGCCTGCATCCGGCAGGGGAAGAGGAAGCGCGCCGAATATTGAACACGATGCTTCAACACTTCCTTTCTGTGGATGAATAGAAAAGAGAAGAACTTTCGACGTGATTTGAGATTGACACCTTACTGTATATACGTATGAGTGCTTTTTCTTCCCCGTTGGGCCAATATCCTGGATACAAATACAGAGAAGGACCTTGACAAAGTTATATTCAATATATCGAAGCCTGACTGTTTGAAGGCACATCCCGTGGCAGCAATCACCAACCCTGGGAATTTTAGACTTTTTATCCTATTTTCATCGTCAAATATTTTTCTTTATGAAAAAAGATCCACAACACTATATTGCACTGGTTCTTTCAATTTTTAACCGCCAGGAGGTCATTTGGAGCTGGTAAATATGGTACGAGGTCTGTCTCGCATCATAAAAGATTTGCTGGGACACCCTGTAGAGTACACGGCAAAAAGATGAGAGGAGACTCACCTCTTCGATACATCAATGAAATTGCCCCCGTCCAGCTGACGGATCTTGGCGAAGAGGATCCCCTTGCTGTAGGAGACCTCGGAGAGCTCGTCCAGGCAGAGGTCGACCTGGAACTTGTAGCGCTTCTTCTTCAGCATCATCAACGCCGTCATCTTCTTCACCGCAGATTTTGTCCGTCCTAATGAGCCACCCCTTTCTTGCGTCTCATAGCGAAATCACCTATGCAATGAAATGAAAAATGTATACAAATTGTACTTTAAGCACCCAAGTCTCCCAGACAAAACAAACGCATTTCCTGGAGATTCCCCCAGCTCCATTTGCAAACTTTCCTCTTCATTAATAACCCCACGCAAGCTCTCAGCAGCACCAGGAAAGGTTTTCGAAAGTCCCCCAAACACTGCCAACTTTCCGAGGCTTTCAAAAAGCTACCATTTATCAGTGAGCCTAATTACTGTAAAAGTAGTCACACTCGCGCAATTAAGTTATTCGTGTGCGTTTGATTTCGAGAGGGGGGGGGAATCGTGGGCCTGATCACGCCCGCTAAGCTCAAGCAGAACATGGACTTAAGCGATTCTTTTTTTTTCTAAGATGTGGCCTAGAAGTTAAGAAAGACTCGAATAAAAAGTGCAATTTTTGTCTGGTCGAGTTCGATTCACCTCCCTGAGAAGAGAAAATTGGCTTTCACTCTTGTTTACTCGAACGAAAGAAACTGCGCACACTGAAAAAAGAGCGGACCGAGCAAAGCTGTGCAAAAATTCTCTTAAAATAGCAAAGCAACGAACGAATCTGCTGATAAGAGTTTCTGAGCACACAAAGGTGTCGCGATTGCAGGGGGAAACCAGGGAAGCTGCTCAGTTTCGTCACAAATAACGATGAAAAATTACGTAATTGTTAAATAAACAAGACATGCGGGGGGCACAAGAAAATTTGCCAAATTTTCGCCACCTCGAAGGAGAGGGAGAAGAAGTGTATTTTAATATTAAGTCAGTCAAAGTTGCAGAGAAGCTTGATAAAGTGAGGGAAAAAAAGCGTGCCAAAAATTGACTCAACCTCGCGCTGTGAATATTCCGGAATGAAGAATTTTGAATAGTGGGAGTGAGGACGCCTTCATTCCCACGATTCCAGCCAGATTTTCTTTCATTTTTTGCTCGGCGTCACTTAGAAAAGAGACAGAAGAAGACTAAAAAATGTTATTGCTCCAAAGATCCGGTGGATACAGGGTGGATCAGGGAGTCTTGACTTCTGCCTCGGCGTTACAGGGTGGGCACGAAACTGAGGCTGAATGAGCCGACGTGGATGAGCCCGATTGGCACTGACGGCAACAGGGTGAGGCGGAATCCCACAAGCGCGTCCAGGAGATTTCGCCTCGCTCTATATGCATTTCCCCTGGATGTGAAATAAGCGATTTCTGTAGCTGGACATTTCCGAGCGCGCCCTGAAGGTTGTCTCCAGGCAGTGCCACTTGTTCAGCTTCATCCAGAACAACGTGGCGAGCCTGAACTCGTGTCAGGTCTGGCTGGCAAAGCACCTACCTCAGATCTGGCAACCCTGTCCACTGCAACCTTGATTCCTACTGTTAAACCGACAAATTTGTTGCCAAAATCTCGTCTGCAGCTGCGTTCAGCACTCACTTTCCGATCGATTTGTGCCGAAGCCTCAGAAATTTGTGCACGGACGAGCGAGTCAGCACACTCGGAAGGTGCAGCACCCTGTACGTACAGTTGTCCACGCATGCGCGAAACTCCGACAAGAATTACGCAGGTGACACTGTGCAATGAGACTGTGCTTTGGACGGCAAAAAGTGCAACGAATGTTCGACAGAGTTTTATTCAGTCATAAAGAGACAGGATTGCCAGGATTTCTTGCTACAAACGACTTCTTGGCAAATTTTTCAGTCTTTGGGGCCACTGAGATCAGGGCTTTACAGTCCTGCTGTGCAGAGCTCGGTGACCCAGGACAAATGTTGTACTGGCGAGCAGAATGACCTTGTACTGCCAATGTGGCAGCCGTTAGTACACATCGCTGTTGAAGGATTAGTGCCGAGATATTTTGGCCAAAAAACTGGGCAATGAAGAATCAACTGGGGCTTCAAGACACCTGCTCAAAATCTCGTCGGGGTCTGCGTTGAAAGTCTTGTCAATTTTTGGTACGCTTGCTCAGGAAATCCAGACGAGTACTTGCAACAAGTACTTCTTCGTCAGACACTGAACTTGCACTGGCACAGTGAGAGACCTGCACCGCAGTACTTAAGACCCCCTGCGCTGTCGAACGCCCTGCCTATGACCTTCACATCTGAAGGCTGTCCCCGCGTGACAAAAGACCTGATGTCAGGCATTGGCCTTCATTCTGCACCATTACCAACCAGGCTGATGGCTCAGCACCGCTCAGGCAACACGACGGCGCTGCTCGTGCCCGCCCTGCGTCGAGATGACGTGTGGCAGGAGTGGAATTTCTGCAGGCAAACGACCTGCTTTCTGCATCATCACGTCAAACACCTGCGGACTGCACCAAGAGCTCAGGGGGGACCTATTTCTCTTCGCCAACCATCTAGTCGGTATCTGGAAGGCTCGTACAGACAGCCAGAAAAATGAGGGATATTTGCTAATCCCGGCAAACAAGAGGGAAGGGGGGGATTGCGAACTTCCCCCTCCCTGTCATACCTAAGTGGCCTCTCTGGAATGTGGCAGTTGAATCGTGGCACTGAAAATGGGCATGCCCAAGTCACAAAAAAACTCCCGAAAGCCAAGAATTGGGCAGGCGGAAAGTATTTTGAAGTTTCCTGAGTCCATTTATGTCTGGATGAGTAAACGACAGGTAAACAGCACAAGGGCCATCAAGTCTTCTTTTTTGTTTAAGCCTGGCGAATGTCCTCAAGTAAAGTGTGTGTGTGAAAGAGAGAGAAAAAGATAGAGGAGTTTTAGAGCTACTTTATTTTTGGGCAGCCCACGCAATCTCACAAAGTCTTTGTATCACTGTCCAAGTTACGTAACGACCTCTTCAGACCGCGCGTCTGCAATTAGACGTCATGCAACTTTTGCTGAGACACCACGTGAAGACGAGAGAAGAGAAATGATATTTTTCTCCAGTGTCAATTTCCATGACCTCTTTTTTTGTACAGTCTCACGTGTCAAACTGTGACTGAAAAATCATGTTTTCCAGGACTGGAATGGACTTTTTTTCTTCTCTCTGCTCTGTGCGTGTGCTTGGCATGTACGTGGAGGAGGAAGAAAAATCTCAGGGCTCAAATGTTGATTAGCATAAACATAACTTGAGCAACGTCTCAAACACTCGTTCTTGAGTCCCTTCAGAGTGATGAACACTCTGTTCCCCCCCCCCCCTTTCCCATTTTTCTCTCCTTAAAGAACAGGCCCAAATATTTTTTGGGCAGGGCTGGATGGAGGCCTCAACTTTTCGTCTGGCGCATGCCCATTTTCTCTCCTTCTCTCTCTTTCTCTGAGAATCTCCAGATGTCGCATTGATCCAGTTACTTTCCCTCCCTTCTGTACTAAGTTTTCGTCGTGAGGTGCAAATGATTCTTGGCCACATCTCCAGAACGCTCATTCAGAGATGGGCAAGGATCGAATCTTTCATCCCGAATGTCTTTTGGAATGACAGAACAGCAACAACAGAAGGCATATTTAAAGGGGCTCAAACTTAAATCTGTCAGACGTCAGATAGTCAATATGTAGTCTGTGTTGCCACTCCCCCCTCCCACTTCCCTTGTCGTTTCAGTGGGCGTGACTGAACAGTTGAACCTTGAAAAACGTTACAAGGGAAGCTTGGAATCGAAAAGAAAAGAAGACAAACAAACAAATTAGAGTGAGGAAAGCAAACAATTGTAGGTCTCGATCTAAAGAAAAACATCGTTGACCTTGGCCAAACCAATCTTTATTATTTTTACTTACCAGCCATTTGGTCGCTTAGTAGGCACCCGGACGCTGCACCCCCCGGGTTTTCTAGGTACGTCTGGAGGTAGGCGAGGACTCGACCGGCTGGTGGACCGCCCAGCCCTTGAACTTCAGGGACTTGAGGGTGGCTGAGAGTGATGATCAGGAACTTGTTTTCATAACATACGTACAAAGACGCTTTGTAGCAGCTCAGGCAGCTGAGGAGACTGACTCTGAAGCCTCTGGGCAAGCCAGGGCCGCCAGGGGGCGCCAGTGCGCTGGTCACAGGACTGTGACCAAATACGTTGGACTGTAAATTACATTCCGGGACAGCTGGCAACGCCCAAGCTATACACCACGTAGTGCAAAATGGAGATCATTGATCGATTATTCACTTGCTTAAAAGTCACTGAGGCGGGCAATCATTGTCGAGAATGTGGAATGGTTAAATATCTTTGGCTCGAGCTGACTCATAGTACATCCTATGCGAAGGCACGGATCTCACACACGCATACGCGCGCGCTCACGCGCACACCCACACACGTCTATACACGCCTGGATGGGGCCGCGAATAACACAGATGCGAACACACATTCGTATATATATACATACACACACAAGAGGTATGGATGGAGCCATGAGTAACACACGCACGCACATACGTATGTCTTCAACTCAGCCTGTCGCGTAGCTCCAAATAAGAAATTGCATATGAAAAATTGTTATTGCATAAGATATAACACAACTGCTCAGTGCTTTGGCTCCAGCCCCAAATTCTGGCTCAAGCCGATCCAGGTTCAACTCATTGAACTCCCCATGAGTTATTCCAGGCAGCTCAGCTACGTAAGCACCGTTTGCAGTGCAACACAATTGTTCTCGCACTTGTGGAGGACGAACAGCCCTCCAGTGTAGCCTTTAAAACTTAGTCAAAAATAGTGGATTATTCGGCTTCTTTGAGCTCTATTTTAATTCAGTACACGAGAGCCCGAAATTCGTCTGCATTAGGATCACTCGGTCAGACACTCCGCTTTTCAGTATGTGTATAGTCAGGCGTCAGGAAAGAGAAATTTCATGAACGGATACATCATATTTGCCCAGTTTTTTAGTGCTTGTTTGACGGAGGAAGCATTTTTTTTCATCATATAGTGCAAAGTAGCAGCATTGTATAAAACGTTCTGTTCGGTTGTTTTCTGCTTCCGCACATGAATGCATGGCATTCACAATGAAGGCTATATAAGTTGGTCACAGGCTCGGTGTGGCTGCAACTAGGATTTGAAAAAGTTATAATTTTCGAGTATCAATTTTGACTTGAGTACAAACGTCAAGTGTCAGTTTCGATTGAGAGTTTTTTATGCGTGGTAGAATTACGATGAAATGTGCATTCACTTTGGCAGTCTATATCTAGTTACTATCTTACGTGTAGCAAAGCACAGTACAGGCTCGCAAGGAAAATGTTGCATAAAGCAGGATCCTCTGACATGCAGACTTACCACAGTGGCCTCATTGCAGATTATGAAACCAGAGCTGCCAAGTAAAGTTGATCGAGGAACATGCAAACTGAGAAATGGTTATCAAGCTGTTTGAGAACTCTTTTAGCCCAGCTTCGCCCATGTCTTTCTTGAAATATTAAGTTTCGTTTTGGGAGGGCCTCTTTTTTAAAGAAATAAAATGTTCAAAACGGGATCACTCGATTGCAACCCCTAGCTGCAACTCCAGCAGGATCAGACCGAGCTTGACACCACACCCAGGTCCATACGCACGCACGCGCGCACACGGTCTGGTTGGGTCACAATTGACACCCCGAAGTCTGGATAGAGCCAGCATTCAGGCCCCCTCCTTCCCCTAGGCTGCAATAGAAATCAATGTACACCCACATCAGGTAAGAGGGATGGATCTGCAACCTGAGGAAGCAGTTGGAGGAGGAGTCAGTGACTGCAGCCCAGATGAGGAAGCCCAAGCCTGAGATGAATTTTTCCCGGATGCAAAGGAGCAATCTTCAAGACGATTGATCTTCTTTCGTTGATGTTAGCGTCAAGCCAAATAAATCTTATCATTGTCCAACGCTGCTCCAGCAGTACATAAACTGAGCCTTGAGCAGAGAATACGTCCCTTGTCCGTCAGCTTCCTACCTATTTGTATTTCTGATTCTGCTCCAAGCAACGCTGTGCGGTGAGCAGATTCTGCCCAAGCCTCTGGAAGCATTGCCAAATAAGGAGATGTGAGGAAAAGGAGAGCATGTGTGTGTGCGCCATGAACTGAGAGGAGTAGGAGGGGGAAGGGAGAGAAAAGAGCGCCCAAAACGCTTCCACACCTGAGTGAAAGCACTGAAAAACATGCAATGCACACGCGTGAGTGTCCGTCTGCACGTCCCACGCGGGCCCGACCGATTTGGGGGGAGGGGGGGGGCGTGTGCGTGTCCATTATTGGAGAGGAGGAAAGCTGGGGAAAATTTTGGAACTTTTAAAGGGCAAAGAAACTTGAGGCGCGTATAAAAGGGTCTGGGCGCGAGTGCGCCACGCCTGCATTCGCGCTAGAAGATCTGAAAGCATCGCCAGGTAAGAAAGTGATCAAAAATAGATCATTGCTATTTTCTCACATGGACGAATTTTTACGACAGATTGTCTATTTTGCAATCATTTCGTTCGTACTAAGGAGGGACTTCACCACACTCCTTTTGAAAAAAGTAGAGACAAAAATGGAACTGTCACCAATATGTGGGACCAGCAGTTGCGCAATCAAAGTGACGATCGCAGCGTCTGGACCAAGACCAGGGTGACCGGGGCCATCAAAGTGATGGTCGGAGTCATCAGTGATTGGACGTTCTTCTTTAAACCTGCTTTGTACTAACGAAAATGAATGCGAAATGAATGACCCGGTACTTTGCATTTGGCAAGTGGCATTTTAAGACGTGTTCGTTAAAGGCCACTTTGGCAAATGCACATAGTGTTCTATTACATGCCTACTTTACTATCCCTTTTCTTAGGTATCCATCACTAGCTCAAAATGTGTGACGACGAAGTTGCTGCTCTGGTCGTTGACAACGGCTCCGGCATGTGCAAGGCCGGCTTCGCCGGGGACGATGCGCCAAGGGCCGTCTTTCCATCCATTGTTGGACGCCCAAGACATCAGGTGATTGACACCGATTGTTCTACTGTCCTTAAGTATGCACACATGTCCATGTATGTGAGATATAGCACATATGATTCCTAAAGTTTTGAGCATCATATCTGACCTTTCTAGGGAGTCATGGTGGGCATGGGTCAGAAAGATTCCTACGTCGGAGATGAGGCCCAGTCCAAGAGAGGTATCCTCACCTTGAAGTACCCCATCGAGCATGGCATCATCACCAATTGGGATGATATGGAAAAGATCTGGCACCACACTTTCTACAATGAGCTGCGTGTGGCACCTGAGGAACATCCCATCCTCTTGACAGAGGCGCCCCTGAACCCCAAGGCCAACAGGGAGAAGATGACCCAGATCATGTTTGAGACCTTCAACTCCCCAGCCATGTACGTGGCAATCCAAGCCGTCCTGTCCCTGTACGCATCGGGCAGGACCACTGGCATCGTCCTTGACTCTGGGGATGGTGTCTCTCACACTGTTCCCATCTATGAGGGTTATGCACTCCCCCACGCCATCCTCCGTCTGGACCTGGCTGGCCGTGACCTTACTGACTACTTGATGAAGATCCTCACTGAGAGGGGCTACTCCTTCACCACCACTGCCGAGAGGGAGATTGTCCGTGACATCAAGGAGAAGCTGTGCTATGTTGCTCTTGACTTTGAACAAGAAATGGCCACTGCCGCTGCCTCCACGTCTCTGGAGAAGAGCTATGAGCTCCCTGATGGTCAGGTCATCACCATTGGCAATGAGCGCTTCCGATGCCCTGAGGCCCTATTTCAGCCATCGTTCCTGGGCATGGAGTCATGCGGCATCCATGAGACAGTCTACAACTCCATCATGAAGTGCGATGTTGACATCCGTAAGGACCTCTATGCCAACACTGTCCTCTCTGGGGGCACCACCATGTATCCTGGCATTGCTGACCGCATGCAAAAAGAGATCACTGCCCTTGCTCCATCCACCATCAAGATCAAGATCATTGCTCCACCTGAGCGCAAGTACTCAGTTTGGATCGGAGGCTCTATTCTGGCTTCCCTCTCCACCTTCCAGCAGATGTGGATCTCCAAGCAGGAGTACGATGAATCTGGACCTGGCATCGTCCACAGGAAGTGCTTTTAAGGCAACTTGCTAGTCACCTTACGACATGTGTATCTACACCTCCCGTTGACTGTCTGAACCTTTTAATGCCATATAAAAGCTGTAACCGAATCACAATAAAACGTTATAACCAAACCGCCATCAATTGTTCGGGAAGTGTCCGATGGAATGAGCAGAATAGGGTGCGGCGTTTTTGGCGTATGCATTAGCTTCACCCTCTATTTTTGCAAGTAGGCAGTTATCCACACATTTGCAAGCTTAGGTTACGCTCCCACTGACAATTTTTGGGGATCTCCTGCATGCGGCAGCAGCACTGATGCTCGGTATGATCTATTGCTACACGCACATGTGCGCTGTGCGTGCACTGTTCATCGTCTCTCATCTTCTAGTTGCTCTATTCGACCACTTCTTCACTGCGCGGCTGCGGCCCCACCAGGATCTCCTCCTTTATCTCATGTTTGCCAAGTCCTTCCGCCTTCATCCTGGCCTTGGCCGAGGCCCTGGCGCTCTTGAGCGAGGCCGACGGCTGCCGCAACGGCCTCTTCTGCTCGGCCTCAGTGGTGGCGATGGTCGAGCCTGGCCTCGTTGTCTTGAGCGGCGCCGTCTGCGCCGACACTGTGAGCGAGTGGCCCAGCTCGCTGGCCAGCCTGGAGGCAGCCGACAGTACCTGAAGTTAAACAACAGGCTTGAACTGTGAGGCACTGTTAAGCTAGCATGCCCAGCATGTGGTTACTATTACACGTGTGAATATTATATGATAAGCTAATTCCATAATGCACAAAAGTGCGATTGCAGGATGAATTAACAGCTTAATTGTTAATCTACTCACATCCGGATCAGCATCTAATCCGGATGCTTTCCTGAGGTTATTCACCCTCTCCTCAAAACTGCTGAGCTTCGCCTGAGCCTCCTGCGTCATCCCCTGGTTGTGCAGCATGATGGCGTAGTTCAACGGGATCGCGGGGTCCTTGGTGTCCAGGGTCAAGGCCTGTTCGTAGGCAGTCGTGGCATTTTCGGGGTCTTCCAAGTGAGTCAGCGCAACTGCAATTTTATGACTTCTTAAGGGTGCGCTTCCACTGGCAAAAATGTGTCAATGTACTCTGCAAGTCTAAAATAGCACATGGAACCTCCAAACAGAAAAAGATTACTTGTTCAACCAAAACTTATTCTCACGACAAAATTTCACGGATTCTCTAGTGAACCTTGAACACTTTTTTCAAGAGGAATGAATAAAAAAAGTGTTCAAGGCCCATAAGAGGATCAGAGTTAAATTTGAGAGTGAGAATAACTGCTTATTCTTCGTCAAAAATGTTATTTTCTTTAGCAGATCATCTTTTTCCGTACTCCATTTTCAATACACAGTCATTCCTTAAAGTCAGAATATTAATTTTGGCCACACCAAGGAAGACTTGTCCATAGTAAGAATTAGTTAAAAATGACTTTGTATTTTTCAGGGAAGAAAAGTTCATCAGTGAAAGAAAAGGAATCCTGTGACTACTACGACGCAGACAATTCTGATATGACCTAGTCGGAAGACGTCATCAATGGCATGAGTACATACATGAGACATAAGGTGATCTTACTATTTCCCAACTAAACATTGTAAGCATTGTGCCTTTTTTTAACTGACGTTGCAGACAATAAGGCCTGCTTTTTTGTGCTGCTGCACATATAGGCTCATCTATCCACACGTGGGATACATATGTGTATATCTACCTGCCAGCAGCATGAACGTTTGCCCCCTCTGAGGCCTAAGATTCATGCTGGCCGAGAGGAAGTGGAAAGCTGACGCGAACTGCTGCATGGTGAGGTGAACCAGGCCTAGGTTGTAGAGAATCTTCCAGTCGAACGGCGCCAGGTAGTTGGCGCGCTTCATACAGCTCACGGCCGCCACGAATTTCTTCTTGCCGAAGAAGCACATCCCGATGTTGTTCCACAGTTGCGACGATTCCGACAACTCTCCGGAGGCAGCTACCTACATCAACGTCACACTCAGTGTCCAACCTGGAGATGATCCGCGACGTTCTCTAACCTTGTACTTGGCCAACGCGACTTCCAAGTCCCCGTGGGACTGCATCATCGATCCCGCGGCCAAGATGGCCCTGGCGTTGCCAGGATCGAAGGCGAGGGCCGTGCCGAACCGCTCGAAGGCCTGCGCGTGGGCGCCAGTCTGCATGTACAACAGGCCGAGCGTCAGGCACAGATCTGTGTTCTCGGGAGAGAAGCTGAAGAAGAAGAGAACTTTCCGATTAGTACTGTTCAGTCTTTCCGCACTGATCGTCAAACCCGCCCATGCAGAGAGTTGTAAATAACTTTGTAAAAGGACTTTCGACAGCTGAAAGCCAAATAACAGGGAACATCTAAGAAAGATCCTCAAAGATGAGCAGAAAGTTAGCGCAGGCCCTCGCTCAGGTTTCTAATAGAGTTGTGCTGATCACCTTTGTTATTTGCACTTTGTGGTGATTTTTGTTCTTGTACAGTGAGTGTCTATAATCAGTTCTTCTGCAATCATGTAACAATATTTCCTAATTTACTAGCGATGAAACTCAGCACGAAGGAATTTCGGTTGTAGGAGTCCAATGCATTCTGCCTGTTTGTTTGTTGATCTCTTCGTCTGTGCATCAACTTGCGCCGTGGAATTGCCCTTACGTGACTGCCAACTTGTAGACCTCGATGGCTCCCTGCAGATCTCCCTGCAGCAAGTGTATCTTGCCCAAGATCGCAAACGAGTGGTCGTTCTTGTGCAGGTCGATGGCCCTGAGCATCTCGTTCTGAGCCTCCTCGTACTCCTTCAAGTACATGTGGCAGACACCTGAAGGAAGACAAGCTGGTTGCTTTTTCCCTACGCGCACACAGCAAGATCAAGTTGTGTCGTATGACCTAAATTGTGGTAGATCTCCCAGTCGTGCTTCTCGCTCCTAGCCTCCGCCTGCCTGTAGGCCTCGATGGCCAGCTTGTGCCTGCCCAACAAGAAGCTGCAGAGAAAGAGCTTGAGCATTTTTCTCTTCTGGACACCCGTCAATCATAGCAATTCTCACAGCGATCTCGCCATCTGCTTGATGTGGTCGGCGCTGTTCGGGTTGAGGATGTTGCAGATCTGGAACATCTCGAGGGACTCCTGTATCTTCCCCTCGTGCCGGAGAATTGCGCCCTGGCAGCAAAAAAAAAACATTGTAAACCTTCTAAAAGAAAAGTTCTTCAGTGAATGGACGAAAATCTTGAGCTTAAATGAAGACAACTTTTTGCAAGTTGGCCAGCATTTCACTGCAGGGCAGGATTATAGGTACAAGTATTTTTGCAGTACAGAAGTACTACTGCGAGAGAAGAAAATGTAACTGTATATTGCAATCAGTACACCTCGCTTTCGAATATCACTTATAATATCATATAAGATCATTCCCGAAAGAAATTGGAAAATGTAATCAAGAAACAAGTCTTTAAGGTACCTGCTCAAAATCTAGTCCAATATTGTGAAACCTGTGTTGAATCTTGATCATCTTTGTCACATTTATGCACTTTTGGCGAACAAGTGTTTTCGAAAAGTACTGACAACACTTTCTGGAAGTACTTGTTTGTCAGACACTGATTTTGTACTGCGCTGCAGTACTTGAAAACTGTACCTTGATACCCTTTATTGAAGCCTTTTTGCCAGTCTGATCAGGTAGCTGCTCACCTGGATGTAATTAGCATATTCGCACATTCCTTTTGTCTCCTCCAGCTGCTGCCTGGCGATTTGCTTGCATACCTCGAACTCCCTGCGCACGTAGTGGGTGTGGATCAGCCAATTCCGCCGTTCCAACGTAGAAAGTTCAGGCGCTGAGAGAAGAATATTGGATGTTTGCTCCATTCTGGAGTCTACTTTATTTTTCACCTTTTTTAGGCTTCGACCTGTTCTTCAGGGCCGCGCTCGACGGCGGTTGGACGGCCGTCGTCTGCCCGTTGACGGCAGCCTCGGGGGCCTCCCCCGGGTTCATGCTCAGGTTGGTCTCGTCAGCCTGGTGGGGAGTCATTGAAACGCCCAAAGCATGCAGCACATAATCACTGTTCTCTCACCTCTGCCATGATGTCCTAATCTGCTGCAGGTACTTTTTCCTCTTCTTCGCCCCTGCAGGTATGATTGTCTGTTTCACCACCTACGACTTCAATGTCTTCCCCGGAAAAGAAAAAAAGCAAGGGAATCCCTTAGTGAAAGCCCTGTGGCCACACGTACAGAAAGGTAATCAGCCATTCCTCGAACTTTCCAACTCCCCCCCCCCCTTTGCAAGAACATTTCCAAACTATGAAAGTTCCTAGTCCGGCTCAATCCGCAGGTTGCAAATGGTCTACCTGCTTTCTCTCCTGCTTTCCAGTCGTTTCGAACACAGAAAAAATGAAGTTGTCTCTGGCTCGGTATCGCTGTATGCTCGGGGTCCAATATGCGTTTCTCCTCGCCGACTTGATGGTGAACACCTTCTGCGAGTACCTGAGGTTCGAGAGCGTCATCTTGCTCGTCACATTCATGTGAGTCCAGTTGTACAAGCTCGTGGTCAACGATCACCGGACAGTACATAGTATAGTGCATGTTCGATTTTCGCCGAAAAGGTTCCGTCAGTCAGTAGAAAAATCGAGAGTGGTGCAAAAACTGACAGTTACTCTTTTACTAAATTAGAATTCTATCCTCAACAGAATCTTGGCAAAAGTAGAGGTTTTTGCAGAAATTCATTTTTGAAAAAAATCGAATGTCCACTACACATACATACCATGTTTGTCCATAATTTTGCTATAACACCTTAAGCGATAACTATGTTCAGCCTGAGCTGAGATTTCGAGGGAGCTCAAGGAGAGGAACTGATGACAATTTGAGCAGCGTCATTGTGACCATCGACAAGTGCAACTTCGTCATGGACTCTGACATCCTCTGGGTTCTCGTATACGACCCCAGATTAGTCCCCTACTGAGAGGAGTGAGCAAAACAACTGTGCCAGTGAAATTTCACCAAATTTTATGCACTTTTAACCAGATAACATTCAAACTTGTTTAAAAAAAATGACATCAATCCTCATCACGCGGACTTTGAGGAATCCCTCGATGTGGCTGCCATTGACCTTGGACCCAAGGGCGCCGGATCGACTCGGGCGTGATGTCCTCAGCCTGTCAATGAGATGGTTGCGCCGGTCGGAACATGTGCTGGCCTTAAGCATTGACCAGATAGCGAAAGGTTGAGGTCGGTTTTTGGCCCAGAATCCCTCCGGACCAAGTCAATCAGCCCCTGTCACCGCAGCCTTGGAGACCTTGGAGTCGAGTCCTGGAGCCCATGATGCTCATGAAAACATCCTTGTTTTTGTCAAAAATATCGTTGAGCATCTCAAGTCAGTTCAAATTCTAAGATCGTTCTCACCCTTTTGTTTTTGCGCGTGCCAAGGTCGTCCAAGGTTTGAAAGGATTTTTGTTTACTCGGCGGGAAATTTAAAGAACTTCTTCATTTTGTGGCTCATGCCAGTATTTTGACATGAATGCCGAGAAAAGTTGTCATGAGCTAGGGCGCTAATTTTGGGTCACAGATCTTGACACAGTTGCACACGTCAAACTGAGGCATCTGGGTCAGGACTTCAATGTCAGTTCAGTTAAAGTTTAGCATTGTTTAAAGGTTTTTTGTGTTATGCCTTATTATAAGGTGACGGGAAAAATAAGTTGTGAGGTACTACTAAGCCATGAGCAAGAGACGTTGCACACGAGATTGGTCTTTATGAAGTTTCAGTACAAACCGGCAAAAAAACCCGTGACACATACAGTATGCTGTGCGGTTCGAACATACGTTAGATACTGATCACTACGTGGTGTTCCGTTGGAACAAATAAGGGTATACTAATTTCATCGATTTCAGAATCCAGGATGTTTGCCTGGTGTTCTCCCTCATCATCGTCTTCCTGTCCTTCTTCTCCACCTACGTCTTTCAAGTAAGAATGCAGCATCATTTTTGGGCTCACACGATTCAACGTTCATCCTCCATCTTTCCAGGCCGGAATGGTGGGAGTGCTGGTGCAGCAGTTCCGCACCGCCATCTGCGTCACCCTGACGTACATCGGCCTGTCCATTGGCTTCCACGTCTGGAGCCTCAACGTGAGGTGGGACGAGCCAGACTCCTACTGGTGGACCAACGGACTCCTGGCGCTGTTCACACTTCAACGATTCGGTACACACGCACACGCACGCACATACGCACGCACGCACGCGCATACGCACGCACGCACGCGCATACGCACGCACGCACGCACAAAGACAATGCAAATTTCGTGACGTCTTCAAGGTCTCTTCTTCATCTTTGCAGTCGCAGCTTTCTACTACTACTACTACAAGCGCACTGCCCTGACGATCGCCGACCCGAAATTCTACGAGGACATCACCTACTTCAAGACCTGACCGAAGCAGCCAACTCTTTTATAAAATTTCTACTTCTGTCACACCGCGGTCACTCGTGTGTGCGTACATATGTACTATGCAGACCATCCATGAGATGTTGCACCCGACGTTGTCCCCCGTCACCCAGGAGTGGTGCGACACCCTGGAGTCTACAAATACGGAGGACAAAAACTAAAAGCTATATCGAACGATGCTGACATTTTGATTACTTAATAAAATTCTATAGTATCTTATTGTCGACATTTATTTGCGTACATCCAATCAGGATATTGGAATCAGGAGGAAAAGCGACAGCAGAGAAGCCCAAATGGATTACTACATGGGAACACCTTTTTTTTTTTTGCAAATATCAGGGAAAACTGCAAAGATTTGCAGCAGACCCAACTGAAGACCTCCAGTGGAGAGTTCGCCAATTGGCTGTCTGACTTTTGATCAGAAAGATACGTTGCTCTTTCATCAGAGAATGGAGAAATTACAGCACTTTCTCATACAAAAGTCGCAAGGTTGGAAGACAAAGCGACCTATTTTGGCTTCTCTGCCGTCCTGATTTGTGATTTTCAAGAGCACAATGAGCTATGCGAAGAATCATATGAATGTCCTCTTTCAAATGAGACCAAAAGCACACTTGAAGGTGCTATAGTTCCTGAGATATATTAGTATTGACTTTAGGGACTCCCTGTATAATTATTATCTACAAAAAGCACCTTAAGCCAGAGTCAGCTACAGTATACCACTTACCGAGGGTGAGTTTTTGTGAGCATAAACGCGTCATATTCAGCCTTTGGGCTACAGTTTATCATGGTCAAGATGCTCACCCTGGTCAAGATTTCGTGTGAACCCTGATCCAATGTAATAGGGACAAGTGATGGAAAATTGAACACAACCTCCGCCACCGTCTTCGAGTCCAACCTCACGCAAGGCAGCAACTGGGACATCCCCTGGGTGCAACTTGAGAAATCAGGTGGCAACGGGCAGGTCCTTGATGCAGCTGTGGATGTTCTTAAAGTTGCTTCCCTGGGGCATTTGAGCCTTGGTAGTTTTTGACTGCTCAACAGACAAGATGGCTTTTTCAGATCAGGTCTGACTTCAGTCAAGGTTAGGGAAAGAAACTGTTTCGTTTCAGATGCTAACTCATGACTGTCACGGGGACGTGAGACACCAGGGGGATCTTGACGAAGCAGCGGAAGTTGCAAAAAACTGCATATAAAAGACCAATTTCTGGACTTTTCCCATTCCCCCATTGAGCATTCTATGCATACAGTAGTCACCAGTCAACGTAGCATCGGTTAATGTGGCCGGCCGCTGAAGACATAAGGATTCTCCGCTTATTAAGGCCCACCACATAAAGTACATACAGAGCTGATCCACAACGAAGAGCATCTCGATAACACTGATTGCATGTCTTAGGGGGTAACATGAGTGGTTGGAGCACGATATCGTTGCTAGGTTGAATTAATAGCGACTGGTTCGCGCATCAAATTGTCCTCAAGTTGACCTCTCTCTTCACCAAGATGTCAACTGCGCATCAGATTAAACGCTCATGCATCAGACTGACTGCTGGTGCGTCAGTTCAAGCAACAGGTTCGGCAGCTTCAGAAGACTTTGCCAATGTATCTACCGTATATCAACCAACGGGATCTTACTCAAGTTGTCCACATGATGCAAAGTATTTGTGAAGAATGTTTATTTATCACATCTATAACTGTTGAATGGTACCCTTGGCCAGCACTGTACGACAGGCCAGAGGAGCAATCAGTGTCCAGTTCCTTTTGAAGACTTTTTTAATTAATGTTTTTGAGACAATGAAACTCAGCCACAGTAATTTTTCCCTGCTGAAGGCTGACTTTATTATTGAGATTCATTCGTCAGAAGTGAATACTCTTTGAATATTTTTCGCTGAACATTCACATTCACTGTGAATCCGCACAAATTGTATTCATAACATCACCGGTCCAAAGCGATGCATGAGGCTGCAAAACTTGAACAGCCAATTTTTGTGCTGGGGTAAGTTTTGTGCTAATCCAGAACTACTGCACAGGGTGGAGCATGGTCGTCCCACAATTTCAGCCTTGACCGCGAACACACATAATACACACATTTCTGAGACACCCTGTCTGATGGCCTACGTTCTTGGGGACGGCATCGTCTTATATGGAGCAGAAATATAGGAATTCGGAATATTTTAACTAAGTCGATAAAAAACTGTTTTGCGAAGAATGGCAACTCCTTAAAAGGAGAAGAAAACCAATGAGGGCAGCTGCAAAGCCGAGGATGAAGAGGATGAGGTCGATGACGATGGCCAAGGGGATGAGAGACAAGGAGAAAGAGCAGAGTGAAGCGTTCGTTGCTTGGCACAAATGTGAATCATTCTCGCTCTGACGTTGCCTACCAGGTGTCGCCAAAGTCGTCCTTCTCTGACGTAGTTGTAATAAGGTCATTCTCGAACTGCAAGAGGACTCTGCTACACCCTGTAAAGTGTTTCTGGGCCTAGAAGAAAGGCCCTAATGCATGAATCCAGGTTGCTCTCGTCAGCAAGTCGTCTTCATGCAAGAAAAAGCTTAGACTTCCGCTGTTCCCTCATTCATCGAGTGCAACAGTTGAAAAATGTTCCTCTGGAAAGTCTTCTCGTCCTTCTTCTTCCTCGTGGAGTCCGCCAAAGTCCATAATGAGAAAAGTCGAGGAAAAGAGCATAATTTTGTTGTTCATCCTCCTACGACGGAAGATTCGAGGACCCGATTTGAATACGTCGAGGAAAAGGTCTTGTCTGACGCGCCCAAGGGCTTCCGCCGGCTCCAGACGGAGGGGGAGTCGAAGCGCCAAGACTCCTCGTCCGTCCACGACTTCGTCACAGTCGTGGCCGACCCCGCGGTCTTCGACTCGACCACGCTGAAGTGCCTGCTCTGCAAGAGTCTGGCCGAGGAGTTGAGACATCGCATTCGGGAGGAACTTGCCAAGTCTGAGGGAAAACTGACGTCAGGTAAGGGGAAAACAAACCAAGAGGAAAGGCACAACTTTTGAGCGAGGACAGTAGAGTCTCGATTTGACGAGTTGATGGCCGAGACGGTCATGGACTCTTTATACGAGCTGACCCGGATCAAGTCTGCTTCTTCCAGGACGCACTGGGCAGGTGTATTTAGCAGTCCGTGGCAAGATCATATAATATGATGACAACAAACAAAATGGACGAAAGTCAACAGATGCTTCAAAGCTGGAAGTCGAACAAGGACGATTAGGTGATGGCCGAGCTGACGAGGATGAAGATGGGGAAGATGAAGGACTGCGTGGTGAGGTTGACCGGGGCGCCTCGTGCTCCTCCAGTGACACTGGCTTCAGTGCAGGAAGTCTTTATGGAAGAGCAACTCTTCATTTGACAATATTAGATCGTCGCCGACGGAAAAAACTCTTAAATCGAGACTCTACTGTAACTTTCTGCTACTGCGGTGGCACAAAAAGTGCTGTCAGATGCAATTCACAGGCTCCCCACGTTCTCTCCTCGACGAGGTGAGCGAGAACCTTTGCTTGAGCTTTAAGGGGTTCATCCAGGCCTTGAACAAGACCAGCGGGGAGCCTCTGATCATCCGCATCCTGGAGCCAAGCGGCGGAGACAGAATAAATCAACTCATCACCGGCGGGGAGGTTGAACTTGCGCCGGACGAAGATCTGGACGCCAAGCTACAATTCTATGTAGGTTAAACGTTCCTTACGGTCTTCTTCCACCAGTCACACGCTTTCCTCCCAGTGTGAGGAAGTTCTGGAAGAGCACGAGGAAGACTTCTACGACCTATTTGGACGCGGGTCCGTCCCGGACGTTGCGAACGACCTCTGCTACAAGAAGAAATCCTCCCTGTGCCAGGTCTCCTCGCCCAAGGAGGAGTTGTGATTCATGAGGCTGAACAAAGTAAAGTTTTTGTTTCCCTCGTCAGAGTACCTTTATTTTTCCAAAAAAAGAAAAACCAGAATGAATGCACGACATCTGACTAGAGAGAGATCAGAAAAAAAGAGAGTTTTTTTGGGGGTTTTTTTTCGTGGGGGAAAAAAAAGAAGAGGCGGCTAATTTTTCAACATGAACATTTTTCACCGACTATGTTCTTCGCACTGATAGAGGAAAGAGGATAGGAGTTCTCGCTGTCCCAAATTTAGTCGACCCTGTAGGCGACGGCGTGGCCGGGGTTCAGCTGGATCTTGGTCAGGACGGCCTCACGGGTGGCGGGGGCGGAGGCAACGGTGGCAGCGGGGGCGGCGGCGTAGGCCAGGGGAGCGGCGGCAGCGTAGGTGGCGGGGGCGTAGGGGAGGTTGTAGGGGAGGCCGTAGGGGAGGGTGGCGTAGCCAGCGGCGTATCCGGCAGTGTAGGGGAGAGCGGCATAGCCGGCGGAGTAGCCAGCGGCATAGGGCAGGGTAGCGTAGGGGAGGATGGGCTCAGCCTCACGCTTCTCGCGGCTGGCGGCCTCATCGAAAGCAGCCTGGAACTCGGCCTTGGCGGCGGCAACCTCAGCGGTGTCCTGGACGGGCTCGGGGGCGACGCCAGTGTAGACTGGAGCGACTGGGAGCTCAAGGGCAGGGACCTCGGGCACGGCAGGGGCGACGGGGAGGTTGGTGGCCTTGACGCGGAAGCCCAGGGCATCGGCGATGTAGTCCACACGCTGGGGGATGCCGTTGGCATCAACGTAGCTGTAGGAGCCAGTCACACCACCGTAGACGTTGCCGACCTCCTGCTTGGCAGAGTTGATGTTGGAGTAGCCGTAGTTGATGTTGCCGAATTCGTCCTGAGCCTGGAACTGGCTGGAGGGAGCAACCAGAGGAGCCGGGATGACCGGGGCGGCAGCCAGGGGAGCCGCGACGGCGGGGGCGGCCGGAGCAGCATAGGGAGCAAGTCCGTAGGGCAGTCCAGCGAGGGGGAGGCCAGCGTAGGGCAGATTAGCATAGGGAGCGAGCAGGCCAGCCTGGCAGGCGGCTACGACGGCGGAGAAGACGATCTGGAACAAGTCAAGGAGAGCAGATCAGTTGTGGAACTCACTCAAGCCTCACTAATCCTTCATCTTGGTCATCTTACCAGCACGTTCATGTTGATTTGCGTTCAGGTGCGAAGCTAAACGGTGATTGCGGGACTTTGACGAAGGGCGCCAATTTATAGGTGGGACGCGCTCGTGTGCGTGCGTGTTGCGCTCACGCGCACGCATGCACGCGTAGTCGCACACGCACGCACGCACGCGCGGCAAAACCAAAGCAACACCCAAAACTGAAGGGGGGGGGACGGAATTTTAGGGCGCGGGTGAAAGCCCCGTCGGTGTCCTTGCCCCGGGTCTGCCCCAACCGCCAAAAAATGAGGGGCTTCAAGTGCAGACGATGAAAAATGTGCGAAAAAAAGGGTTGTCCCGCGGCTGCGGCTGCGGCCGGATGAAGGGGGAGGGAAGGAGGGATGCATGAATAACTTACAGAACATTTCTGGCTGGGATCAGTCTGAAAGCTGCAAAAGATGCCAGAGGACGTTTGTTTTTCACTCTTCAAACCCCCAGAATGTCAGCGTGAAGCTTTGGCGTAGTCAGTTGCTTGATCAGCGAAGTTCCGGGCCCACCGCGCATCCTGTTCGATCTTAGGCCTCGCATGCAAGGGTTAAGTTTTCGCGGAAACCATAACAGTCAGCAAAAAAGAAAGAAGTACAAAAAGCTCTGTTTTTTGTGCCTCACATCATTTGCCCAACAATTACCTTGATGTACTTTTTTTGTTTGCTCTTGTTGCCTCGTTGAATATAATAAGATCATGCACATCCTGGTTACCTCGTCTAGTTTTTGTGTGAGCTCCCTCCTGGTATGCACAGGCCCACTACATACGGTGTCATCGACATCATGCAGGTGCGCCCATTAAACCTTCAGAGGATTTTGTTCTTGGGGAGGGAGGAGGAGGAGGATCTCGACGCGCTCTATTTCTCCTCCGGCACGCACACACACACGCACGACTACGGGGCGGCGCACGCGCACACCATCGACCTTGGGGTGTGGGCGCACCTTCAGACGTGGATGATGCCACACCTTGTTGTTGTCCTCCTGCCTCACGCTGCTGCCGCCGCTACTGGCGCCGCTGCCGCTGAAGCGGCGTGCACAGCATTCCCCGTCCCTCCCAGCCCTGTTGCTCTACATAATCGGGTATCTCAGGCATGACCAAAAGATTACTATATAGTAAGCCTTCCCTTGAAAAAAAATATTACCACTGTCTTAATCAAGTCGAGCCCCCCTTCAAATACGCTATTGTTTTGTACCTCAATTGAATGATTTTTAATCTCAAAGGAAAGTTACTAGAAGGATGACGATGAACTTTTGGTCTGTGTAAAGAAGTCTCTGAATGCAAAAAGCCCTCAGACTGAGTGCTTTTTTTGGGAGGGGGGGGATGACGCCAAAAAGCATTGGGAGAGGGGAATCTGCATATCTCGGAATCCCCCTGAGGAATCCGCAGGCAAAGTAGATATTGACCTTTGTCTTTGGAACCACGTGAAGGATTTCCACGCCCGGCGAGCGGAGTTAACGTTGAGGGATGACAATAGATAAATTGGCAGTCTAGACGGGCTCGTACAGGGTGTGTCAGCTACGCAAATCTGCGGACGGACTCTTTGCTGACCTTGGCCTCGGACGAAAGCCAGTGGAATTATGGAGTGATGGGAATTATAGAGAAGGCCTTTAAGTTGTTTTCTTAGAATATACGTGGAGTGACGACAGCCAACCAATGTCTCTGGAGCGCTTAAGACCCACTCATGTCATTCAATCTTCCATAACTCTTGAGAGGTTCGACGTGCAGAAATGGTTCGCACATCTGTGGAAAGCTTAGACTCTCCTCTGAAGTCAAACTTTTATTTGCTTTTGCTCCAGGACCACCCATTTCTCAGAAGACAAAAGTCACAAACTGACATTTCCCCACTAAAAGCCCGGGTCATCTTTGGCTGGAAGGTCACTGCTGATGCGTCAGCGCCCAAAGCTTCGTCTCGCTCAGATGTGGCCACCATGACTTTCACACCAAGTCTTACTGTGAAGGCGTTTGGACCACGCTCATTCACTGCCCAATTGGTCCTACCAATCATTTGCTCAAGACAAAGTTGGGCGCCAATGATCAATTTTTGATGCCCACTCCTGAGTCAACTTTTTTCAGGCCCACGCGTAACTTTTGTCTGCACAAGTGGTTCTCGGCCCTGGAGGGATTTGTCCGACTCTCCACCCAAAACAGAACCATTGCAGGAGGACCCAGAGTGAAGTGCTTCAGGAGTCATTTGAATAATTAAACTCTTTGTGGCAACAAATATTGGGGCCCTGAATAAGCTTGATCTCGGTAAAGGCCATTTAAGCCTGCAGAAGAGAAAAAATGGAGTAGGAAAGCCCCAGGCAAATGCACATAAGTCCTTGGAACAACGGCATAAGCATACCTATGTCAATAATTTATCATGGGCCCCTTTTAGTACAGCTCCCATGTGGTAGACGGTTTTTCCTGGTCGTTTCGTACTTTAAGCGGGGTCCTCTGTGTGCACTTTTGATCCAGAACCACTCACTTTTTCACAATGCTGACATTTCCGAAGGGTGGAATCTTAAGCCCCCCCCCCCTACAACCCTGTATGGGTCTAATCGATCGAGACTTCAGGATGTGGCTACTTCAGTATCGATGTGACACCCTGTAAGACACGTTTCAGAAGCGAAGTCCAGCTATGAATGACGAAATAACGAGTTGAAAGATGTCTCACTCACGATGTTGGACGAATAATAATGAGTTGTCCGAACATTTTTCTCTGACGATGAAACCGCACACAAAAAATGTTCGTTAAACAATCGAATTGGAAGGTTATTTATGGTGGGCGCGTCCACACGGAGAGCATTTTTTCCATCTGGCGGATCTTAAGGGTGCACCAAAATGTGCCTGTTCAACCTCTGCTTAAGCCACTTGAACAGAAGCAAGGAAAAAAAAACACGACACACAATAACCGTTGGAAGAGAAGACTTTGCTTTAATGATGACCTTTCCTACTGCACGCGGCGTGGGTAAAAAGATCCTCCTTCATGGTTAAGTAAGTATGCGGGCTTCAGGGTGTGCGCAGCTGTCACTGACTCCTCGCTCGGCAGCAGCGCAGATTTGCGTCACTCAGTCAGGCCCATTAAGTCATTTAGATGCCTTTCTTATTGGATAATGAATGCTCAGCGCCCGCCTGGCGATACATAATAACAAATGTGATGCGCCCACCGGGGGGGGGGGGGGGCAACCCGATGGAATTAAACCCCCCCCCCCCCGGGCGGGGGGACCCCCAGGGGGGCCCCCAACCCCCC
>JAAUXU010052909.1_pt1 | contig 29874 bp, 27 predicted proteins | sample 7278151 | NCBI WGS metagenome assembly JAAUXU01 (sample SAMN14350113, study PRJNA611818) | marine sediment metagenome | isolation source: surface marine sediment (1.8m) | place: French Polynesia: Moorea | collected 2018-08
CTAGCTTGCATTTCTGTACATTCTCTCTCTTAACTCTCTCACCTGCTCAGCTCATAGTACAGTAGACAATGATCACTCTCAATCTGACCTTCTCCGAGTTCATTTCATACCTTATGAATTAGCCTCAGCCTCGGTACATTACAGCTGTAATTTTGGGTGCCTTTTTAGTCTCTTCTAGAGACTTCTGGTCTGTTCCATTTAGACGCAAACGTAACCACAGTGTTCGCTTTTTAATACAAATAATGTGCACCTAAGCAAGACTTAGGGAATTGGTATTGACAAAGAGTGTGTAGTGTGTGAATAGGCCCATAATATTCCACCATGCTCGATATTCCGAGCCGAAAAGCGGGCCCCAGACATTTTTTTATAACACCTCGAAAAGTTTCGAGCATGATAAAGAGTCGAGTAAAAAATGTCGAGTCGAGACGTACCTCGAATACCGAGCCCGGCTCGATCAGACATCTATTTTGCTCAAACTGACGTCCCTTTTGGCAGCATCGACTGACCTCGGATGAGGATGAACAGCCTCGCCTACCTGGGTCTGTCAGACACGAGCTCGTTGAAACAGAAACATCCCAACTATCACATTGACGTCGATTGAGAAAAGAGAAGCCTAAAGAACGCATGAGTCACCCCGTAGAAGCCAAAGAGAAAGCAGAGGTGCTCCGCTTTTTTCTTCTCCCACCCTCTACGGTCCTGCGTGCGCCAAAGAAATGAGTAGAAGCCGGATTTTTTTCGCCGCCTCATACGACTTTCGTCGAATGAGGCAGATTTTCACGAGAACATTTCACACATGATCTCGCGTATACGCAAAACCGGAAGCTGCTGCCCCCTTTCCGCAGCTTGGAAGCTGCCGCTACAGGTGCCAGCTGTCGATGCCCCCCTCGTCCGTGTGGTTGACCTTGCCAGGGTTGTCCACCCTCCTCCAGAAATGGGCATCCAGCTACTTGAGGCCCGAAAACAAGCGATTCTTCTTAAGCAACTTCTTTTCTTCTTCTTTGCTGGGTGGATCACACACGATACAAAAAATTGGAGGCCTCCCACACACACACACACACACACGTGTGTGTAAGAGACGATCAAGTGGGCGTCCAAGTAAAATGGGTTTGAGGCAACGCTTTTGTACCTACTCAGACCTCATTTAGAGAACAACTCGCGCGCGTAGCCCAAGGAGGGACTTGACTAGAAGACCTGTGGCTTGACGCAGTCACTACAGGATGGCCACAGGCCTCAAATGCGTTGCATCACAAATGTTGACGTACAATTTTACATCTTGGTCAGGGTTGCCACGTCAGTTTGAGCGTCAACTGTGTTCAGATTCTGCGTAAAAGACTCTGTCAGTGTTGTTGTGGAGAAGTGCATAAAGGCAGTGTTACATATGTATGCAAAGAAGAATGTGGTCTCAGAAGAGTGCAACGATTTATTGCAGCCTACCTAAACTGACCAATTCCAAATCCATCTTTGTTACAGTTGCTCTTGTCTTGATTCTTTCTCAGGGAAAAGAACTCTGACAACATGAAATAAAATATAAAGCTCTTGTATCGCTTTTAATTTTTATGCTACTTTTTTAGGCGTGAGCAGCTACCAAGAGTGGACATCTTTTAAACACACAGCATTGTACTTGGAGATCAAGATGACGAACTGGGGGACCGAGAGGAACGAGGTGTCTGCACTCATTGACGCACAGCGATCAACGAGTGACATCTGTGAGATCGTTGAGTGCCAAGGCCATGTTGGCCGCTAAAGGCGGGCTCTTTGCGGTATGAGTGCTCAGGACTTCAATAAATCGTCTTGACAATAATTATTCAGTACATAAGCCTCATCATTGTTCAGAGGCATCAGCTAGGACGCTATTCATGGGATGAATAAGTGTTCATGTTTTGCTATATGTCTCAGGGGCTACTATTAAAAGAATGGAGGAAAAAACTGATTAGTTGCACTTGGTACATTTGTCAGTCTCCTCAAAGAGCTACACAGTGATTGACTGACAGTTTGCTCTCCAACTGCTATTTTTTGTCCTAAAGAAGAAAGGCAGCGTCCAGCAGTCTTATGTGTCCTTCAAGGTCTCATTTAGAAGATGTTAAACACTTTTCTTTAGCGGAAATGAGTCAAATTCTGAGTTCACTTTGAGCACGACGTTTATTTGATTGTCCAGTTTTACACCAGTTCAGTATTAAGCACAGTTTGTCCAACGTTTTCGCACTAACTCTTGCCCCAAGAAGAACTTTGACCGTTCTTGGGCCTCCCTCGACAAGCGCCGCGGGCAAAAATGCAAGGCATTTGGCCCACAGGACGGTCGGAGGCCGCGCAGGAGTCACCGTACGCACATTTCTTCAGTTGCTCACGGTGCCGTCAGAGGAGTGGTTGTGCATGCTGCATTTGTCGTACGTAGAGGGGGTGCTGATCACGCATCCAGCCTACCTGCAACACTTTTGACAAGAAGAAGAAGAGGAAGAAGAAGTAACTAAAATAAATAACACTAAAGGTGAGAGAGACAGAGAGGGAGGAGTGTGCAGACGACGTCCTTGACGAGACGGTCAATGAGTCATCCGTCGACGACCTTGCGCTGTTTGACCACTCTTTGCAGGATGTCGGGGTCGATGGGCTTGGTCATGATGAACTGGGCGGCCGAGTTGATCAGGCACAAGAAGCGCAGGAAGAGGAGGAACGACCCCGGTAAGGAGACGGACACAAAGTTGGGTGCCCCCTTCCAAAATAAAAGGTTGGGTGCCCCTAAAAGGGTTGAGTGCCCCCCCCCCCTTCCAGCAAAAATGTGTGACACTGTTGTAGCTTCTTGCGCGTCCTGTCCGACGGAGCGATCTCGCGCCGAGGCGCTGTCGGAGGAGGTGGCGCGTCTGAGGACGGAGGCGGCGCAGGCGGCGCAGGCGGCGCTGGACAAGGAGGCAGAGCTCAGGTGGAACAAAAATGTCCCTTCCCTGTTGTACGTAGAGGAATTGCTGCTTTCCGAAATAGATGCGAGGCCGAGAGGTTGAGGACGGCTGAGGCCGACCTTCGCCTGGAGCTGGAGGAGGTGAGGAAGACGACCGTCAAGATACAGAAGGACAAGGACATGGTGGAGGAGGTAAGGTGTCGTGTCCTAAGTGTGGCCTTCATGCAAGCCTCTGCATGACATGTAAAAAGTGTAAACAAGGCTTGTTTTCACTTTGAACCATCTACTGTAACATGCAATAACTTGTCGACTCTTCATCTAAGCTCTCAGCGTTCAAATGCAAGACTGTCATCAACAAAATAAGGACTTTTGTTACTTGGCGGAGTCTTCATCACTTGTCCGCCCCGGAGAGATTTCCAACCCAGCAGACTTTTGAAGTATTCAGGGAGACTTTGTGATTGCTGGGATGCTTTTGAAGCAGCATTGGATTGTGCAGTGAGGACATACCAAGTGTCGAGGACGATTGACTCAGTAGCTGACATATTTGAGTCCAGCATGGATATGACTTGGCTTGCATTGACTTGTGTGAGTAGTAGGAACGTAGCAGTCAATACCAACATCAACTTGGCTTGGATTGAGTTGGCTTTTGACACAAACTCACCATCTGAAGTCGAGTCCAGTAATCCTAGACCGATTGATTTTATGCTTTACTTACAAAATTATTTGGACGACAGTGGCTCATCTGTTTGAATAACTTTTCTCATTCTGAACAGTTCCTTTCCCAGAAGGAGATTGAGTGGGCTCAGAAGGTCGAAAGTCTGGAGCGAAACCTGCACAACGCGATCCAGAACAACTACGAGGCCAACAGCGTAGCCGAGATGTCCAGGACGCAGCTGGAGCAAGTAAGCACTCGCATTGACGGCTTGACTTACGTCTAGCACAACTAGAGAAACGCCACGAACCAGACTAAGGCGAACGAGATGTTCCCGCGGGATCGTCGTTTCCTACGATCCCCACTGCACGTCCACCCGCTATTTATTAACTTTAGAAGGCTTCATGTGTGTGCATACGTATATGTGTTTTCACAATATGTGGTAACGTAAGACTCAGGCATCATATTGACTCTTCTTCCTACTCCTCAGCTGTCAGTGATGTCCATATCTAACGAACTTTCATTAACATACCTGCATTTTTATACTGAGAGGTAATTGCACCAGCTGAGGTTTATTGATGCCACCTGAAACTCTTAAAGGGTTAAAGTTAAAGAGGTTACAGCCTTGGTCGAAAGGTCAATGAGGGCTCTTGTGAAAGTTGGTGGCAGCAAAAGTGTTTCGTGACTGTTTATCTTCATCTTAGAGTGCTTGTGCAACACTTCTAGTTTGAATGTTGCGAGTCCTATCAATGTTATCACAGTGTTCTTTTTGTGTTGCGCTTACGTGTGTGTTTGTGCACGTAGGAATTGTGCAGCCTCTCCGCTGTGCTCGACATGCGGTCGTCCGAGATCTCCGAGCTGAGGAACGCTAACCACGAGCTGCACATGAGGCTTGAGAAGCAGTTCTGGACAGAGAACGAACTGGGCAAGGCCAGGCAGAGGTTGGAGGAGATGAACCTCGTGCTGCAGAACAAAATGGTCGCAGAGAAGTGAGTGAAAAGAACATAAAATAATAAAACAACGCGGATAATGGATGCTCGGAAAAATCCTTGCAGGGAGTTGATCGACATGACCGAGGGCCTGACCAACGACTTGGCCAACGCCAGGAATGAGATCATCGCGCTCAGGAGGGACTTGGAGAACAGGCAGTACCTCAGGAGGGCCAACCAGAGCCAGGTTTGACGATGGAAACTCATGAGGATAGAGTTCTGTAGTTTAGGTGGAGATTAGTGGCAATTTAGGTGACAAAAATACCACTCTAGGTTCCTCACTCCTCATTTCAAACACAGTTCCTTAAAATTCCTCAAGACTCAGGTTCATGTTGCACTTTTTTCGGATTTTTTATTCGTATCGCCAAATTTTTCATTCCCAAAAAGAACATTTCAGGTTTTCACCCAAAATTCCAAAGTCCCCAGTGGAGGCAGAAAAAGTTTTAGTTGGTTCACCAAAAACTTGGGCCTCTTGTAAGAGGACACAAAGTGTGACATACAGCAAACTATAGACAAACTTGCCAGATGTTGTAGCAATGAACATTTCTTTATTTTTGCTTCATACTGCACTCTGCTTCTGGAGACCAGACTTCTTGCTGAATCACATGTTATTCTGCCCTCGCTTGGAGGTGGAGGAGAAGGTGTGGCACAGTTTGTCCCACTCCGGCCACTTCCCCAAGGAGGTGTCGCGCCAACCACGCTACTCATTATAAATACAACAACAGTGGAATTCAAATTTTGGATAATCGTTGGTCCCAAAGCAGAATCCAGGCCGAAAGTGGAAGACCAAGCCCATATAAAGGCCAGTTCAGCACTGCACTATGAACAGACACAAAGGCCACATGGAAATTGCTCACCTCGATTCGGTCCAATGACCATTAAGGATCTCGGCAATGTTGAATCCAAAAATATCAAAAATCGCGTAGAAAAGTGGCGAAAGGCACAAAACTGGGGAGGAAATTTGAAAGGGAAAAACGTGACAGAATCAAATTTTCCCCCACGTCGACTTTCCCCAGACCGAGTGATTTTGCTACCATGAAACAAAGTTTACGTTGGAAACAACGAGATTCTACTGTGTGTTTTGCATACTGAAGTCGTATCATTTTTAGATAAATTCTCTAAGCGAGACTGAGAATTCGAGCTCCGACTCACCCAGCCTGGACCTGAAGCATCGCAATCATCACCAAAAGGCAAGGTATAGAAGCTGCTAAAAAAAATCAATGAAATAAACATGCAGCCGATTTTTTTTAAAAAAACACACACACACCTGACTTTCGATTAATTTCATCCTTTTACCTTCCAGCTCTGGTGGTAGCAACTTGGATCCCTCGCTAGTGCTCGATGTGGTCGAGAGGCCTGAGTCGGTGGCCTGGATCTTGCACATCCCAGATTCGCCAAAATTGCAAGCCGCAAAATAGCAGCAATAAAGAGAGATTTTCTGCTGACTCAATCGCTCTAAAGGTCGTGTTTACACTGGTAGAAACATGGAAACGAAGGGTGGGGTCAGGATGCTTCTGTGCACTTCTGGTTTTTTTTTTGCAACCGGATCCTTCGTGCCATGATGAAGCTGTTTAAGTCAGACTTTGCAACGGGAGTTGTCGTTGTGCACTTTCTGACAGTTTTTTGTGCAATCCTTTTGAGCCATGCCAAATGTGGAGCTTCTTTTCAAAGCAAACATTTGCGCATTCAAAGAAGCTTCTTCAACTTTTTTTCATATAGCGGCCTCCAGTTGTACCTTCTAATAATTGGAATGTTTTAAAACCAATCTTGGTCTTTCAACAGCGCTGGTTGCAGTAAGAGAAGGCATCCACTGATTTAACGCGTGTAACACACAAGATGGGGGTAAAAAGAGCACATTTCTGGCCCCATCTAAAGGTTATAAAGTCTGTTGAATTCTGCCTTCTTTCGTTGTGCCATCTGAACAGGCCCTGGACCTGTTGGTGCTATGACTATGACCTAAATGCATGACTATCGAATATTAGAACTTTCTGAAGATTGAAGATTTCAAACTCTAAAATCTACGACTATAAGCTGATTTAGACTAGACCCAAAAGAATCCCGGTAAGCAGAGTCCACTGTAGTAACTTTTATTGACTGTGGACAATTTCGAAAGCTCCTCCGGTCTTCCTTGATCTTGTCGAGGCTCCGTGGCGGACAGATACTCAGAATTGTCTCTAGTGTTAAGTATGTCCTTGCGAACAGGGTCCGGAGGAGAAACTGCAAGCGCCAACTCGGGGTTGCCGGTGACCTTGGACACCTTTACGCAGGCATGGACGTTGTCCTGGTCGGCGTTCCTGCTGTTTTTCCCAATCAGCTTGAACAGTCGGATAAGAACGAGTGATCCAGGTTGAAGCCACCCCCCACCCCGCCAGATTCTCGATTGATCGTTTAAAAACTGAATAGCCCTTTACCATTACACAGGGTGAATCAATTGCCCCCAGGAAGAAAGTGTACGACTACAGGGTGTGTCAGCAATTCCCATCCATCACTTTTCTTGCCTCCCTGTGTAACAAGACTCGAAAGATGGAGGGTGTGTCTGCCATCAGTACAGGGTGGACAAAGAAGATCTGCAACTCATTTCGAAGGAAAAAAACAGCATCCTTAGTCTACCCTGTACAGTGTGAACAACCTTTGTTGCAAGCAGCAATTTCACAAGTCTTTCTCCCCCATGCCAAGTTTCTATAAAAGTCAGTTCGGCTTCATGGAACTTGATCCTTTCATCATCTATATAAAAAGACAATGATTGTCCGTCTATCTGTCTTGCCGCAGACATGACCACAGGTATCTTCAGAAGCTCTTCACCCTCATGAACAATTTCTGCTTTGGGTTCAAGAGGGCATTGAGGACTGCAGCCTATGTAAAATTCAGTGACCTCTGAGGTCACTGAGGCCTCAAAATAACCTCAATTTGTGGCATGTCATGGACTGCTGAAGGGCGAGCAAGAATCAGTGCGAGAATCAGGTTAAGAACAATAGGTTAAGAACCAGAGCAGCAATGCCCAGTCTGAATGATGGCCAGAGTTAGGGCTGGGTCAAGCCGGTTATTGTCCAGCTAAAGTCAAGTTTGAGTTACCAGTCTCAAGTTGAGTCAACATTGTCGGTCAAAAGCAAATGCATCAGGTCAGGGTATCGGACTGGGTCAAAACAGCTCAAAAACTCAACTGAAAGTTTCGAGCTGAGTTGCATTGAGCCACAAATCTCTCAGACATCGAGTCAGTGATGAGGACAGAACACTCGGCAAGCAACAAGGACAGAATAGGCGTAATTTCCTTCATTTCTGCCCCTGGGGGCGGACGAGCCAGCTGGTTTGGAATAAGTCTTTAAATGTTCAGCTCAAGCTTTAAAGCTTCAAGAAATGGAGTCAAACTTTAAAGCCCTACAGCAAAGTATATTTCTCATCTCTCTGAACCCTTTGAGCAGCAAAGTTTTTAATTTTTTAAGCAGAAAGCACAGAAAGAAGTCACTTTTTTTCAGTGTCCTTTTTTTTTCTTTTTGTTCGTCACGGCTTCTTGATCTTGCTCGCGATCCACCTGGCGGTGGTGCTGACCTTGTGGTAGATCCCCGGCTGCTTCTCCACGGCGCACCCGAATCCGGCCGAGGTGATCCCGATGAGCGTCCAGCGGCCGTCGAAGTTGATGACGAGTGGGCCACCGGAGTCTCCGAGGCAAGCGTCCCGGCGCCCCTCGCGGTGTCCGGCGCAGAACATCTCGTCGTGCAACTGCACTGAAATCGCCTTCTCCTTGTGCCAAACGCGACACTTGCGGTTGTTGATGATGGGGACCAAGACCTAAAGAGGGAAAACACATAACATATACGTTCTACACTCACATATTCTGTTGGTATACATATCTACTACTAGTTCACAAGGGTACTTTTTTTGGATAATGATATGGGACAGAGTTCTTGACCTTTGGCCAAAAAATTCATTCTACAGGTCTGTTTACTGTGGGCAATTTTGGGGTGAGAGGCTTTTGTGGTAATTGTTAGTGAACACAAGCAATCTTTGGGCAGTCGTGGACGTCACCTGTGCCAAAATTTCAGTTTCCTACCAAATTTGGCACGTGCTAACTGACCGTTTACAGTTACATACAACTCCAAAGGTCATATCCTTATCAAGACATATCTTGGCTCTCCATGTGTCTGTCAGAATCTTATAGTCGTGCATCTGAGCATCCAGTTTAAAAAAAATTACGTGAAAAAGTATAAGTGTTCGTCACATTTTTTTTCTTAAAAAGTATGTGGGGTTTTTTTTTGTTTTCAAACAAGGCCCCCTGTTATGGACTGAAAACAAGTCTCCTAAATGTGGTTTGTAGGTGAGTCAGAAATTGATTTTCCTTTTCTTCTTCTTCCTCACCTTGTTCAACAGGTTGGTGCCGGTCTTTCCGAACGAGTTGTCCGTCTTGCCCCAGCCCGCCACCACCCCGACCTTGCCCTCCAGCGGGTACTCCCTGGTCGGCAGGCAGATGGGGATGATATTTTCTCGGTAGTAGACGGGTCTGTCGAGCCGCAGGAGGGCCACGTCAAACCTGTCGGGCTGGGTCAGCATGTACCTGAAGTCAGGGTGCAGGGTGATGCGCGACACGGTGAACGACTCCGAGTCGAGGGGCTCGGAGACCTGGAGATGAGAGAAGAAGAGGAGATGTGAAATGCAACTCGGTGAAATCTCCTGCGCTTTTACAGGGTGAGTCAGGGGAAAAAAAGAGACACAACAGTGCACACTGGGGCAGCTGAGAGGTCTGTTTGCTCTGGTGGAACTTGATGATGGATGACGGTCACGCCCTGTGTCAGATCAACCAACACTGCCCAGTCAGCACTGAAAACCTGACGTTAAGTGTGTTTTTAAACGCATTTGTCACACTCTATAAGTCAGACGCAGATTTACACGTTACGTAGATCGAATGGGAAATGATGCCTGATGACTGAGCCTCGACAGTTAAGGTAATAACCATAAAATCAGTGTTTAGAGAGACAGATACATGGTTAAACAACGCAGGAGTAGTTTAATTACTTAAAGGAATTTCTAGAAAAAACTTTGGAGTTCCGCTAGCGAAACCTAAAGAAAAACTAAGAGCCTACAGACACGCTTAAACAAAGCTCGAAGATTTGGTTAAAAAGCCCCTGAAGATATGCTTGAAAAAGCCTCAAATGCCTGGGTTGGGGCCAGGAATTTGACTCGGAAAATTGAGACGTCACGAAAGAATTGCAGCAAGGAATGAAATTTTGAAGAAAGTTTGAAAATATCTGGAAATGAAGACGCTCGAGAAAAATGCAACCAGCCAAAAAATGCACTCAAAATGTCCACCTGCAGGTCCGAGTTGGACTGATCCCTGATGCCTATGTTATTGGGACTTTTCTGTGGGATCCCAATTCGTTCAGCGTCGGTGATCGCTGAGGCGTTCAATGACGAAGACTTGGAGAACAGTCATGAAGCCACAACTGTTACGCTTCAAGCCAAACTGGAGCACTTGCGGTGTTTTCGATTAATGCTCAGGGGTGAATATGACGTTTACAGACTGTTCTTACATCTGCTGTACTTGTTGACGTCGATTCCTTGTCTGGAATTTGCTACTTTGCATTCCATCTCCGGGGACTCTTTTTTTTCCTGAGTTCGTTAGTACACTTATACTAAATATTTAAGCTTCGTATCAATGTATGGTTACTGTCTGAACACATTGAAGCAATTTATTTTCCCGCTGTTGACTGAGGTGACTTTGACCTGTCCGAGGCCTTGTAGTTGCCGAGGGCGGAGGCCCGAGGACAGCAGAAGGTCGAAAACTTCAGTCAAAACAAGGAGAATATTGTGCACATCAAGGCCAGACAAATTGTAATTAGACGTGAAATTGTTGTTTCCCATCAGCCCCAAATTACCACTGAGAGTTATTAGTGCATGTACAGTCCTACAGGACGAACCACTGAAAAAAGTTATGGTAGAGAAGTCAAAAATATCAAAAATATCCAAGTTAATGCCAGTTTTTTTTTTGCCTCATGCAAACTCGTCGTTTGCTACAGGTGGGTTCACGTGAAATTGTACATTCAGACCAAGAATCTGTACTGACATAAGACCGAAAGTAACAAACAGTTATAACGATTGATGGTTAAAGCTTTTAACTATCGATGGCGACCCGTGAAGTCATCCAAAGGCCCCTCAAAATTTTACCTGGCCTTGTGGACCGAAAAACACACTGCAATTTGTTGTGGAACGCCCAGTATTGTGTTACTTTGTTAAATAAAAAAGCTCTTTATTGGTCGCTGCATCACTTTATTGGCCGACAATTTTCTCACTGTGCAGAACCAGCAACAATTTCATCCACGAGTTCTTCTCCAAGCACATTTTGGACCCTGTTGGGTGTCTTCATGAGGAAATTACTTTACAGGCGGCACAATTTGACAGTGAAATGCTGAAAGGAGTCCTTGGTGCGGCCAATAAAGTCATTCTTTATAGGAATGTAGTTATTACTCTTGCCACTTATCTGCCTCAGGCTGAAGATATGAGACTGCTTTATGGTCGCCAAGTCACAAAAACGAACTGTACTTTCCGAAAATTGCATAGTGATTTCAGCTGGTGAGACCAAAAAAGTTGAACATAAAGGAACGATTTCTCATAAAGTATTATACGTGGGTTGTTCGGGAAAATTGCAGACTGACCCCACGGTTCATTTCTTACTAAGGTGGCAGCAAACGTTGTGTGATCAAATTTGAAATATTCCATTTCATATTATGATTTATTCATAATTCGTTGTGTCAGCCCCTGTCGAAGTTCCTGAAGTTGCCACAAGGACACTCAACCTAACAAAGATGACGCTCGTGGCCGTGCCAGATCTTCAAGCACAACTTGGTAAAGATCTTCGAGATCTTCAAGCACAACTTGGTGGGTAGGGAGCAGAACAATCCAGAGCTTAAAACAGTTGTAAAGGGGTTCCTGCAGGAGCTCACCATCGGTGGCACGAGCGCCCACTCAAGTATATTCGAGTTGAAATTATGCTAAAAAATGTTAATTACATCCACCCTCTACCTAATTGTGATAAAAAGTAATTGACACACTCCACAATTTCCCCCATATTTTCAGTTTTCTACTCCTTATCCCAGTTCTTCCAGTGTCCTGCCCTAAAGGCCCTGTTTAGCTTGCACCGCGCTAACTGTTTTTGACCGGGAGAAATTTTAAATTTCATGTTAAATTATGAGTTTTCCGGCCGTGAGGACCACGTTATTTTTCTCGCTTTGACTGAGGTTTCGACCTTCTGTTGGCCTCGGGCCTCCTCCCTGGCCCAGAAGGCCTCGGACAGGTCAAAGTCACCTCAGGCAGCGCTCGGAAAATGTGCTACAACACGATCAGGCCCATTCTGGATTTAATCTCAAATCTCTCTATACTCTGTGCATGATCGACATCGATTCTCTGTATTGTAGCCGTTCATTCTATGTAGCTATTCGGTGTTTTGTCTGTAGTCTTTATCGGGTACCTTGTCATTCATGCTAGTGTAGCCAATAGAAATCGGACGAGTTCCAAAAATTTCACCTCAATGTATGCACAGATTGACTTTGAGGCCCAAAACCGCCTTAGACGACCCAAAAAGGGCTGAGAACATGACTCATCCGGCCTTTTCTTTCATTTCCAGCATGAAAAACTCATCAGGAGTCGTTTGTATTGAGCAAAACACGAAATTTCAGCTTTTGCAGCAGGTCGTGGTTGGAATTCTCTGTAGCGTCACTTCTACACTATCTATGGAGTCATTACTTCCTCCAGTTCTTGGTTGTCATGCTTTTGTTACCAGGTTTCGAAGGGATCATCTGTTAGATAATTGCATAATTAAGCGAGAAGCATGCACAATTAGGCGTGGAGACGTCATTACAAAAGAGTACATTTAGGAATGGGATGTTGGAAAGTTGCACGATCAAGCGGGGATATTTGTGCCCATTTCTATAGTCGCTCATACCTTTATGGAGGTATGTTTTTATCACAATCTCCGGTATAAACCCTCCAGGGGAGGGGGCGAAGTTGCTCTATACTGCTGGGCCTCCACCTGAGGCCACTGCTGCACTGCCCAATATCCAATGCTTTGTTTTATGTAGTAAGAAGAAGCATTGGCAACATTGTTGTTCTGCAGAAAGGAGTGATTTCAACGACAAGTTGGAGTACGAGGGGATCAGCGACGTCAGCGAGGGAGAGGGCTTAGACGGACAAGTATAACAACGCGTTCAACTTCAGCCAGGTCAAAAACAAGGAGCAGGAGCATTACATAAGGTCGAGTGTGCAGCAACAGTTGATGGACATTCTTATGAGCGTCAAAAATTGGACGGTCTGGCTCATTACTGAAATACATACAGACACACATAAGTTTGAACCATACATGTACGTTGCGGTTATGTGTGTGTGATATCCTACACGTTACATGTACATGATGTTTTTGTGCGCCATGCGAACATGGTACATCATGCTTCACTGCCACCACCAGGCTGCTCCTCTTGGCACAGTGTGAGTCTCGAAAAAAGACGTCCAACGAGTAGACGAGCAGGGTCAAGTGGGTCACCGTCGCAGGCATTAGGGAGGGCAAGACCAGCAACAACGTGCAGGTGGGGCAGGTAAGTGTGTAGGGCGCAAACATATTTTATTCACTCACACTGTGCAGCGTGAAATCTCCAATCCAGGACATTTTTTAAGCCATTCGCTCCTGTTAACAAACATTTTTTGCATGGAGTTATTGATTTGTTTCCTCATTAACTTTATTTATAAAAAAATGTGGCTGTATTTCTCGGACAGCATGGAGCAGGACAAGTTGTGCACGACCTCTAAAGTGTTCCCCCTCCCAGTGCTGATTTCAAGGCTTCAGCTTCTCAGTCTGAATACAAGCTTCATAAATGTCCTCTTAGATCAAGGTCAATAAGTCCCCCCATCCCCCCCCCTTGCCTCCCCCACCAACTGACACCTCGTGGGGTCCGTAAGTAGTTCCATACATGCCAGACGAGGGTGGGGGCGGTGAAGTAACCCCCTTTTCGAACAGCAATGACTTGATTTCACCCCTTTTTTTAAACAAAAAGGACGGCACGATGACTGATCTGGAGTTTTATGCATTAGAGAGGCAAATATTTCTGCTCTACTGCACAGCAGCAGCTGCAGCAGCAGCTCATGCAGGGCACATGAAAAAAAAATCAACTTTCACTCAGGACGACGTTAGTAACTATGACAAAAGCTATTTTTTTAAAAAAGTAAATAAAAGTTTTCGGCAACTTTTACCTTCTCGGTGTCCTTTGTGTCGTATTCTCCCAGGTGGATGGTGATCTGGCTGAGCTTGGCCTGGTGCACGCAGTGCGCGGCCGTGGCCACGTACCAGTGGTTGAGCAGGACGCCGCCGCACTGGTAGCTGGAGATGCGGATGTGGACCTGAAGTTTTGAAGAGAAAACCCAACCTCAACAAACAAACATGATGGGAAGCGGAGAGAAATTTCTTCTTCCCCTCCCCTCCCTCCCTCTGTTCAGTAACGATTGCCCAGATTCCTCCACATTTGTGACAGCATCCAGGGCATTGAGAGGAGGACCGATTGCGTCATCATTGCCCAAGAAAAAACGGTTTAACTCATTGGACTCCTTGTGCTACCGGGTGTGCGACGTAAAATTCGAGGGGGGGTCTTTCCCTCTGGGGCCACAGGTGTCTCGTGCACATGCGTCCGCCGGTACAGGGTGAGCCGCAAGAATGAGTTCCCTTCTTGGAGACTCACACGGTGCAAAGAAACTTGGTTTTTTGTTGGGGGGAGAAATTTCGTCGATTCTATTAATTCTATCTTTGAACTATCTCACACAAACAATTCCTACTCGTTAGAAGGAAATTTTTCTCATTCTTCCGTCGAGTTTGGCTAAAGGAACGTTTAGGTTATGGATGTGGCCCCCAAAACCGCTGACTGAGTAAAGAAGCTGAGCAAAAATGGCGGAGTTAACAATACTTAACTCTGCAATACACTTACAATTGACAGCTTACGCATGAAGAAAGATCGGTTCGAGATAAAAGGTTCGTTTGCACCCAAGTTAGACTGTCTGGGTATCACTGACTATTGTCAGATTGAGAGCATCCAGAAAAGGTCGTACGTGCAGTACAAAAGTCGTCTCGGGACGTCTTTATGGCGGACCGGAGTGTCAACATTTTTGTTGTGGCTCACACGACACCGTAGGAATCGACGAGGAGAAGTCAACAGTTTGTCCACATGGTGTCAAAGCCCCACCCCAACCCGACTTGCCTGCCAGGGGAGTTCCGCGAACTTGGCCCTCTCGCCGCCGATGATCCTCTTGCTGAAGGCGCTCTGTCTGGTGAGGCCGCAGTCCGGGTCGTTCTGCTCCAGCACGTCCTCCATCAGCGCTCCCACCACCGCCACGCCGGCGACGCCGCCCGTGGCGCCCCCGCCGATGCCCGGCGCGAGGTTGAGCAGTGGCGCCGCCGAGCCCAGGGCCCTGGGTGTGTCGTGATGGTGATCCTCGTCCTCAGCCTGTGAGCAAGACAGAGAGAGAGAGAGAGATTGGAGAGGGTGAGTATGAATGAATAATGTAAATATAGAAGAAAAGGTTACAAAACTCGGGGAAGGGCGAAAGTTCGAAATTAGCGACTTGGAAATCGATTCATTGCAGATTCATCATAGATGTTCAAGGCGCGATTTCGAAACCTGCCATTTACGACCTCTCAAAAGAAGCTTCTCAAGTAGGAGAATCTTTTTGAAGAAAAAAGCCCAAGTCTTTGCATGAGGTGAAATCCTTCATTGCGACATCGATGAGTGTTTGGTCTAGTAAAATCCTCTTCTGCAGCTCTGATGTTATCTCAAGGCACGATCGATCAAAAGAAAGAAAGAGAGTGGAAAAAGAGGCATTTCTTGCTCTCCTCCACAATCTCTGGACCTTGACATCGTTTTGCAGGTGCCAGAAGACCGAAAAGTGATGCCAAACCTGCTTTTAGTGGCAATTTCTGTGTGTGCCCACGTGACACTCGATCCAGAAGGTCAATTACAGATGTCACGGACCTTGACTAAGTGGCTGGCGGCTGGAACGTCCGTGAAATGACTCCGTTCTGACAGGATTCGCCAAAAGAAAGAAAGATGTCGTCATTTTTTACAGACGTACAGGGTGATTCACATAGCGCACTAATAGCGTTCAGTCACAGTTATGCGTTCCTCCCTGAAAGCGACACTTGATACTTTCAAAGTGCGTTTCGTTGAAATAGAAGGCTCTTCAAGTGTTTGAGTAGAGGTTTGCGTAGTTGTTCCTTTAAAGGTGCTCTCACACACTCGATAGGTGTAAAGAAATGGATGTTTTTTAAGTTGAGGGCTTCCAATACAGGTCACTCAAGGCTGTTTTGGTGTCCCATCAGAATGATGCATACAGTTCTTTTCTAAGAAAAGGACATGTAGGACATGTCTTATGCAGCTGGACAGCCTCAGAGTGCCAGATCTGGCATTGCTGAGCACCGCAGCTGTGGCTCTGCACATGTTTTGCAAGGCAAACTTTATGCCGGTGTCGGCCATGTCGTCCTCCGCGAAGTTGAACGAGTGACCTTGCGGTGCGAGGCTCTGACCATCAAACTGTTAACCCCAATGAATCGCACACAGTTCAGTGCAATTACACTTGTCTATTTCTTAAGGACATCGCACCTTGTACAGCCACTTTTGCTTGTTTATTGCTTAAATAAATCGCACCCTTTTCAGTGTACCTATGTCTTTTTATGACCTAGACAAATAGTACCCTGTACTAGGAGATATTTTTCTCTGGGGAAACAAGACATGCATAAACAAATTCACAGATTGCTGTTTTCTTTTTCGAGTTTACCAGCCACTTTTTAAGAAAAACAACCTGGGGAAACTACAATTTATCCTGCTTCCATGAAGTTGCAGGCATTTTTCTTTGCCTCGTACAGGGTGCAACAAAATGGAAGTATCAAGGCAGATCGAGCTTTTCAAAAGGATCGAGCTTATTTGCTGAGGGCTCAAGTCGACGTGCTCTAGCTCCAGTTACACTACATACAACTGTGGAGCTTCTTGACCACTGTTGGCAATGCTTGCTACAGCTACCATGAGGAGAAGATGTGTGCAGGTTCCACCGCTGATCGAGTCACTAACGGCCTAATGCTGCATATGAATATCGAGCAATGTGTGCTACTGGATCCCCTTGGCATTTTTGGACTCGAATCCAATTCAAACCGAATCTTTCTCGAGCCGAAGATTCAGGAGTTGCCAAACGAGACCTGAGTGAAGTTCAGGTCAGGCCAGGACAGCGTTGACACGTTCTGTCCGTCTCTCAACGTGTTTCGACACTTGCCTTAGCAACTGTGGCCCCTTCAGAGATGTTTCTCTGCCAAATCTGCCCAAAGTCTCTGCTGCCCCTGTACCCGCCTGCCTCCTTTATGACCTTGGTGAGAAAATGAAAGTATTTACGTGATCATGGCATCGAATATCCATCATGACTTCAGATCTGCGTCCTTTGATGAATCCTTACAACTGTGACTGACTCCCAACCTTAAATGAACTGAGCAAAGATTTGGAGTCATGTCAAAGTCAGGCAGGGGTTGCCAGAATCCCCACGTCCCAACATGTTGTTCCTGCCTCCTGAGAGTCGGGGTTGCCAAAATGGTCGGTCTTACTTGAGGTGCCACAACCGAATCCCAGGTGGTGCCTCTCATTTACTGCGTCAATGCCCCACAAAGTCAGGATTGCCAAAGCGTTGGAGCCTTTTGGGTGCCTGACACGACGATTTATCGGCGTGGAAGGCAAAAATGTAGAGAGAAAAAAAGAACCCCGAAGCCCTCGTGCGTGGTTGAGCTGGGCAATCCATCAATACTGATACACTCTGTACAGTGCAGTGCCTATAACCCCTGCCGTCCTGCCAGAGCCACCTGAAAAGTGCAGTCAAGTCTGGATTTAGTCTTCCTACTTTCTTCTTGCCCACATTCAGACAGGCCCTGGTGAGGTCAAATCGAGTCTCCACTGTCCGTTCACCGATCATGGTGAAGCAATTGCTCTGTCTTAAGTGGATGGCCCTGTACTACTCATTCTCCCACGCGTCTTTCTCAAGTATGCATGACCTTCCAAGGGCCTTAAAAGTTGGGCAATAGCGAGAGACAGAGAAAGAGAAATTTGCCAAATCAATGCAAATTTCGCCTGCTGAAAAGCCAAGAAGAAGAAGAAGAAGAAGAAGAAAAACCCGTTGGATGCAAACTTGACCAATCTTTTTATTGTTCCACTTTAAAAAGCTATCATTTTTTTTACCTTGGATGCACAGAAAACTGGTTTCTCTCCTCTCTTTTTCCACGCATATGAACAGGGTGAAATCTCAAAGTGCAAGTTTGTGTTTGGGTGTCTCATTTAGCTTTCACAAGAGACCGGTTTTTCTTTCCTTCCTTCCTTCTTTCTTTCCTTCTTTCTTTCCTCCTTCCAAGTGGTCAGAGAGGAAAATAAATAAAGGCCCCTCGAGGACTTAAACAATTTCTCCTGCTTGAAGCAGACAAGAAGCGATTGCACTTTTCATTGTGCGGCCAAATTAACGCAAGCAGTGGGCAAAAAAGATGGACGCTCAAAGGCGAGACTCAGAGCTGGACTAATAACAGGGATGTAAAAATGATAAAGGGTTGTAATGCGGATAAACGAATGCAATGCTAATAAAGAGCCTTTTGCAGAATCTCACCCGAGGACCCATAAACAATCTGATGCTCACAAAGGACTCGTAACAGGGTGGGAAGAAAGTTGCATTCAAACCGTTCAGGGTGCACAGAGTGAATTGGAATGGCCTCCACTTGTAATGACCACTGCCATAAATATCTGGTCGCCAATTTTCAAAAGAATCCATTAACTAGTGCGATTATAATAGCCAGTAACAATTTGGTCTGGAACTTTCTTTCTGCCCTGCGAATAAATGCAATCAAGGACAGGGGGACTCATAAAAATTGGTCACTGATTGTCATGCAAAATAGAGAAACATATGGCTTATAAAACAATGTCGTGCCAACGAGTCAATGTAGGACTGTTGAAAGAATGAAGGATGAAAACAAGAGGAATGTAAGACTAAACAAGGAATGTGAGACTAAAAAAGGAATGCAGGACTAATATAGGAATGCAAGACTAATGAAGGAAATGCCGTGCTGATGTCAGGGAGTCCACACAAGCAGCATTGGGACTCATCTTTTCTCCTCCAGGTTTCACTTTTGCTCCACACCCAAGCATTTCAAAGGTTAGGCAATTCACACAACATCTTCAGTAGGGAAACCAAATAAAGAGGTCACGTTCTTAGGGTTTGGCTTGTTCAGCGCAGCTTTTTGCTCGGCGCTGCAACCAAACAACATTGGCAGGTGAGGAAACCTCCCTACTGGCGCGCTACCGGGTGTCGCGCCAGGGTGAGGACACTTCCAGCAGCGCCGGGGAGTGCCCCCAGTGCCTTACGGGACACCCGGTGCCGCTGGCTGCTCTCGGCATTCTTTTTAGTCCGCACTGCGAATAGGCTGCATTTTTGGTTATGAAATCCTGCGTCTCCCTGACAAATGGCATCTTTTTTTTCTGCTCTCACGATCTCCTCTTGTGCGCACGCCTTAGTAATCATCTCAAAGGAAAATTGCTGGGTAAAAAAGATGCTGAGGAGGAGGAGAAGGCGAGATTGAGAAACTGTATTAGTGCAGCGCGAAAAGGATCTGGCGGTACTTTGAATATAATGGACGCTTAATGAGGCTCTAATAACGTCATCAGACGGAGCTAATTGAGGCGTGGGAGAAAAGAAAAGGAGGAAATAGAAAAGGGAGGTTCGGAAAATTGCCGCCTCTTGCGCTAATTGGCCTTAAAAATGTGAGAATTTTGCCTCTGCTCGTGGGACACACTGTAAGTGGCAAAAAAGAGGAAGTCAGACAGTGGTTGGCAGCCACCCGGTGGCGGAAAAGTGGGCAAAAGCGGGTGCCCCGGGCTCTGGTGCTGAGTCACCCGGTGGCCCAGCCGGTGGCCCAGCCATGGGCTCACCCTGTAGCAGAGAGGGACTGCTCCTCCGTGGCCCTGAAGGAGCAAGGCAGTGACGCAACATTGCTCCACATCTCACCCCGTAGCAGAGAACTACGAGATTGCCTTTGACCTCACCCTGTAGCACAAAACTACTGCATAGCGTGACACAGCCCCAGATCTCACCCTGTAGTGGAAAACTGCTGCGGAGTAGAAGATTGCGTTTAATCTCGGCCCGCAGCCACCGCAAGGCCTGACGTGTCCTTGATGCCATTGGGCATATTACACTGGCTAACGACTCCCCTCACGGAAGGATGAAACCCTTGCCTTGAGCATTTCTTCTCTCTCTCCACGAACTGCGCGATCCAGACACGAGAGAGACATTGTTCCAAAGGCCTGAGGCCTGCGGGCCCTCACACGGCTTGACAGAACATTATTTACTCAAGAGACTGAACATTTTTTATTTCGTTAACAGGGCGAGCCCAAAAAGTTGGCTTTCAACGCCCAACTCAAGGTCAGAATTGACCTTATCGAGCTGGTCCGGACGGTAGCAAAGCTCTTGGCACGGTGGCATTCACCAGGGCCTGACATTCAGGCCCAGGCTGGGGTGAAATGGACAGAAAACCCACCTCCAGCACGCGTTGTTCGCGGGCATATAACGTATGAGTGAGAATATGTTACTACACCTGCTGTTCAAGCACGTGCACACCTAATGCAAGGTACAATACGAATGGTAACACCATCGGACTGTGAGTGTGGCTAAGGCTGGATCTGTACTGGCTCTGGCTCACTCACCTTGTGCACGCAGCAGGAGTAGAGGATGGAGTCACAGCCGGGCTGCGGGGTCCCCCCGGACAACCAACAGGCGGGTGTGAACGTGCACGAGAACTGGCGGTCGTCGGCCGACAGACAGAACGGGGAGACGCCGAGCAGGGAGCGCATCAGGCCAGGATTCTCGCTGGGGTCGGCGTAACTCCGGGCTCGCTGCTGGCGTGGCGCAAAGAGGCGTGCGCCGCGGAGATGCTGACGCGTAGAAGAAGAGGTCAAGAGGTCTGCGCCACTCCCGGCGCCGCCGCCGCCACCACCGCCGCCGCCTGCTACTCCAAGAGCGACTCCACCGTGGCGTAGGCGGCGTTGACGGCGTCTCCGACGATGGCGCTGGCGCCAGTGTCTGTTACGCCGCCGCCTGTTGCTACTGCTGCTGCTGCTGGCGTCGAGGTGGTTGCTGCTAAATGGCGGCGTCAGGTTCTCGGCGTACTGCTTAAAGGGCGTGCTCAGGTAGACGGCGTTGTTGTCCTCCTCTGGATGTGCTTTCGGGCGGCCGTGGATGTCGGCGCTCACTTGGAAGACGACCGGCAGCGACCCCGACGACAGCAAGATGGCATCGTTGTTCACCGGAGACAACACGTTATCACGCCGGGGCAAGTGCAGCGCCGGCAGCACCGGTAGCGCCACCACCTCGGGAGCCGCGGCCGCGGCCGCCGCCGCCGCGTGGTTGGCGTTGCCGCTACCGTTCAGCACGAAGTCCCGGCCGCTCTCTTCGGAGAGTAGGACATTGGGAGGCCGCAACAGCCCCGCCGGCTGTCCCGGCTTCTGGGCTGGTTGTTGCACCGGCTGCTGCACCGGCCGTTGCGCCGGCTGCTGCGCCAGCAGCGGCGCATTAGTTACGCCAACGACTGGCGGCAGAATGTAATAATCCCTCCTCGTCTGTTCGATGGGAAGCACTGAATGAATCATAAAAAGTAGAAGCGAAAACGTCAAACCTCCCATGGGGAGGACGCAAACTGCAGCCAGGACGCTGCTCCTATTTCACCATCTTCTTCATTGACATTTCCCAAGTTTTCGAGTGGCTGCAAGCAAAAAAGAGACAGGAAAAGATCATTAGACTTCCCGAGAAACTAGGGAAAGAGAAAAAAAAGGGGGCATCCAAATTTCGCACAGTTTCTCCTCTGTCCCCAATTTTTCTGGATGTTTCTTGTGGGGGGAAAGTGTAAAAGTGTGTGAGATCTTTTAAAGCAATTTTTCTAGTCTTTTTTGCCCTCGAGGCTCAACTGAGATTCAGAAGAGAAATCTCTCGCAAAATACACTTGTTTTGTAAGCGTGTTTGCTCCTTCCCCGTAAAAAAGGGAAGAAAAAGAAAAAAAAAATTGCGGGGAATTGCATTTTCTGCTAGGGTAACTTGGGTTGATAAACACGCGTGCAGAAGAGGTGAGGAGGAGGAGGAGGACGAAGAAGAAGAAGAAGAAGAAGAAGAAGAAGAAGAAGAGGAGGTCGGAGGAGAAGGAGGCGAAGAGGGGGAGGGAAAGTGAAATCGGGGATCTCTATATACCCATATCTCTCTCGGATCTCTCTGACTTCCTCCAATTTTCTCTCCCTCTCCTTTTCTCCCAATCCACTATTATTGGGCGCGTGCAGCTATGATATACGGACTCACACACGCGCACACGCGTGTGCACGCACGAGCACGCACGGGCCTTGACACTCTCCTTCTTCTCCTTTGTGACTTAACGGTTCAGGGCATCGTTTATGAAAATGGCATTGAAAAATATCCTTTTCTTTCTCGTTTCGTCCATCACTTGGTTATTTTTATTTTCACTCAGTTTCCCACATTTTCTCAGCGGACAACGCCAAAAAAAAAAAGGAATGAAGGGCATAACTGTGGAGTCACGTTCAACAGTTCAGGAAGGAAGAAATGAAACGACCCAGAATGTTTTTATGTGAAAACTCGGGCTAAGAAAATAGTGATCTATGTTCAGTGGTGATTTCAATGCAGTTTGCTCTGACCTTAGTAAGTTTGTCCTGTCCTCAGCCGCTTGCTCTGTCTCTCTCTCGCTCGGTGTGTGAGTGTGTCTGTCTCTACAGATCTGGCCAGGTGGATCGATGGACAACTTGTTCACTCAGCACTGGGACGACGACACGAGATTTTCATCTTGCCGGAAACTCTTGAGTACTTTTCGTTACTTTTTTAACACTGGAGATCTTGCCTATTCATCTTCTCGCTGATTTCTTAGTGTACACAGGCAGTTCTGGCATACGCGCTTTTACGCAGGGTGTGGGCGCGCGCCTCCAGCGCCTCCACCGACGCCGTCGACGCCGCCGCCGCCGACCGTGTACGCATTCAGGCAGTCCCAGTCGTCTCCCTCCGTCCCCCCCCCTCCCTTTTTTCCCTTTCACTCTTCTCCCCTGCCTATGTGTGTGTTGTCCTTAGCGGAACGCAAAGATTACGCTCTACAGTGTGAGCGGCGAAGAGCGCAGACCGGCGATCCAACTGCAGGCACTTGTGCATCATACGTTACTCTTCCTTTTTTTTGCCTTAAAACTCTCGACTGTACATACACGAAATGGAGGGAGGTGGGGAAAAAAGAGAGGAAAAGTGAGTCCGACGTCATCTGGCGGTGTTGCTGTCCTGTTAACGTGTATAACGGAACTGATAGTAATATTTTATACTTTTTCAGACCCTTGGCCGTGTAGTAGAAAGTAGTCCACGAGTCCAAGACTCATACTGTAACTGTGTGCACAAAGAAACCTGAGTACAGGGTGAGTCGTGAAGGATAGGGATGGCAATGACAATTTCTCACCTCGCCGCCAACAAAGATTAAGGGGAGTCTTTGTCAACAGACCTAGCAGAATGGTGATTTCTTTGGTCCACATGACTGTCTTGTTGACAGAGTCCTTCTGGAAACACAATGAGGGCCGTCCATGGTGGGGGGATGTCTTTGACTCACAGAGGAGACCATGGACAAGTAATGCATGCAGTAGTGGGTCATGGACTACAAACTCTCTCTATGCATGTGGCAACCCTGACTTGTTTGTTATGGCAGCTGACGACGAGTAAAATTCGACTAGCTCAAGTGTTCCTGCAGCGACCTTTGGCCTTTTCAAGAGGCCGCGGCAGGAGGGAGAAGGTCTCCACGATGTTGCTTCGGCCGCTCATATCGCGGTCGCTTTCCTCCACTTCCTCCACGAAGGCCGAGTTTCCAATTTTAAGGCTCGTTTACATTAGTCACTGAATAATGAAATGATCCCGCTCCACCAGCTGGAGGTGTAGGACGTGTCTGTTTGATTCAACTTTGCTGTAAACTAGTCATGAACAAGTCTTACTCATTGGAAACTGTCGTGTCCAAAGACTGTGCGGTTGGGATGCGGATCTGGTTTTTGGGGCGACACCCCGACGGCCCCGGCACAGCTGGTCGCGGGCGGCAAGTTGGTAAATGGTCCTTGCCAGGGAACTGACGTCACTTCTCCTTCAAGCCGTTGCTATAACCCCTCCAGGACTACCTGATATTCGACTACCTGAGCGAGGTGACCATGTCCCTGTTGACCGCCGCCCATCAGAAGAGACCGGACCTCGGGTACGCGCCGGACTTTGTAGCGGCTGGTGTGGGTCCCCACCTCAACGAAATCAAGCGACAAGGTTTGCGACCCCATTTGCTTGGCCTCATTATAGCTATTAGCTATAATGCCTATATATAAAAATATAATATATCTATATAACTATAAGCCTTCGTGTCTTCTCTTTCTTCAGGCATTCGCGTCGTGGCCAACGCCGGTGGCATCAACACCAAGGCCTGCGCAGCCGCCCTCCGAGAGGCCTGCTCAAAAGCCGGTGTTGATCTCAAAATCGCCGAGGTCCACGGGGACAACCTCATGCCAAGGAAGAAGCAACTCTTAGAGTCAAAATCTGTCCGGGAGATGACCACTGGTCAGCCGCTGCCACAGTCCGTGCACTCCATGACTGCCTACTTCGGAGCCGGACCGGTAGGACCATGCATAAACACTGTACGAGATGCACACGCGAATTGGCAGTCGTCATCTTAACCAACCAGGTGATTCGAGCCCTCGATCTTGGCGCCGACATTGTAGTCACGGGGAGGACAGCCGACAGTTCCCTCGCCCTCGCCCCCTTCGTACATGAGTTTGGGTAAGCTCGCTGGAGTATTGCAAAAGCTCGTCCACCGCTCAGCATCCTTTGTGACCCTCCAGTTGGCGTCGAGATAGCTGGGACTTGTTGGCTGCTGGGAGCCTCGCTGGTCATCTGGTGGAATGTGGAGGGCAGGCAACCGGAGGACTATTCACTGACTGGATGGACGTGGAGGACTATGACAGGTACATATACAGCATGTCTCGTTGATATTGTGTGCCCAACTCAGTAATGTTTCTTGTAGCTTGGGCTTTCCCGTGGTGGAGATGTCTCCCGACGGCACGATGGTGATCTCCAAGCCAGAGGGCACTGGCGGACTCCTCAACAGGTTTACGGTGGCTGAACAAATGTTGTACGAGGTAGGAGATCCAGCGAACTACGTTCTGCCGGATGTCGTGTGCGACTTTTCGCGAGTTTGCGTTGACCAGACCAAAGGAGGAGTCCGGGTTAGTGGAGCTAGAGGCAAGCCCGCGACAGACTCGTATAAGGTGAGATCAAAAACAACAAGGCTTGGATGGAGGTGCATCAACGAGCTCACACTTGTTCCCGCAGGTGTGCGCCACTTACTTAGACGGGTTTAAAGGCACCGGCGTCGCGGTGGTGGCAGGCGGCGACGCCGCCGGCAAGGCCAGAAAGACCGCTGAAGCAATTATGAAGAGATCATCTACGTTGCTAAAGCGATTTGGCCTCGAGGATTTCGATCGGACCCACATCTCGGTCATCGGCGCGGAGGACACCTTTGGGGCATCCAAGAGAAGTGTTAGAGGTGCATTTACACTGCACGGCCTCGAGGCATGTACACTTTAACTTTATTTTTGTTTTTTTTTTCCATGATAGCACGAGAGGCTGCTGTTTGGATGAGTGTGCAACACCGGGACAAACGCGCAGTGGACATGTGGTCCCGTGAGATCGCGTCCGCTGGCACCGGAATGGCACCTGGATTAGCGACCTTAGTGGGTGGCAGGCCCAAGGCCTCCCCCTGCCTCAGGCTATTCTCGTTTCTTCATCCGAAGAAGGCCGTGCCTGCAACCATCACCGTTATGGCTGGAGAGAAAGATGAGACGTTGACTTACGACTGGCCGGAAGAACTCGCTGGACGAGTTATCCAAGGAGAGGAGGAGCCTCGCGATGAGGAGAGTGTGCAGCCTCTCAGGAAAGGCGACAGAACATACAGACTGATGGACCTCGCCTACGCTCGTAGCGGAGACAAGGGCGACAGTTGCAACATCGGATTGGTTGCCAGGGACCCCGGGTTCCTACCATACATCAAGCAGGCGGTAACGCCGAATGTGGTGGCCGAGTACTTCGACCACTGCTTCGACAAAGGTAAGAATCCTTACTGTTTTGATAATACGAGTAGCATCATTATCATGGTCAACTGGTATCATTCAACAGGTATGGGACCTCCCAAAGTGGAGAGATTCAATGTGCCAGGAATCTTCGGCGTCAACTTCTTGCTCCATCACGTCTTGGACGGCGGCGGGATCGCCTCCCTGAGGCCAGATCCACTTGGGAAGGCTTTCGGTCAGATGTTGCTCGATCTGGAGATCGCAGAAATGCCAAACATCGAAGAATTGAGGACCGAGAAGGTTGACTAACGGCTGTTATGTCATGTACGCACAGTACGCCTGGCCTAGCTGAATCATTAAAGCTTACTGTAGCCATAGTCAAGCTCTTTCTCGCAATCGTTGCTAAATAATCACGTGGCTGGAGACGCCTCGTCTCGGTGTAGGGACGGGATTGGGGTTGGGGACCTCAGCGGACTCCCACCTGCACCATACGAAGTGCTGTTAGATGTCGCTGCAGTCGACCTTATTGTGTGATTGCTGCTGCAGCTGAAGCTGAAGCGGAACATAGAAAAGAGCAGCTCTGACCACTCTGGCAACGACGCCAACGAAGATCGCACGTTAACTGCGATGGAGTCAGACACGGACGCCGTCGAGGTCTCGGTGAGGATACTCGCGCTGCCTCCGGAGGACGAGAATCAGCGACAAGTCGAGGACAACTGTGAGAAGATCATAGTAAACACGGAGGAACTTTTGGGCGGCGGTGGAGCAGATGAGGAAGAGCTTCTGTACTATGTTCCCGCCACCGACTCAAGAAGCCGGCTTCTCCTCAGAATCTTTGAGCTTCACGAGGACGAGATGGGCTCTATCAACGACTGTTTCGTTCAGTGCTCGGACGGCGCGATGCAGGTGCCTGCGCCACTCTTGGCCGCGACATCGCCAGTCTTCAAGGCTGCCGCGACGGCGGATTCCGAAGGTTGCGGCTACTCAGTGGTGCTTCCCGATGTAACCGAGGCCGAGTTCAGACTGTTCTTGCGCCGCCTTTGCCTACCTTGGCAGGAATTTCCAGGAGACTCTCTGAGTGAGGACATGTCAATCTTGGAGAAAGTGACTGAGGTCCTGTGTGCTGGCTTACGAGGAGTGACTGAGGCCGGCTTCAAACAGGAGGCACCTGCTGGATCCATCCACGCCAAGAACAGAGTTGGTATTAAGAGGGCCAAATCCAAGAAGATCGAGCCCTACGTGAGGACAGAGATCGTTGAAAAGTCCCGCGCTGAGACCACTTACGGCCTGAGACGGAAGATCAAACGAAAGTGCTTCGTGGATGAGGTCTCCGAAGCGTCTGACTTGGACATGTCCTCGGAAGAAGCTTCGGAGTCGGAGTCCAAAGAAAGAGAAGTAGCCATGTTGCCTCAGGATTTCGAGGAGAGTGACGAGAATGACGACGACGAGGAGGGAGCGCTTAGAACTGAAGAGGTCGAGGAACCCCATGCAAGCGGTGCTGATGTGCTGGTGACTGTGAGATTCACCACTGATGGGAGTGTGGAGGTCTTGGACAAGCTGACTGATCTGTTAGAAGATGACAAACGCGGGGCAACTCTGGGAAGAGTAATTGCTGTGACTGAAAAGAAGACTGACGCGAGTTCCTTCGAGCTGGTCCTGCCCAGGCATAACCCCAGGTCCGTCCTCAAGGCGAATTCCTCGACGACACACCATTCCGATCTCATGATTTGCTCAGCCTGCCAAGTACAATTTTCCAGCATGCACGAACTGCGGCACCACGCGGCCTTGGCCCATGCGGGTAGCAAGTTGTTCCAGCTGCCTGAAGGTCACAGCCATCACGACTGCCATCCGTGTAAGACAATGATGGAATCATACGAGAGACTTTCGGCCTTGTCCCAGGTCTCTTTTGCCGACATCTGCTTCGTTTGTCCACACTGCACCAGGAGGTACGTGGGAGATATGAAAAGGCTATTGAGGCACCTCGACGATGACCACCGCAATCACCTAGGTACTGCCGTCCTCGACACAGACTCTCCCAATGTCATGAAACTCTCTGACCCGAGATCGACTCAATGCAACTTTTGCTTGAAGGAATTCAGTCTCACAGATCTGCTCAACCGCCACCTCTTGTACTGCGACAAGTGGGACCTCAGCAATCAAGTTGCAGGACTCTTCTGCAAGATCTGCGGCAAGGTTTTCTCCAGCGAGGGACTCCTGATGAAACATCAGGAGCGGCGACACACCCTTCAGGAGCTTTCCCGTCCTCGCCTGTTTGTCTGCCTACAGTGTCCAGTCACCTGTGCCACCGAAGAGGAGCTGGCTGGACACAAAGAGAGGGATCATCCTAGAGTAGATCCGGACCAGGATGGATTTGTCCTCCATCGTGGATGCGAGAGGTGTAACCAGCTGCAAGAGTCATATGCAAGATCCAAAGAGAGAGTAGCCTCGTCTGAGTTGGCGTTCAAGTGTCCGCATTGTTTCACATTATTTTACGCCCACCGAGTCCATCCACTACGCTATCTGGCCAATCATGTAAGAAACTTCCACTGCGACAAGGAGACAGACGACTTCACCCTGGGCCAGAACTCTCCGGATTTGTTTAGGGCCTTCTCCAGGGCTGATCCGGCCACTCTGAAGTGCGCTTTCTGCCAGACTAAGAGCTCTTCTCGGTCGGAGCACAATGCACACTTGACCGAATGCGAGGTCAGTGACGTCATGTGCAGACCCGGATACCTGTGCAACGACTGCGGATACTTTGCAGGCACCTCTAGGCAGCTGAGGGACCATTCAGACGAGGTCCATAGTGACACCAAAACTGGCGACAAGATCAGCAACTGTGAAGGTAGCTCTCAACATGGTAACAAGGCCCGCAACAATAAGGAGGTGACGGCCCCCTGCACCAAGTGGAGCGTGGAAAAGAAGGTCGGCTCCTCCTTTCGCTCACATCAGCGACGCTGTGGGCGTCGTGATCGCAACAGTCGGGTCAAGTGCGACCACTGTGAGATGGAGTTCAAGCGACGAGAGGACATGCAGGCGCACGCGCTCATCCACTACGGCTACGTTATCTGCCCCATCCACAACATCCTTTTCCAGCACGAGAGCGAAGTCTTCCAGCATGCAAACCAGGCCGAATCAGGCGAACCCCCGCGCCTGCAGTGCTGTATGTGCAACGCGGCTTTCAGACACATGTGCCACCTGATGAAGCACGTTCGACGCCACCTGAGGCTGAGCGCCTACCGCTGCGACGTCTGCGCTAAGAGCTTCAACTCATACGCCTCTCTCCAGGTACATCAGCAGAACATTCATGGCATCGACAAGAAGAGCGAGCAGTGGCAGCAGCGTCGCCTCTTCGTGTGCAGCCACTGCGGCAAGAGCTTTAACACCAAGGGTCACCTGAAAGAGCACGAGTTGGGAGTTCACGACCGCGACCAACTCGTCAGTTGCCCAGGCTGTGACAAAACCTTTAATACCTACAAGCGCATGAAGAAGCACCTCTTTAACGCCCACAAGGAGACTGCTAAGCACTACCGAAAGCACAATGAAGTGGAGGCCTTTAGCATTGACTGAAAGATGAAAGTTGGAGAGGGTACAGAAGAGACACCTTTTCAAGAAGCTTATCAGAAAGAATTGTGCTTATCAGTAAGAGCTTCGTTATCACTTATTATGTGACTGTTATGTTACTGGTTTTTGCTTCCCTTGCACGAGTATCGTGCCAAGCATACATGTCTCTGTTCATTCCAGCAGAAGCCTCAAGTAAAAGATTACTATCAATACAAAATTGTACGTCCTTCTCTGGCAGTTCGAGCCGATCAAAACTTTCCCAAGCTGAGATGTTGATGTCCTACTCAGTGGCCCGTCCTTGCAGAGGGCTGTGAAGGGCTGCTCAATGCCAAGGTTCCGGACACAGAAGTCCGGAACGCAGTCAGGACACATAAGTATGTGCGTACGCGTACTGTGCATTCACGTGACGTATGTACGTAGAACGACCAAGAGGCAACCAGCGAAAGCCTGCAAAAGAAAGGTGCAACTTGATACAGGCACACACTACCTTGTACCTGGCTCGCCTCTCCTGTCGCAGCTCTTCTTCATTCCACCCCTGTCAAAAGGCAGCAACATCATGCCTCAAGACAAGAAGTCCAGCAGCGGCAAGAAAAGGAGCAAGGAGAAGAACGCTCGGAGGGGTAGTAACGACGA